>ERZ791908.1516-NODE-1516-length-14045-cov-40.607791_pt1 | contig 14045 bp, 10 predicted proteins | sample MGYA00510144_ERZ791908 | MGnify/ENA primary metagenome ERZ791908 (study PRJEB30046, sample SAMN00792105) | human gut metagenome | study: EMG produced TPA metagenomics assembly of the A metagenome-wide association study of gut microbiota in type 2...
TGCCCTTTCAGGGCGCAAATTCAGATTACCGTTTTTTCGTAGGGCGTTGCCCTACGCTATATAATTAAGCCCTTTCAGGGCACTCCGCAAAATTATCATTTAGCTCATTTCCGTACAGAAATGAACTATAATAGACTACCGGCTTATGTAGTTAATCAAAACAAAAGAAGTAAACGTTAAGCAATTTTAAAAAGACCACTTCTTTTTAGGAAAGACCTTCTAATGGCCTGTCTTTTATATGTATTTGTCGATACACAAGACTATACAAAATCAGGTAGAAAAAGTTTGAATCATTTTCTACCTCATAATAGAAGTTTATGATGAAAATATCAGTTATAAATATAAATAATTGGCTAATTAATTACTATTTTTGACACGTAAATGAAAAACAGCGAATAACCCCTATTAAAAACTTAAAATATGATGAAGAAACTACTCACAGCCACTGCTATCGGCTTGGCTTTGTTAACTTGGCACACCAGTTGTACTCAACAACCAAAGGCTCCGGAAGCCTTTACTCCTATCAAAGTAGAAACTCCTGCCCGCCCTGCCGGACAAGAAGATGTAATCCAACTCGTTACTCCTAAAATTGATACCGTTCGTGTCGGTTTCATCGGATTAGGAATGCGTGGTCCTGGTGCCGTGGTACGCTGGACCCATATCCCGGGAACTAAGATTGTAGCATTATGCGACCTGCTTCCCGAACGTGTTGAAAAATCACAAGAAATTTTGAAGAATGCCGGACTTCCTGAAGCTGCTTCTTACAGTGGCTCGGAAGAGGCATGGAAGCAACTTTGTGAACGGGACGATATTGATCTGGTATACATAGCCACCGACTGGAAACATCATGCAGCAATGGGTGTTTATGCCATGGAACACGGTAAGCATGTAGCTATCGAAGTTCCTGCCGCCATGACACTGGATGAAATCTGGCAGCTAATCAATACTTCCGAAAAGACACGTAAGCATTGTATGCAGCTCGAAAACTGCGTATATGACTTCTTTGAACTGACTTCTTTAAATATGGCACAACAAGGCGTATTCGGAGAAGTACTTCATGTAGAAGGTTCATATATCCATAATCTGGAAGATTTCTGGCCTGAATACTGGAATAACTGGCGAATGGATTATAATCATCTACACCGCGGTGATGTATATGCTACCCATGGCATGGGCCCTGCTTGTCAGGTACTTAATATCCACCGTGGTGACCGCATGAAAACATTGGTATCGATGGATACGAAAGCTGTCAACGGACCGGCTTATATTAAGAAACAAACAGGAGAAGAGGTGACTGACTTCCAGAATGGTGACCAGACTTCTACCCTGATTCGCACAGAGAACGGTAAAACAATGTTGATTCAGCACAACGTAATGACTCCACGCCCATACAGCCGTATGTATCAGATAGTGGGAGCCGATGGTTACGCAAGCAAATATCCGATTGAAGAATATTGCCTGAGACCTTCACTAGTTGATTCAAAAGATGTGCCTAATCATGAGAATCTGAATGCACATGGTTCTGTACCTGAAAACGTAAAAAAAGCCTTGATGGATAAATATAAAGATCCTATTCATATAGAGTTGGAAGAAACAGCCAAGAAAGTAGGTGGACATGGTGGTATGGACTTTATCATGGACTACCGTCTGGCATATTGCTTGCAGAATGGACTGCCATTGGATATGGACGTTTATGACCTGGCAGAATGGTGTTGCATGGCTGAACTTACCAGACTTTCTATCGAGAACAATTCAGCTCCGGTAGAAGTACCCGACTTCACTCGCGGCGGATGGAATAAAGTACAAGGCTACCGTCACGCTTTTGCAAAATAAAACAGCATATTTCCTTTTAGCACGAGCATAATGAACCAATCCGGCTTCTCCCCCAAAGCCGGATTATTCATGGGTTCGTGTTTGAACATTTTATAGATTATCATAATCACGTTTATGAAAACAGCTATTCCAAAGCCTTCTAAGCAAAGCATTATCCGTGAAGCCAGAGATTATGTAATGATTGCCATCGGCATGATTTTGTATGGTATCGGTTGGACCGTTTTTCTGTTACCTAACGATATCACCACCGGGGGAGTACCGGGTATTGCTTCTATCGTATATTGGGCCACAGGTTTTCCGGTACAATATACGTACTTCAGCATCAACTTCTTCTTGCTACTACTGGCCCTCAAGTTGCTGGGACTAAAGTTTTGCATCAAAACTATTTTTGGTGTATTTACCCTCACCTTCTTTCTGTCCGTCATTCAAAAATTGACGGCAGGTTTCGGGCTTCTCCACGACCAGCCCTTTATGGCATGTGTCATCGGAGCATCCTTCTGTGGAGGTGGCATAGGTGTTGCTTTTTCGGCTAATGGAAGTACGGGAGGTACAGATATAATTGCAGCCATCATCAACAAATACCGGGACATCACATTAGGAAGAGTCGTGCTCATCTGCGATATGATTATCATTTCTTCCAGTTATTTTGTCTTAAAAGACTGGGAAAAAGTGGTGTATGGGTTTGTAACTCTTTATATTTGTAGTTTCGTTCTCGACCAGGTAGTGAATAGCGCCCGCCAATCTGTACAGTTCTTTATCATATCCAACAAATATGAAGAAATAGGACGGCATATTAACGAATACCCACACCGGGGAGTAACGATTATCAATGCAACCGGCTTTTATACAGGACGAGAAGTTAAGATGATGTTTGTATTAGCCAAGAAAAGGGAATCGCCTATCATCTTCCGGTTGATAAAAGACATAGACCCGAATGCATTTGTATCGCAAAGTGCTGTCATTGGAGTATATGGAGAAGGATTCGATCATATTAAAGTAAAATAAAAAAGAAATGAAAAACCAATATTGAGAAACATGAAATTTCGACCAACCCCCAACTTATTAACAGGCATCTTCATGGGAATATTTTCCCTGACAACACTTAGTACAATGGCAGAGAAAGCCGTGAAACCTTATTGGCAGGACGTGCAGGTAGTTGAAGTTAACAAAGAGTATCCACGTACTTCTTTTATGACATACAACAATCGCGCTGATGCATTGAGTGGCAAGTTCGAACGAAGCAAGTATTACCGCTTGCTGAACGGAACCTGGAAATTCTACTTTGTAGACTCTTATAATAAACTTCCCGAAAACATTACCGATCCGAACACCAATACAGATTCGTGGGATGATATTCAGGTGCCCGGCAACTGGGAAGTACAAGGACACGGAATAGCCATCTACACCAATCATGGTTATGAATTCAAACCGCGCAATCCACAACCTCCTGCTCTTCCCGAAGCCAATCCGGTAGGAGTTTATCGCCGGGACATCGATATTCCGGCAGACTGGGACGGGCGGGATATCTACTTGCATTTGGCAGGAGCTAAGTCCGGCGTATATGTATATATCAACGGACAAGAAGTAGGATATAGCGAAGACTCCAAGAATCCGGCAGAATTTCTTATCAACAATTACGTGAAGCCGGGAAAGAACGTACTTACAGTTAAAATTCTCCGTTGGAGCACCGGTTCCTATCTTGAATGTCAAGACTTCTGGCGTATGAGTGGTATTGAACGCGATGTTTTTCTGTATTCACAGCCTAAAGCAGCTCTCAAAGATTTCCGAATTAAGTCTACGCTGGACGACAGTTACAAAAATGGAATCTTCGGTTTAAATGTCGATTTGAGAAATCACGAAAAGGCTGCAACTAATCTTACATTAGTTTATGAACTATTAGATGCACAAGGAAAAGTTGTAGCTACTGAAGAGAAGACAGCCTATATTCCATCGAACGAAGTACGTACACTTTCTTTCGATAAGAATCTGACAGATGTCAGCACATGGACCTCCGAACATCCGAATCTATACAAATTGTTGATGACAGTAAAAGAGAATGGCAAAATCAATGAAATCATTCCTTTCAATGTAGGATTCCGCCGGATTGAGATCAAGCCTATCGAACAGAAGGCTGCTAACGGAAAACCGTATGTCTGCTTATTCATCAACGGTCAGCCTCTGAAACTGAAAGGGGTAAATATCCACGAACATAATCCGTCAACAGGTCATTATGTTACAGAGGATTTAATGCGCCGTGACTTCGAACTGATGAAACAACATAACTTAAACAGTGTACGCCTTTGCCACTATCCGCAAGACCGCCGTTTCTATGAGCTTTGTGATGAATACGGACTTTATGTATATGATGAAGCCAACGTGGAAAGCCACGGAATGTATTATGATCTCCGGAAAGGCGGTTCACTGGGTAACAATCCCGAATGGCTGAAACCGCACATGGATCGTACCATCAATATGTTTGAACGTAATAAGAATTATCCGAGCGTTACATTCTGGTCGCTGGGAAATGAAGCCGGAAACGGATATAATTTCTATCAGACTTATTTGTGGTTGAAAGAGGCAGACAAAGATCTGATGGATCGTCCGGTCAACTACGAACGTGCTCAATGGGAATGGAACTCCGATATGTATGTTCCGCAATATCCGGGTGCCGACTGGCTGGAAAATATCGGAAAGAATGGTAGCGACCGTCCTGTAGCTCCTTCGGAGTATGCACATGCCATGGGAAACTCCACGGGAAACCTGTGGGGACAATGGCAGGCAATTTACAAATATCCGAATCTCCAAGGTGGATATATCTGGGACTGGGTAGACCAAGGTCTTCTCCAAAAAGATAAGAATGGAAGAGAATACTGGGCCTACGGAGGTGACTTCGGCGTAGACGCACCTAGCGATGGTAACTTCCTCTGCAACGGTCTTGTCAATCCGGATCGTGGTCCGCATCCGGCAATGGCTGAAGTGAAATATGTACATCAGAATGTAGGTTTTGAAGCAGTAGATGCCGCAGCCGGTATATTCAAAATCACCAACCGTTTCTATTTCACTAACCTGAAAAAATATCAGATTCACTACAATGTACTTGCTAACGGAAAGACAATAAAAGGTGGAAAAGTATCTTTGGATATTGCTCCGCAAGCCTCTAAAGAATTCACCGTACCGGTAAATGGTCTGAAAGCCCAACCGGGAACAGAATATTTTGTCAACTTCAGTGTAACAACCACAGAGCCTGAACCGTTGATTCCAACCGGATATGAAATTGCATACGACCAGTTCCAACTTCCTATCCAGGCAGAGAAGAGTATATATAAAGCAAACGGTCCGGCATTGAAAACAACGATTCAAGGAGATGAATTAATCGTTTCTTCCTCCAAAGTAAACTTTGTATTCAACAAGAATAGCGGATTAGTAACCTCGTATAAAGTAGATGGTACAGAATATTTCAAAGACGGATTTGGTATTCAGCCTAACTTCTGGCGTGCTCCTAATGATAATGATTATGGTAATGGCGCTCCTAAACGTTTACAGGTATGGAAGCAATCAAGCAAAAACTTCCACGTAACGGATGCAACCATGACAACAGAGAATAAGGTAGTTTCCTTAAATGTGACCTACTTATTGGCTGCCGGCAACTTGTATGTTGTCACATACAAAATCTATCCGAACGGAGTAGTCAATGTAAATGCCAAATTCACGTCAACAGATATGCAGGCAACAGAAACTGAAGTTTCCGAAGCTACCCGCATGGCTACGTTTACTCCCGGAAGTGACGCTGCCCGCAAGGCCGCTTCCAAACTGGAAGTTCCCCGTATCGGTGTTCGTTTCCGCTTGCCGGCACAGATGAACAATGTACAATACTTTGGCCGTGGTCCGGAAGAGAACTATATCGACCGTAATCATGGAACACTCGTTGGCGTATATAAGACAACAGCAGATAAAATGTACTTCAACTATGTACGTCCACAGGAAAACGGACATCACACCGATACCCGTTGGATCGCTTTATCTCCCGCCAAAGGAAACGGCCTGGTTTTGGTAGCCGACAGTACGATCGGTTTCAATGCCTTGCGCAACTCTATCGAAGACTTTGACTCTGAAGAGGCTCTGCCCCACCCTTACCAATGGAATAACTTTAGCCCGGAAGAAGTAGCCAATCATGATGAGAATGCCGCCCGTAATGTATTGCGGAGAATGCATCATGTTAATGACATCGTTCCGAGAGAATTCGTAGAGGTTTGTGTGGACATGAAGCAACAAGGTGTAGGCGGATATGACAGTTGGGGTGCACGCCCGGAACCTTTCCACCAAATCCCGGCTAATCGTGATTACCATTGGGGCTTCACATTAGTACCTGTTCGCTCGGCTAATCAGGCCAACGAAGCGGCTAAATACGATTATCGATAACCTTAGTATAAATTTTTAAAGAAAAAACCCATGAAAGATTTATCTAGCATTGTAGCTAAATTTAAAGTCCAAGGTACGATAGAAGAAATCAAACCTTTGGGTACAGGACTTATTAACGACACTTACAAAGTAAACACCAAAGAAGCAGATGCTCCCGACTACGTTCTGCAACGCATCAATCATGCCATTTTTCAGAATGTAGAGATGCTTCAATCCAATATTACCGCTGTCACCAATCATATTCGCAAGAAACTAACGGAGGCAGAAGAATCGGATATAGAGCGCAAGGTTTTGAGTTTCCTCGAAACAGAAGAGGGGAAAGCATATTGGTTCGACGGTGATAGCTACTGGCGTGTGATGGTATTCATCCCACGCGCCAAAACGTATGAGACGGTGAATCCCGAATATTCAAATTATGCTGGAGAAGCTTTTGGTAACTTCCAGGCTATGTTGGCCGATATTCCGGAAACATTGGGTGAAACCATACCTGACTTCCACAATATGGAGTTCCGCCTCAAACAACTACGTGAAGCCGTTGCGAAAGATGCTGCCGGACGGGTATCGGAAGTGAAATACTATCTGGACGAAATAGAGAAGCGTGCAGATGAAATGTGTAAAGCAGAACGTTTATATCGTGAAGGAAAACTCCCCAAACGTGTTTGCCACTGCGATACGAAAGTGAATAACATGATGTTCGACGAGGATGGCAAAGTGCTTTGTGTCATCGACCTGGATACGGTAATGCCCAGCTTTGTCTTCTCCGATTATGGCGATTTCCTTCGTACAGGCGCCAACACGGGTGATGAGGATGATAAAGACCTTGATCGTGTAAACTTCAATATGGAAATATTCAAAGCGTTTACCAAAGGCTATCTGAAAGGAGCCAAATCATTCCTGACTCCAATTGAGATAGAGAATCTCCCTTATGCAGCCGCTTTATTCCCATACATGCAGTGTGTACGGTTCTTGGCAGACTATATCAATGGAGATACTTATTATAAAATCAAATATCCGGAGCATAATTTGGTTCGTACTAAAGCACAATTCAAACTGCTTCAAAGCGTGGAAGCCAACACACCGGAAATGATCGCATTCATCAACGATTGCTTAAAGAGTTGAGAATAGAGGAAAAAAGAGAATGGAGAATTATCTATTTGGTAAAAGCTCCATTCTTCCAATGATAAACAATCGGACGGCGGAGAAACGGTTTCAGTTTCTCTGCCGTTTCTGTTGACATATAATCAGGAGTAGCCAATGTAACAGTCAATTCTGTATTTTCTTTATTAAAATCGGCTTTCATCAATAATATATCTGCCGAACGGCGTGCCTCGTCAAACTCATAAACACCTGCTGAATCCGGCGCATTCAGAAAGTCGCCCATCACAGGAAGGGTAATAAAGAGAGATGTTGTAAGCGGTTTCCAGTCATCTGTATAGAAACGGATGCTGCTGTCGCAGGCAGGTGCACAAGCTGTAGAGACTGTACAGATCACGTTTGTCGAGTCATTCAAAGCCAACACTTTCATCTGCCAGGTAGATTGAGAAGACATCTGCATACGGATATAATCTTTACTTAGATCAGTCATCTCCGACTTCTTGCCGAAACGATTCTCTACTTGCGCTTTCATCTTACTTTCCAGAAAGTCAATACAATCTTCCCGGTTTACTTTGGTTAGTAACGGGCTTAGAGAATCCGGCATATTCACAAACAGCGTTTTGGCTTCTTGTGCCCAAAGAGCGGTCGAAGCAAAGAGTCCGACAGCAGAAAAGAATATAGTGATTACAAATTTATTTATTTTCATATCTATCTTATTTAACCTGTGACAAACAGATTTTGTGTAACTGTTTTAATTTTTAGACCCCAAATATAAGAATATCATTCCGATTAACACCAGTATAAGGTCAATCGCTTTGCTTTTTAAATTCTTTTCACGGAAGAAAAGCGCACCGAAAGTAAAAGAAACAACCACACTTCCCCGACGGACCATCGAAACGATAGAAATCATCGAATCGTCGTAACTTAATGCGTAAAAGTAAACAAAATCGGCAGCAGAAAGGAAAATGGAGATCAGGATAATCGTCCAATCCCAGTGGAACGGAGTAGTGGACTTTCTTTTAGGCCACCAAAGCAACAACAGGATAGGACACATGATAAACACCTGATAAACATTATACCAGGATTGCACCAACATCGGATTCAGAGACTTCATCAGATATTTATCATACAAACCACTGATAGCACCTGTAATGGCAGCCAGTACAATAAAAAAGATCCATTTGTTATGCTTAAAATCAATTCCTTCTTTCTTTCCCGAACGGCTCAACATAAAGAAAGAGGCAATAGCCAGCATCACACCAATCCATTGATAGAGATTCAATCGTTCACCGAATACCAGCATAGCTCCCACGAGCACCATCACCGGACGGGTGGCATTGATAGGTCCCACAATGGTTATGGGTAAATGTTTCATTCCGAAATATCCGAATATCCACGAAGACAATACGATGAACGACTTGATGATAATATATTTATGCTGTTCCCAACCAGCAACGGGAACATTGAATATTGTTCCTCCCAACAAGTCCGGTTGATAAACGGATATCAGGATAAACGGTAGAAAGATGAGACTGGAAAAGAATGTATTTAGAAACAAAACAGGAAGTACTGCATTATCTTTCAACGATTTCTTCTTGAATACATCATAAAAGCCCAGCAAAGTAGCCGAGAGAAATGCTAATAATAACCACATGAGAATATTTATTATTTATTATTCAAATATACTTTCGGGATATTCCACATTTACCAGAAACAGGGCTTGCCCCGGAGCAGATGTTCCGGCTTTGCAACGGTCTTGTTGTTCGATAACCCGCCGGAAGCCTTCGATAGTAAGTTTCCCCCGTCCCACTTCAATCAGCGTACCTACGATAGCTCGCACCATATTTCGCAGGAAACGGTCGGCACGGATGGTAAACACCCAAGTAGCATCATCTTCCTGCGTCCATTCTGCATGAGTGATATGACAAATATTGGTCTTTACATCCGTATGAAGTTTACTGAAACTCGTAAAATCGTTGTACTCGAAAAGGATACGCGCTGCTTCGTTCATGCGTTCATAATTCAACTGGTTATAAAGACGCCAGCGATATTGCCTGTTAAAAGGATATTTCGATGTCGTCACATAATATTTATAAGTTCGCGCAGTCGCATCAAAACGGGCATGGGTATCCGGCCGAACCCGGCAAACACGATAAATGGAAATATCGGGAGGTAGCAGACGATTTAATTTATCAGTAACAGAAGTAGTATCCAACAGTTCATCGGAATCAAAATGAGCAACCATCAGAGAGGCATGCACTCCCGCATCCGTCCGGCCTGCTCCTATTACTTCAATTTCGCGACGCAGAAAGGTAGACAATGCCTTCATCAGACATTCCTGCACACTAATCCCATTCGGTTGAATCTGCCAACCGTGATAGTTGGTTCCGTCGTAAGCCAAATAAATAAAATACCTTTGCACGCTAATTCCTCTTTTTTAGGGTTTTCGCGCGCAAAAGTAGTCATTTTATCTCATTTATCTTTGTATAATTCGCATAAACCTGTATATTTGGAGAACAAAATAATCATGATTCACTAATACCTCACAATTATGAGTAGTACCATTTTCCTTATTATTGCCCTTGTGACAACAGGAATATTTGTAATCCAATTCGTTCTATCCATCTTTTTCGGAGACATAGATGCAGATGTAGACGTAGATGCTGACATCAGTAGCGTAGTTTCTTTTAAAGGACTAACTCATTTTGGAATCGGATTCGGCTGGTACATGTATTTAGCGGGAAACACTGAAATTCAAAGTTATGTCATCGGAATTCTGGTGGGTCTTTTCTTTGTTCTCGCTGTGTGGTTTCTCTATAAGAAAGCTTATCAACTGCAACAAGTGAATCATTCTGAACAGACAGATCAACTTGTGGGACGAGAATGTACCATCTACTTCAAGCAAAGCGACAGCAAATATACTGTACAGACCACCCGGGACGGAGCCATGCGTGAAGTAGACGTCATCTCCGAATCCGGAAAAACATACCAGACTGGAGACCGAACAATCATCACCAGTTACAAAGACGGAACACTGTTCATTCAATAACTATTCAAATACATAATTTTATGACACAAGAAATGTTGATAATGGCTGCTATATTAGTGGCAGTCATTTTGCTTACCTTCATTGGTATCCTTTCCCGTTACCGCAAATGTAAGAGTGACGAGGTACTCGTCGTATATGGTAAAACGGGAGGAGATAAAAAGTCGGCAAAACTATACCACGGTGGTGCAGCCTTCGTATGGCCTATTATTCAAGGCTACGAATTCCTGTCCATGAAACCCATGCAGATCGAATGTAAACTGACCGGTGCGCTATCCGCTCAGAATATTCGTGTAGATGTGCCGACTACAATCACCGTAGCCATCAGCACAGATCCCGAAGTGATGCAGAATGCCGCAGAACGTATGCTGGGTCTGACGATGGATGACAAGCAGAACTTAATTACTGATGTTGTATATGGTCAGATGCGTATGGTGATCGCCGATATGACTATCGAAGAATTAAATTCTGACCGGGATAAGTTCCTGGCTAAAGTGAAAGATAATATTGATACTGAACTTCGCAAATTCGGTTTGTATCTGATGAACATCAACATCAGTGATATTCGCGACGCTGCCAACTACATTGTCAACTTAGGTAAGGAAGCTGAAAGTAAAGCACTGAACGAGGCACAGGCTAACATCGAAGAACAGGAAAAGCTGGGTGCTATCAAAATTGCCAATCAGATAAAGGAGCGTGAAACGAAAGTAGCAGAAACCCGCAAAGATCAGGATATTGCTATTGCAGAAACCAAAAAACTACAGGAAATCTCCGTTGCAAATGCAGATAAGGACAGAATCTCACAAGTAGCCATTGCCAATGCAGAAAAAGAATCACAAGTAGCAAAGGCTGAAGCCGAAAAGAATATCCGTATCGAGCAGGCAAATACAGAAAAAGAAAGCCGTGTTGCCGAACTAAACTCGGATATGGAAATCAAACAGGCGGAAGCTGCCAAGAAAGCTGCTATCGGACGAAATGACGCACAGAAAGAGGTAGCACTTTCCAATGCTGAACTAGCTGTAACACAAGCTAATGCCGATAAGCAAGCAGGTGAAGCTACCGCAAAATCGGAAGCTGCCGTACAAACTGCACGCGAAATTGCGCAAAAGGAAGTGGAAGAAGCTAAGGCACGGAAAGTGGAATCTTCATTGAAGGCTGAAAAGATTGTTCCTGCGGAAATCGCCAGACAGGAAGCTATCCTGCAAGCAAATGCCATCGCTGAAAAGATTACCCGCGAAGCGGAAGCACGCGCAAAGGCTACTTTAGCACAAGCCGAAGCGGAAGCAAAAGCTATCCAATTGAAACTGGAAGCAGAAGCGGAAGGTAAGAAGAAATCATTACTTGCGGAAGCAGAAGGTTTCGAAGCAATGGTAAGAGCAGCTGAATCGAATCCAGCTATCGCTATCCAATATAAGATGGTAGACCAGTGGAAGGAAATCGCCGGCGAACAGGTGAAGGCGTTCGAACACATGAACCTAGGAAATATCACTGTATTCGACGGAGGAAACGGTGGAACTAGCAATTTCCTGAACACATTAGTAAAGACAGTAGCTCCGAGCCTTGGCGTATTGGACAAGCTTCCTATCGGTGAAACAGTGAAGGGTATTATCAATCCGGAAAGCAAAACGGAGGAAAAGCCTGCAACAAAAGCTGACGAGAAAAAAGATAAGAAATAGTTGTGATCCGACATAATATACGCTGATGAGAAAAGAATGATTACTTGTTCTCATCAGCGTTTGTTTTTTATATAATTCAAATAAATCTTTGAATATTCCAGATTTATTACGTTCTTTGTGTTACATAAAATATGTAACGTAAAATATGTAATAAGTCATGAAGCCATACAATCCATTCCTTGTATACGGTTACAACAGTCCCGAATACTTTTGCGATCGGGAGAAAGAAACTGATAAAATGATTTCAGCTTTACTAAATGAACGTAACCTGACCTTAATATCCCCCCGACGCATGGGAAAGACGGGACTTATCAAAAATGTATTCTATCGAATGAAGCGGGAAAATAATCCGAATGCTGCCTATTTTTATATGGACATTTACTCCACACGTGATTTAAAAGCATTCATCCAGTTACTTGCTCAAAATGTACTTGGAGAATTAGATACTCTGTCCCAAAACATACTCCGGCAAATGACTGCTTTCTTCAAATCTTGCCGTCCTATTATCAGCGCTGACGAAAGAAGTGGTATGCCTACCGTAACATTAGACTTTGCTCCTACCCACGCTGAACAAACATTGAAAGAAATACTCAATTATATGGTAGCCTCAAAGAAACAGTGTTATCTTGCCATTGATGAATTCCAACAAATTACAGAATATCCGGAAAAAGGTGTAGAAGCATTGCTCCGCTCTCATATCCAATTCATGCCCAATGTACATTTTATCTTTTCCGGAAGTAAAAAGCATGTAATGGAAGAAATGTTTACTTCTGCAAAACGTCCTTTTTATCAAAGTACCCAAATCATTGTATTAACGGAAATCCCACTGGAGAATTATTATTCGTTCGCACACTCATTCTTTGCTAAGGAAAAAAGAGAGTTGACACTAGAAACATTTTCTTATTTGTACCAACTTGAAAACGGACACACATGGTACGTCCAAAGTATACTCAACCGATTGTATGAAAAGAAAATCAACCCCATTGATAACCGACTGGTAGATAGATGTATAAACGACATTTTAGATGAACAGGAAACCATATATCAAAGTAACCTGACTCTACTAACCAACAATCAAGTAGATTTATTGAAAGCTATTGCCACAGAAGGCTGTATAAAAAGCATAAATGCCAATGACTTCATCAAAAAGCATCATTTAAAAACGCCCAGCAGCGTTAACGTGGCACTAAAATCCTTACTGAATAAAGAACTGATATATAATACACCAGATGGGTATATTGTCTATGACCGTTTTTTCGGAAAATGGCTGAAAGATGCAGTAATCTAATACGCACTAGAAATGATTTCGCGAAATCATTTCTCATATTCTCATACTTTACAGGATAATCATCTGTAATTCAAAGCAATAACACTATGAGAAATACTTTTCAAAAAGGTGTTTCTCATAGTATTTTGCCTGAAATGCCACAAAAAACCGGTATTTCTCATACTTTCATCATGCATTTCTCATACCGGAACTGCTATATAATACCTACATAATAAATGTCAACCCAACCCGAAGATAAAAAAAAGGCAGCCAACTATTATCAGGGTATTACAGCCCCCGGTAGTCCCACATATTGTGGGAAAAGATTCCCTAGCTGGAGAGAATTTATTCCCTCATTTTGAGGGAATAAATTCCCATAATATAAGAGAATACTTTCCCACAATATATGGGATTACCGGAACTAACGGATATACTTACCCAAGATCATAGTATTCGATATATTCATCATATTGAGGCGTTTCTGTAACTCCCCTCTTTCGAAAAAGTTCTTGTATATACTTTTGTTCCTTTGGTTTAATCAACCGTTCTTTATTGCAACAACGATAATAGATCGTTTTGCCGAAGTAGGCTATCATCTGTCGCTTGATAACGGTGGCATCAGCAAGCGGCACCCGATCCAGCAAATGTTTCATTCCCCGTGCAAACAACACCGGCTTTTCATCAATAAAGTAAGTACAGTCTTCACCAT
>ERZ791908.1519-NODE-1519-length-14013-cov-14.810360_pt1 | contig 14013 bp, 11 predicted proteins | sample MGYA00510144_ERZ791908 | MGnify/ENA primary metagenome ERZ791908 (study PRJEB30046, sample SAMN00792105) | human gut metagenome | study: EMG produced TPA metagenomics assembly of the A metagenome-wide association study of gut microbiota in type 2...
TAGGTTCTTGCTCGTTGGATTCCTGCTCCATGCACCGCCTCGCCGATTACCTGCTCATTGTCGATTATTGCGATGCCCATCTTAGCGTGCGTGTTGGGCAAGTCTCCGATACGATCGATTACTCGCCATGGCCCTCACCATGATCCTCGTTACGATTCTCCCTATCCGAATCCGTGGGAGCAACGTCATTATTGCCCGCAGACGAGCCCCGCTCGCCCGATTCGCGTTTCGGAAGCGAGGAAGATGATGCTCTGCTCCCCCGCCGCCCGCTATGCAGCAAAGCCTCGAGCATATCGACCTGCCGCTCCAGCTCATCGATACGCCGTATTTGCTGAACAATCAGCAGGTCACGTAAATCATTGTTCTGCTCTTTGCGGGAGATGGGGAAGATGATGGCGCGGCGTTCGGGGGATACGTGGAAATCGGATTCGCTGCCGGCTTTCGCCGTAATCGCGGCACTCTCCGCCTCACGCCACTCGTTCGAAGTATCTGACGTTCCAGCGGTTCCCGATCGATAAAACTTCGAATGTGATACCCCCCCCCCGACTGTTTTTCTCGGCGGGTTCCGGCGCTTCGGCACCCAGGATTTCATCCTGTGCCTCGCGCCAGCGGGCAAGGCAACGTTCGATGCGCTTGTACCCGATCAGGGCGGAATCGAGCCCGGCCTCACGGAACAAACGCACCGGTGAGGCACCTTCGTTATAACGGGTCACGCAATACCGTTTGAAGTCGTCAGTGTAGGTAATGCGTTTCGAAGTGGCTTCCGCCACCGCCGGCAACGACTTCAGGTACTTGACCTCTTCGGGGCTAAAGGCCCCTCCACCGACAGTCATTTTCACCCCTTACATCTCTGGAAGGTTCGTTCGCATCCCCTGAATATGGGGGCATGTCATAGTTTGGGATGATAGCAGTTGTTATACGGACTTTTCTAACCCCTAGTAGGGTAGGTTTCATCCCCGATATTGAGATGAGGGAAACGATAGGGAAGCATGATGGAGGGCCATCAGTGTCTAGAACTGATGCCCCTCCATATCTCGCAAAACGGCCTATGACGGCCTATGCATGCTTGAGTGTCGAATCCTCAGGCAATGATTATGGAAAATAGACGCTATTAAGCGTCACCATCCCCATCATCATTATCAGCATCAGCATCAGCAGTACCGCCAGCAGCACTATTATCGCTAACAGCGCTAGCGGCTTGGACACTAACCGCCAACAGATTATGAATCAGTTGGCGGAGCTCCTCATCCGAAGCCTGTTCCTTTTCTTTCGCGGTTCGTTCATCCTCCGCAATGAGAATAGCCAAAGCTTCGCGAAGCCTGTCACGCCGATTGTCCCGCCTGAATAGATGAATTGCTTCACCCATAAGAATGGCAAACAGCACGATGAGTCCAATAAGCAGCATCAAGTTAGCAGGCATTATCTCCTGAGAGATATTCATATCCTTGTACGTAGAAATTACTGACGCCAATACGGCAAAACCGGACAATGCTAGCACCGCAATATCAACAATACCTATACTGGACGCTTGCCGATTATCTTGCACGTCACACAGCAAGCGCGCCTTCTCCGACACCGATAACGTGTAAGGGTGCCGAAGCTTTTCATTGACGCTCGACCTGCAACTCTCCTGAACGTCATAGGCAGAGGTCAGCGCATCACGCAGCCAATGCAAGTCATAGCCACTCTTGTCAAAATCCTTACCGATACGATCGAATATGGTTGGACCACACTAATAACTTTTCCATACATCTTGGGTTGAATATCTCTTCGTCGGCTGTTCCATAAACAACTCCTTTTTCTCAAAAAAGAGGCCCGTCCTGAAGCAACCTTCGGAACGAGCCTCACTTGAACATCTACCGATAATCAAACGGCAGATTATTTGCTCTCGATTCACGCGTCGAGTGTGCGCTTGGTGGAGCGGGACTTGGCGAACACGGTCGCGGCAACACCGGCGAGGAGCACGGCGACCACGGTGAACAGCATGGTACCGGCGGCACCGGTGAGCGGCAACTGGGTGATCTTCTTGACGTTCTTCACCACGATGTTGGCGTAGCCGTTCTCGAAGGTCACGAGGCCGGCGCCGACACCCGTCGGGGTGACGTTGGTGACCTTGCCGTTCTCGACGGTAACTGTGAACGAAGGCAGGGCGGTGGTCAGGTAGCCATCGGCCGGGGTCTTCTCGGTGATGGTGTACGTGCCGTTCGGCAGACCGGAGAACGTGACGACACCTTTGTCGCCTGAGGTGGCCTCGGTTGCGGTACCGTCCGGCAGCGGGGTTGCGTTGTTCGTATCAGCCACGATCTGGAACACGACGCCCTTCAGAGCATTCGTGTCGGCATCCACACCCTTCTTGGTGAAGGTCACGGTGTTCAGCTGCGGGGTGATGGTGGTGGTAGTGGTCTGGTTGGAGTTGTCGAACCTGACATCGTTGTTGGTGCCGTTGACGTTGGCTTTCTTGTTGACCAGCGCGTTGTACTTGACGACGATGTGCTTGCCCTGGTACTTGGTAGCGTTGTTCAGCGCGATGGTGAAGGACGGCTTAGCAGCGGAGGTGTTAAAGTCGCCGGAGGCGGGGTCGACCGTGTACTCGGTGTTGGCGAGCGGGTCAGTTTCGCCCTGAACGTTCACCTTGAGGGTATCCAGCTTGACAGTCAGACCAGCGCTCGGGGTATCGACGAACTTGAAGGAATTGGCCTTGGCCGGCACGGTGCCCTCAAGCGTGTAAGTGATGGTGGCGCCCACGTACGGGTTCAGGTCACTCGCGGACTTGCTCGGCTTCTGTGGGGTGGACGGCTTGACCACGGCCTTGCCCAGCGTCTGATTGTTCGCACCCAACTTCGTGTACGCGGTGCCGTTGACGGTCACCTGGGTGCCGACGATAGCCAGCGGGGAGCCGGCGTCCGTGGCGGGTTCAGTATCCGTCTTGGAAACAATCAGGTACAGACCCTCGTCAAGGCCGGAGAAGACGACTTTGTCGTTATCATTGGCAACCGTCTGGGACGGGTCCACGGCCGTCTTGCCATCCAGCTTGCCGGCCAGGCTCTGGACGAACGATTCCATGGTCGCGGAGGCGTTCGGCAGCGTTGCCGGGGTGTTGGTGTAGTAGCCGGTGGTGCCCGCCACATAGGCCAGCGGATCACCGTAGCCCTTGTACTCCGGAGTATTAGTCACTGTGGAGCCCAGCACGTTCTCGGCATCCGTCTTCCAAGCCTGGTCCGTCGTCACGCCGACGGACGCGAGCTTGTCTTTCTCGACCTTCGCACTGGCAGTGTCATAGGAACCGATCTTGTACGCCGTGTACACGGTACCCTTCACGGTCTTGCCGCTCAGGGTGATGGACGCGGTATCCGCCGCGTTGGCGGTGGTGGCGCCGAACGCCATGCCGCCCAACAGGGTCGCCGCCGCAGCAACGCCCGCGAAAAGCTTCCTCAACTTCATGAGAAACCCTCTCTTCCTTTACTTTGTACTTGTTTTCTGCAATCACGGAGACTCCGGTCCTTCTGCCAAGGGACTTCGCAATCTCCGTACACCTTTAATGTGTTTTCTCCGGGGAGAGGAGCCTTTGTCGACTCCCCTCAGTCCGCCTTCGGCGGCCAGCTCCCCTCCCTGAGGGGAGCCAGGGGCGGCCGCCTCAGGCTGTTCGGGTCAGACGAGCTGACGCTTGCGCCAGACGGTGTAGCCGGCACCGGCCAACAAGGCCAACAGGCCAAGGCCACCGCCGTAGATCAGCCAGTCACGGGCCGAGCGGCCACCGGTCACCGGCAAGCTAGACACGGCGACAAAGACGTTCGTGAAGTCAGCCGACTTTGGATTATCCGTCTTATCGGAATCACCGTCGGCGTACACGTACTCGACCTTGGTCTTGTAGCCGGAGCCGTCAGTCTTCTTGCTCACCGTGACCTTGACGGTCACCGTATCGGTGTCGCACTTCCAGCCCGCGGGATTGCCCGACTGATCCTCGGAAACTGTGAACTCGTAGACGGCCGAAGTCGTACCGGTCGGGGCCTTGAGCTGCAACGTCGAACCGTCCGGGAACTTGGCATCCGCCGGGGTGCCAATGGTCTGTAAGTCGGACTTGGACGCGGTCGCGGTCAACGAGCCGTTGCTATCCTTCGGCCAGGTCACGCCATCCTTGCACGCGGCGTTACTTTTGGCGCAGGTCAGGTTGAATGTGAAGTCCTTGGACGCGGCGGCACCCTGCACGGTCTTGCTCACCTTGACGTTTGCATTGACATCAAGATCAACACGGTTCAACGTGTTCGTGATAGTCACGTCATATGCCTTAACGTTGTCGAACTTCGTCATGTTCGGCTCAGCCTTCCACAGATCGTCGGCGGTGATGGTCACCGTCTGGCTCTGGCTGTAGGACGCCGTGTAACCGTCTACATTGGTTTCTTCCACAAAGTAGGTGCTTGGGGCCAAGTTCCCCAAGGAACCAGTCCAGCCACCATCCTTGGCCAGGGTGAGGGTATCGACCTTCTGGCTGTCGTCGGCATGGACACCCTTGTAGATGTTGACCGTCACCTTCGAGCCATCCTTTGGCTCGGAATCGGTCGGATCCCAGTTCTTGGTCACCTGGATCTTGCCGGTCTTCACCTGCAGGACAGGCTTCTGATATGTCACGTTATCCTTCGACACGCAATCCTTCGCGACATTGTTGACTGCGGTGCACTCGGAATACGCTAAATGGGCCTCCGCGTTGGAATAGAAACCGTCCTTGTTTTCCGAGTCTGTACCGGTACCAGGTTCACCCTGATGCACGGTGTTATCCGTATCCGTGTAGCCGCCCTTTTCGGACTGCTTGTTCGACGCATACGTCTCATACGCCTTATCGGAAGGCTTGACCTTGAACTGCACCGAATAGGTCACGTCCTTGGCCAGCGTGAAGCCGTCCTTGAACGTCACTGTCACCGTACGGGTAGCGACATCATAGGTCTTGGACGCCACTTCGGCATCAACATTCGACCTGTCACTCGTAACCACCGTAACGCCAGACGTAATCTCACCAGACTGCTTGTCATACTCAAACAACGGGTCGGCGTAGTCGGACAGGGTATCGACAATACTCACCTTGCCATACGACTTCGTCGTGGTCGTGGTGATGATCTGGCCGAGGTCCTTGAACACCTGAGCCAACTCACCGGAAGTCGTGGTACCGGAGACCGTGTTGCCCTTGACATTCAGGCTCAGGGTGTAGGAATCCTTCTGACCAGTAGCCGCAGAATCCACCTCATCCTTCGAAATCGACTTCTGAATCTTCGGGGTGTCCAGCTTGACCTTCTTGGTCACGACCCACTTACCATGCGCGGACTTCTCTGACGCGACGCTGACGGTCACATACCGGTTGCCGGTCGCAGTATCAATCTGAGGAGTTGCATCGTATTCACCGCAATCGCCATCACAGGTGAACGAGACATTGTAATCATTCCAATTAGTGTTTTCGCTGGCGGACAGAGTGAACTTCACCTGTTCGGACGTGTCCGTATCCGACAGCATGTTCACCACTTTGCTGGTAGCGGAATTAGAACCGGTTACGCCACCGGTCTGCTCGGAACCATAGGTCTGCGACTCGACCTTGCCAGCAAACGTATCAGAAGCGTTGTTCGTGGTCACAGTGGTCTCCGCATTGGAGAACAGCACGCCGAAGATCGCCGCCTGAATCTCGCGCCCATAATGGACCCCCATCGTCACCGATACGGTATCCGGTGACTTGGTCTTGTACAGGTATATGCCTGGATTGGCACCAGTCCTCACACCACCACCGGTCACGGTCTTGTGGTCAGCGGAGAACGTCTGATCACCGAACGCATAATTCTTGTAGTTGGCATCACCCTGTTGCGGGAACTGGGCCACTTGCTCGATCTCGTTTGAAGAAGTGAACGAGATGCTCTCATCGTTGTTCGTGCTCTCGGCATCCGCCATCATAAACGAATAATTGCCGGTGATTTCACTGCCATCAGCATTTACGATCTTGATGTCCGTCAGCTCTACCGTGGACTCGGTATTGTAAGATCCGGTTCTCTGATACAGAGCAGGCTTGGTTCCTTCAGGGAAACCGGCATAACCGTAATGGCCGAACGCCGCTTTATTCCAAGTAGGCACGGCGGCCGAACGCAACTTACGACCACCCGTATACTTGATGTTGAACTTCATCGTCAACGAGTCCGAAAGCTTCACGCTCATGGGCTGAAGCTGGTCCTTGTCCGCGGTGAAGTTCGTCATATCCAGCCAGCACACGTTATTCAGTCCAGAGGCAACGTTACCTGCATACACACAGCTGCCATTCGTGGCTTCGGCTGCCTGCGTGTTCAACGTCGAAGTCGGAGCAGGAGCCGTCTGCTCGGTGAGTTCCGAGGCGGCAGCATCGGTATCGGCACTTGCGGCGTCATCGGCCTTGGTCGAATCATCCTTGTTACCGGTATCCGTACCGGCGTCCTTACTGTCGGTGTTTGCCGGAGTTTCGGTTTGGGCGGTGGACTGCTGGGTATCGGCCGCAGACTGGTCATCGGCCATGGCGGTCGCGCTCACGCCGGCGACGCCGCCAAGCATCGCTACGGCGGCCACGACGGCCACTAGCCGTTTGCCACTCTTGCTTGCTGCGGCCCCTACCGCGGCGAACCATTCTGCAATTCTCTTCATAGCCTTGCCTGTCTCTTACGATCGCGTACGCCGAAGCCTGGCGTCACACCTACAAGGCGTTACGTTATTAAGCAAAAAGCACGAATGCGTCCACCCGGATAGAGGGAAATTCTTACCCGATATTGAAAAGAACCTTGGAATTTTTGAAAAGTGGCACCCTCGTCATCCACCCTACGATAACGGACTTTTTCGCCCCTGCAGGGCGTGCTGCTCCCACAATTCGGGAATAGGGGCAGATTTGCTGCCGCTACGTGGGGCGCGGAGTTACCGTCGGCCGTCAGCATGCCACCGTTCTGCGTGTGCAATGCCACACGGTCACACGTCGTTACGCATATGCGAAGACATGCTACATGCAATTTCTGTGAACGCAAACATACGACTCACCAAGGCCGTGTTCTGTTGCGGGCGGTGGCGTTACGGGCAATGTTGTGGGTAGCACCTTGGCCACAAACCTATATATAAGGTCCATAAGATACGAATCTGCGTTACGTCGTGGGTGAAGAGGACCTCATTCCTCGGCATACCGCTGTTTGCGGATTCTGTTCTACTGCGCTATATCCTGATTTTCAGTGTTTTCAGGGTATAGAGAGTTCCATAGAGCATGCTGCGCCCTGATTTCGATGATTATCGAGGTATAGAACGCGCTTCGGCCCAACAACCATATGCCCCAAAGGCGGCAACAATCACAAGTTATCCCGCACCATCGCAACGACATCATGATTGATTTTGTTGATGACAGGGTCGGCAAGCATCTCATCAAGAGTCATCCAGCGGCAGTCCTTGGCACCAACATGGAACTCAGTGGAACGCCAGGCGTCAGGCATTACCGTTACGCTAGCGCGGTATAGCGTGTATTCGTAATAACGAACCTCTCCATCATGCTCCGTGGATGGCTTCTCAGAATCCTTCACACAAATGTGAGACAGAGTAAAGTCTTTAGCAGGAATTCCGAATTCATCGGCAAAATACGTCGTCAGCTGACGAACATCCTCATCAGTACTGCTTGCGGTTGCATGATTAGGGAAAAAGTCGCATCCCCAACCTAAATCACGATACAGAAGATATCGGTTAGCGTCTTTCACCGCAATGATCGAGCTTCTTCGTTCGGTTCTATCCATGTTGGCGATATCCTCATACAGTGTTATGGCATCATACTTATTTCTGCAAGCAGTAATCAAACTCCATACTCCATAGAATTATGAAGATAATGCTCAATGCAAGGAGCAATCCTTGAAAAATTTGGTCGAGTCCAGATGTGAGAGCAGCAGGAATGTAAAACAATCCTTCGATGATGATGACAACCCCATTGGCAATCGGGCCGAAACCAATCTGCAATCTGCTCTTTGTGCTCAAAGAGCTTGGCACGCAGTTCAGCTTCGTCGATTCTCAACACCATGAGTACTAATACTACTCGGGGTAGCTCACCCTTCCGGTATTCCCAATTAGATACACCAACATATAAATAGTGGAGCGGATGACGGGAATCGAACCCGCGTAATCAGTTTGGAAGACTGAGGCTCTACCATTGAGCTACATCCGCGTAAACGCCGCTTTTGGCGACTTGGGTTATTATACATATTTCTGCGGGAATGGCAACCGCGCCTGTCGCCGGGTTGTCACATGGCAAGACATACATGACCGCTTCGAGACAACGGGACGAACTACACTGCCGAAACGTATTCAAGAAAACGGAGAGAATTCGATCAGACCATGACCTATGATCTCGTCTCGCTATCCATCATCATGATGATTGCAGTGACGTGTCCTATCATCACGCAGCTTATTCCCGGCAAACCCATGCCGCAGACCGTGCTGCTGCTGGTGTTCGGGGCGATATTCGGACCATTCATCCTAGATAAAATCTGGGTGACCAAAGCCGTTGAACTGCTCAGCGAACTGGGTCTGGCGTTCCTGTTCCAGCTTGATGTGGTGCTGGGCGCGTTCGCGGCCGGCTTCATCCTGCGATTCGTCACGCCGAACGGCAACCATACATTGAACCTGAAGCTCGAAGGCGTGGGCCATGGCTTCCTTATTCCCGTGTTTTTCGTGGTTTCCGGCGCATCCATTGACGTGAAAGCGGTCGTGGCCAATCCTGCACTGCCCATCACCTTCATCATCATGCTGCCGCTGGTGCGCGCGGTGCCAATTTTTGTGGCCACGACGCTCGACCATCGAGTCAACCCACTCGACCCGCAGGATAAGCTCACCGTTTCGCTGTATTGTACAACGGCTCTGCCGCTGATTGTGGCCGTGACTTCTCTTGCGGTGCAGGGCGGCACCATGCACCAAACCACCGCGTCAACGCTGGTGGCTGCCGGCGCCGTGACCGTATTCCTCATGCCGCTCCTCGGCGGATTGACATCCAAATTGATGAAAGGTGAGACCCGACTCATCGCGCCGACGGCCTGAACGACGCGCACGGGGGAGAAAAACGATAACTCACTGAGTCGATGCACAGGCTGATACCGGCGCGGCGCAGCTTCTTGGCGAGCGCGGCGAGGTCCTCGTTGGTGCCGAGCTTCGGGCCTACAGTGTCGAAGTCCTGGACCGCATAGCCACCGTCATTGTTCGGGTGGGGCATGTCGAGCAGCGGCATGAGGTGCAGGTAGGTGAGCTTCTGCTCCTTGAGGTACGGGATCTTATCGGCAAGCTTCTTGAGAGCCCCGGCAAACAGGTCGGTGTACATGGTCATGCCGAACATGTTGCCGCGCTTGTACCAATCCGGGTCTTGTTCGCGGGACTTGTCGAGACGCTTCAGGTCGGCGGGGCGATCGGCGTAGGCCTCGGCCATGCTGTCGATGAACGATTCGAAGGCGGCATGGTCGTTGTACAGACTCATGAAGAGCCGCTCAAGTTCATCCTTATGAGCGGCGAGTCGTGTATTGAAAACAGTGCTGGTAGGCCTCTTCTTTGCCTTATTCGCGCGATTGACTTCTCTGCCTGTGCCGACTGGCTGCTCTGAGCCACCGGAAACTTCTTCGTCTCTGCCCGCTGCTCGCGTCAATCGTTTGACACGTTGCGTCAACTATATCAAACCGGTTCGATGCATGTAACCGAGGACGCGCCGAAGAGAAGCTGAAATTTCGCACCGTTCAGCGGATTTCGCGCGAATTATTACCGGATTGAATCATCACCACGGCGGACGCAACCGGGCCATCATGGCTCAGGGAGATGTGGACGTCGGGGATCGAACCCGAGTAATCAGTCTGGAACGCCGGCGATGCGTCACCACTCAGCGACACATGCGGCACACCGCGCGAATCATCGAGAATCTCAATCTCGCGCCACGGAAAATTATCCAGCGTGAACGGGAACGGCGCACTCCCCAGAAAATCACACCACGCTTTAAGGAACGCCTCTTTGCCGGCCCATTTGGCGGCCAGATGGACAGCTTCGCCATCGTTTTTTTGGCGTGCGCGGCCCGCCGCCTGCCGTACCTCGCGCACGGAAAACAGAGCACGCATATGCGAGCCCGGCTGTCCCAACTGTTCAGCGAATGCGGCCACATCCACCACGTCATGTCCCAAACCAAATGTGTTCATGGTTCCCATTGTCCACCGCTTCGCGCGCAAGTTCCACGTTCCATCAAAATTGAGTTCTAATTCCATTTCAAGGGGCTGATTTGAGCTTTTCCGAATATCTATCTCCGTTTCGAGGGGCTGGTCATCCTTTGCACCACAAGTATCCACAGCATAATGCCAACGCCATTCCGCCGTTTTTGCGCCTCGTCTACTTGGACACCAGCCCCTTGAAACGGAAGTAGACCTCCGGAGAACCGTAAATCAGCCCCTTGAAAGTCAGAAAGACACGCGAACACGCCATAATGGTCGCATGGCACAACGGCAATTGATGCGAACCATCGTGGAGACACCCATCGGCCGGATGATGATGGCTTCAGACGGTGAGGCACTGACCGAACTATGCCTCGAGGACTGGTGGTGGGCCACCAAGAACCAGCAGCACGACAACGGAACGCCAGATTCCGAACTCGAGGTGTTCCGCATAACCCGCGACTGGCTGCAGGCCTACTTTGCAGACGAACGCCCAAGCCTCAGCCAGGCCCCACCAATGAATCCGGTGGGCACTCCGTTTCAGCACGAAGTATGGCAACTCGTTGCAGAAATTCCTTACGGCATGACGGCCAGCTACGGAGAGATAGCCGCCGAGCTGTCCGAACGCCGCGGCGGAGGGCGTATGGCTGCGCAAGCGGTTGGAGGCGCGGTCAAGCACAATCCAATCACCATCATCGTGCCTTGCCACCGCGTGGTCGGATCAGGCCGTGCGTTTGGCGGCTATGGCGGCCGGCTCGACATCAAGGCCGAACTGCTCGAGCACGAGGGCGTGGATATGACGCGATTCGACCTGCCGAATATCCGGCTGGCATAAATCAGCATTCAACGCCCACCGGCAACCGGCAACCGACAACTGGCAATCGACAATCGGCAACCGACGATCAGCACTCGGCACAGGACTCCGCCCCAACTACCCAACAATTTCCCGAGTCATGCCGAGAAACCCATATGGAATTGTTCACCATCAGTGCGCCATCGGCGGATTGCACCATCGGCAACCATACAATCCCTACAATGGAAGGCACACGGCAGCAGGCAAACCGCAGCTGTGCATGAACTTGGGGCCGCAGGGCCATAAGCAAAATCGGGAGGCGTGTATGACCGGCATCATCGACTATGCACGCACCGAATTGCGCCCATTCTCCGAATTGCCGTTCAATGAAATCGACGCCCTGATCATCGCCACACTCATTTATGAAGACGTGGCCAACATCTGCCCCACACTGATGCTTGACGAACAGCAGCAATCCGGCTCATTCGCCACGCGCATCCGTACATTTGAACCCAAACATCCGTTGATATGGCTCAAAGGGCTCTGGCATCCGGCAATGGAATCAATCAGCCTCAAAGAGGCCAACCAAGAATTGCATCGTTCAATCGATACATCGGAGGATGACAAACCCCACGAAGCCCAAATGGTCTCGGTGATCGATCCACACCTCACCCATACCCTGTTCGAGGAGGCCGGCAATAATCCGCGCTTTACCGGCATACAGCTGGGAGCCGTCGTCGAGCATGTCAACCGCGGCGAGCAAACCCAATTTGCCGCGGCGACGTTCCAGCTGCCCGACGGCCGAAACCGTCGCAACCCTACGCATAAAGGCACCATGGTCCTCTCCTTCCGCGGAACCGATGATTCGCTAATCGGCTGGAAAGAGGATTTCAACATGGCTTTCCAGTACCCAGTACCGGCCCAACGCGCAGCCAGTGCATATCTGGATACGGTGGCCCGCCTATGGGACGGTCCGATCGTTCTGGTAGGCCACTCCAAAGGCGGCAATCTGGCGATTTATGCGGCGATGAACGCCGACGCCAAAGTCCAAAACCGCATTCGGCATATCTATTCGCTGGACGGCCCCGGCTTCCCCTCGGAAATCGTGACCAGCCCCGCCTACCGCAGGATCCAGCCAAAGGTGACGAAAATCGTGCCGAGCTCATCGATTGTGGGCATGATTTTCGAGACTCCTGAACCATGCCGTGTGGTGTCTTCCGATTCGGACGGCATTATGCAGCATTCCGCATTCACCTGGCTGGTGGACGGCGATCAGTTCGTCACCGAGCCCGATCTCAGCTCCAGCTCCCAACTGTTCAACGAAGAGTTGAATCATTGGGTTGGCGCGCTTACGCCGGAACAGCGCGAGCGTGCAGTGGACGCCCTGTTCACCGTGCTGCACTCCAATGGCGCCACGACGTTCAGCGAAGTGATGAGCAATTTCCCCGCTTCAATCCCCTCCATGCTTGGCGCGTTCGTGGGACTCACCCCCGAGGATCGGCGGCATTTAGCCGAAGCAGTGCCCATTTTGATCAAGGCCGCCACCGCCAAACACAAGACAGATTCCGCCAACGCCAAGGCAGCGGCAGACGCCGACGAACCAAACGGCACACCCGCTACCGAGCAGAAGAACGAACCCAACGATAAACCCACAAATGTCTAGAGATACTAGTTATAGTGTCCAATAACTTATTGGACAGCATGACTATTATCGTAATGCGTCAGGAGGAAGAGATGCCGCGTCCACGTCATGATTCCGAGGTGCTGCCAGCCAAAGAGCGCCTCGAAAACGCTTTCTGGGAACTACTCGCCGACCGCGACTACCGCAAAATCACCGTTACCGATGTGGTAAGCGAGGCCGGAGTCAACCGCAATTCGTTCTATTACCACTTCTCCGGACTGTCGGAACTGGCCGATTCCGCCATTCTGCATCAGGTCGAATCCATCCCGATCAACCGCACCCCCGACCCGAACGGCAACCCCGAGGAGCAGTGGCGCGAACGTATCACCGCCACGCTCGCCAACCCGGAACAGCGCCAGCGCCTCGACCGATTGGCTCTGCTGGCCGGCCCGCACAGCACGCTGGAACTGACTGAATCCCTGCGCGATTTCTGCCGACTGCAGATGATCAGCATGCTGCAACGAGACCCCGAACATCTTGACCTCACAACCGATCTCATGATCGAATTCACCGTAGGCGGCATGCTTGCAGTGCTTCAGCGCTGGCCCAAGCTGAGCGGCACCATCGAGATCAAGGATCTGCTCAAGGAAGACGTGGCCGTGCTGGCCATGGGCATCTATCTGGCCATGAGCCGCGAAGACATGCTCGATTACTGGAACCGCATCTTTGCACACGGTCCACAGAACAGCAACAATACTGCTGCCGGCCATCACAACTAGGGTGTGTTTACACTAGTTGGGTTTTTGGCCGTGTTCTCCATGGAAACCAGGGACAAGGCGTTGGAGAAGGCGGAATCCGCCGCCAAGGACATGGAATCGAGGAAACTCAAGGAGGCCGCCAGATGCCTCAGGGAGGGCATCGGCGAGACGACGACCCACCTGCTCGACGACTACCCGCGCGAGCATCGCCGTCGCATCCGCGCCAACGACATGATCGAACGTCCCAACCGGGAAATCCGTCGGCGCACGCGCGTGGTCGGCGGCTTCCCCGACGGGCGCTGCGCCCTGATGCTCATATGCGCGAGAGTCCGCTACGTGACCTCCAGCGAGTGGTCGACGCGACGCTACCTCGACATGTCAGGGCTCGGTGAGAACGTACCAGCAGCGAACTGATCATCGCCACGGGGCGGGCGAAGACCAAAGTGCGCAAAAACTCGGGCACCACCAACAGTGGCAGCGCCGCTCAAACAGTAACGGAACCCTGATATCACAGCATCCGCCAGCCGACAGCGGCAGACGACACCCACCACACGATTTTGAGCACACTATAGAATCATTACTCCAGAATGCATAATTTCAAGTATACTGAAAATCAACGTCGATTTAACGACTGTTTTGCAATACACT
>ERZ791908.1521-NODE-1521-length-14002-cov-2.268086_pt1 | contig 14002 bp, 7 predicted proteins | sample MGYA00510144_ERZ791908 | MGnify/ENA primary metagenome ERZ791908 (study PRJEB30046, sample SAMN00792105) | human gut metagenome | study: EMG produced TPA metagenomics assembly of the A metagenome-wide association study of gut microbiota in type 2...
CTAATGCTACTAATGCAATAAACTTTTTCATAACTTTTTTTTGTTTAGGTTTAAAACTGTTGTTCGTTTATTCCAAGAACAACTCCCTTTTCAGATTGTTCACTTGCGTCTCACAATTTTATATCCGATGGCAGCAATCGTAATGCTCATTAACGGACTGATAATGTTGAAGAAGCAATAGGGAAGATAAACCAGTGTAGGAACACTCAGTATCGTAGCTTGCGTCATTCCGCAGGTGTTCCATGGTATTAATACGGAGGTCACTGTAACAGAATCTTCCGTGGTTCGACTGAGCAAACAGCTTTCATAACCTTTCTTTTCATAAATATCCCGGAACATGTTTCCGGTCAGGATAATGCTAATATACTGATCGGCTGTGGCGAGGTTCAGGAAAATACCAGAGCAAACCGTAGAGGCCACCATGCTGACTGTATTTTTCATGAAGCGGACAAATACGGAAGTGATACTTCCTAACATGCCGCCGGCAGTCATAGCCCCGCCGAAACACATCGCACAGATAATAAGCCATACCGTATTCATCATGCCTGCCATACCCCGGGTAGCCACCAGTTCGGTGAGTGCTTCATTGCTTGTCTGTAGACTGGTCCCTCCATAAAGAGTCATCATCAGTCCTTTGAAGATGGACTGTGTGCCTTCGGAATTTTGCAAACCGGATATTTCCTGTAACAGGTCGGGTTGGAAGAATACGGCGAATGCCCCTGCCAATGCCGCCGACAGAAATAAGGTGATGACGGAAGGTATCAGTACACCTGTAACTACCGGTACAATCAGCAGCCATGGTGTAATGTGGAACTTTCCTGCCAGTGCGGCCGAGAATTCGGCTATATGTTCTGTGCTTCCGGCATTGTGTGACAATCCGGCTACTGTAAAGATAACCAAGGTAATGATTAGTGAAGGTACGGTAGTTATCAACATATAGCGGATATGTCTGAAGAGGGGAGTATCGGTAACTGAGGCTGCTAATATTGTCGTATCCGATAATGGAGAGATTTTATCTCCGAAGTATGCGCCCGAAATAATGGCTCCGGCTATCCAGCCTTCTTCGAATCCCTGTGCTTTGCCAATGCCCATTAAAGCGATTCCGATGGTAGCAATCGTAGTCCAGGAGCTTCCGGTCATAACCGATACCAAGGCACAGATAATGCAGGTAGAGGTCAGGAAAAAACTGGGATGTATGATTTGCACTCCGTAATAAATCAATGTGGGGACCACACCGCTTATCATCCATGCACCGCTCAATGCGCCGATAATCAGCAGAATGATTAGGGCGGTAGATACGCCTGTAATGTTGTTTGTGATAGCCAGTTCAAAGTCTTTCCAGCCTATTTTGTAGAATCCCATACCGATCAGTATGCAAACGGCTGTTGTAGTCAGCAGGGACACTTGGCTACCTCCGCTGAGTGCATCGCTGCCAAAGGTACGTATGGTGGCAAATAGCATGATAACCAATACGACCAGAGGGATCAGAGAAACAAGAGGTGAGGGGGCTTTTTTCATGATTCTTCTTTTCCTTTTTTATGTTTAAGCGTCTATTCCTGTAAATGTTTTCAGTGCATAGCCTATCAGAAAGCTAATGCCGGCTACGCTGAAACTAAGTACTGCCATCTCGGTGAATCTTTTGCGGAAACTTTCTCCGCGTGCTACCGAATAGTAATAATTAAATAATGCAATGATTACCAAAGCCATGGCCAGCATTACTCCCAAAGCTATCAGTACATTTTCGATCAATATGAAGGGAGCAACCAGCGCCACTACCGTGATGATATAAGCAATACCCGTATAGATGGCGGCCTTTATGGGATGTTTCGTTTCTCCTCCTTCCGATTTGGTCGAGAGATATTCGGAAGAAGCCATTGATAAAGCTGCGGCAATCCCCGTGATGCTTCCCGTCAGGGCTATCAGCCTGGAGTCACTCAAGGCCAGAGTGAATCCCGCCAATGCCCCGGTAAATTCCACCAAAGCATCATTCAGACCGAGCACTACCGAACCCATATATTCAAGTCGTTCTTCGTTGATTAGCCCGATTAATTTCTGTTCATGAACTTCTTCTTCATTGGCCAATTGCCGGAGGTCCGGATAATCTGTATATTTGGCATAATCATGATGTGCATTCTCTTCACTTGACTCCATCAGTTTAATGGCAAATGTAATACCCAGGATTCTTGCCAGCCAGTAATATTTGGCTATACGCAACTTGTCTGGTGCAACGTCGGTTTCCGTATATTTCTTCAGTGTGGCATAGTGCGCTTTTTCTTCTGCTGAGATCAGACGTAATACTTTGCGGTTCGATTCGTCTTTTTCAATAGAGGCCAGTCGTTCGTATACGATACTTTCGGTTTTCTCATTTCGTTGGAAACGGATAAACTCTTCCTTCACTTCTTTCTTCAAGTCCATCTTCATCACTTTTAATTTTGCAAAGATACAATAAATGGCGCAAATGTCATTTATTTCATGAAGTTGAGTCGGGATATTTAAAAGTTCTTTAGCCACATTAAGAATAGGCAATGCTCCTTTTTTCTGAGAGCCTGTTGATTTCAGCCGTTCAGAAATACGTGGTAATTGGCGGTATGGAGTTTAATAACTGTCCGGAAATACTAACTGATATTTGAGCTTTCTCTATAGGGAGGGTAGTTTATGTGGCATTAGGTCTTTTATTCCCTTCGGCTTTCCCTGCTGTTCTGGGGGCGACCTCTGTGAAAAACGAGCGGAGAGAGCTCTTGCATGGGTACTAAGTATGTGGTCTTCTGCGCCACCAGTAGCGTATAAATAATGTGCCTGTGAACATAAGTGCCAGTGAGAGTCCGGTGTAAAATACCGAAATGAAAGTGTCGGGCAACAGGTGTAATGTCCGGATGGTGATTCCCATTGCTATCATGAAACACATGACGATCCATCCCTTTGCATCGAAGAAAGAAAAGGGGCAATTTTTCTCTTTTTTCTTTTGCTCAATCCGGCGAGTGTGTTTGTAGTAGAGCTTTCGGAAGACAAGGACAAAAAAGAGCAGGAAAACAACTGTGGCTTCGCCTACCTTAAAAAGCCAATATTGTGAGTCATTAAGCCAGGTGACAATACCAATCCGGAGAATATTAGCTCCCGCCACTATCCAGACGATGCCGGCTGTGATTAATAACACTTGTCTGTTTACTCCGTACTTCATGATTTATATAACAACTTTTGTTACTATTCGGATTATCGTTTTGAAAAAAAGGTAATCAGCAGTGAGCCGGTAGTCAAGGCCACTCCTGTGCCTATGACTCCATGCCAACCGAATGCCTGCCAGAAAGTTCCTGCCAGAAATGTCCCGGTGGAGGCTCCTATGAAGTAAGTTGTCATAAAAATAGTATTAATGCGGTTCGAAGCACTCGGACAGAGTTCGAAGATATGGGTCTGATTGCTCAATTGGATACATTGCATGCCGATATCGATGATGATGATACCGGCAACGATTCCCCAATAGGAGTTCTCTCCGATAAAGAGAAGCAACCAAGCTGATAAGATCAGTCCGCATCCGATGAAATTGAATCGTCTGACTCCCACTTTCCGTACATACTTACCTACAAGAGAGGCTGATAAGGCGCCGGCAATGCCGCACAATCCTAACATACCGATGATGTGGCTGTCAGCGTAGAAGGGGGCACTTCCCATTTTAAAAGCCAGACATGACCACATGGCCAGAAATGAACCGAAAGCAAGTGCGGCGCGGACTGAAAAGATGCGGAGCTCGGGATACTGCTTCAGCAGTGAAAGCAAAGACTTCATTAAGTCGCTGTATTTGCCCTGAAAGTTCGGGCGTATGTCCGGTAATACCCGCATGACTACCATACCACATATCAGCATCATGCCGGCAGCGATGTAATACATCTCACGCCAACCAAACAGTTCTCCTATAAACCCGCTGACTACACGTGAGGCCAAAATGCCGGTCAGTAGTCCCGATACGACGATTCCTACATTTCTCCCTTTGTTTTCCGGACGTGAGAACTGGGAAGCTATCGGGATGAATATTTGTGGCATCACCGAACAGATGCCGGTGAGGAGCGAGGCACACAGGATGACGTGGATGTTGGGGGCCATCGCGATCACCAGCAACGAAACGATTAATATGGAGAAGCTGGTGAGAATGATCCGCTTTCGCTGATACAAATCGCCTAAGGGGACGATAAACAATAGTCCGAGGGCATATCCGATCTGCGTTACCATGGCAATCAGGTTTGTTTCGAACTCCGAAACACCCAATTCATGGCGGATCATGTTCAGTAAAGGCTGGTTATAGTACAGATTGGCTACCGATATACCTGCAACAATAGCAAGTGTCCAAAGAATCGAAGCCGGTAGTCCGCCGTTTTCTTTCAAAATCTGTTTCATGGCACAAAGTTATCATTTTAGAGGCTATTCCACAAAGAACGTTGTCGAAATTGTATTTCCCTCGTCATCCACTGCCGTCAGGGAGTGTTTGCCGGGGGACGGACGGAGAGAAAGTTTGTGGAAGTCCTGCGTTTGCGTCAGGTATGTCTCGTCCAGATGCCAGTAGATGGTTGTATTCGGATGACTGTGAACCAGTTCGACAGTCAACTGCCCTTTGCTGCCATCCATCTGTTTGGGCAGATGGATACGGGCTCCCATTGGCGGATAAATAAATTGCATCGGTTGGAACCGGTCTTCTCCACATCCTGATTTAAAGGGAGGGAGAGGACGATATTCCGGGTGATGTTGCTTATAATACCATTCCCATACGGGAGGAAGGGTAAACCAGTTACGGCGGACAACCGGTTCGCTATTGGCACAATTCTCGTATATTCGGAACCGTTCATTTGCCGATAAGGTGACCGGGTGATGATAAGGGCAAGCTTCTGTTTTGAGACCTGCCGGAAGGATCAGCAAAGTATCTGTTTCTTCACAGAATCGTCCTTTCAGATGGCCGGACTGCCGACAAATTTCTGCTTCAACCAGTTCGCCCTGAGGACGTTCGAACCAGGGAGAAGAAGGGAGCAGGTTGAATACATCGAACAGGACAGGGCCTGCCGTACGGGCACCAACCAACCCGGGTTTTCCCTCACCCGTAGCATTCCCTACCCATACACCCACTGCATATTTAGGAGTTACACCCACTGCCCAGGCATCCCGGAAACCATAACTGGTACCGGTTTTCCAGGCAATGGTTTGCATGGAAGGAATGGTACGCCAGTCTATTTCTTCCGGTCGGTTCACTTCTTTTATTGCATCAAAAGTCTGCCAGACGGCTCCGGATTGGAACGATGGACGATGAACGGAGGTGGAATCCGACAGGAGGAGTGTACACGGGAATTGAGGTAACCGGTTGAGGCTGCGTCCCATGTTGGCATAGGCCGAAGTGATATCCCATAACGTGGCTTCTGCACCTCCCAGAATCAGAGAAAGTCCGTAATGGCTTGAGGGACGGTTCAGGGTAGTCAGTCCGATTTGTTTCAGGAAACTGTGGAACTTAGGTACCCCGTAACGTTGCAGCATTGTTACCGAAGGTATGTTAAGAGAGCGTGCAATGGCTTCCGAGGCCGGTACGGCTCCTTCAAATTGCAGATTAAAATTTTGTGGAGTGAACCCATTGATGTTGACGGGAATGTCCGGCAACAAAGTATTTGGGAGAATTTCTCCTTCTTGTAGCATGGCATAATAAAGAAAAGGCTTGAGAATACTGCCGGTACTCCGTGGCGACCGGATGACATCTACTTGGTTGCCGCTCTGCTCTTTGTCGAAATGTACATTGCCACAATAGGCTATCGCCTGATTCGTCCGGATGTCAATCACAAGAATCGCCAGATTACGGATGTCACTCCGTTTGAATTCACTGTTCCATCGTTCTACCAAACTTTCAATTTGAGTCTGTATACCTCTGTCGATGGTCGATACGGAGTATTTTCCATTTCGGGTTTGATAGAAATAGTCTGTCAGGTGAGGCGCTATGTGTGGAAGAGGTAAAGGTTCCTGCGGAAGTGGTTCACTGATGGCCAGTTCATATGTCGAAGTATCCAAAATTCCTTTTTTATGCAGGTGTGTCAATAGTCGGTTCCGTTTATCGAGGAGTGCTTGCCGACTTTTCGAAAGATGGATCATGGCGGGTGAGTTGGGGAGTACAGCCAACATGGCCGATTCTGCCCATGATAGTTCTTCAGCCGAATGTCCGAAGTATCGCCAGGCGGCCGCATCCAGTCCTACTACGTTTCCTCCGAAGGGGGCATGTGAAATGTAAAGTGACAGTATCTCTTTCTTAGATTTACGAAATTCCAAACGGGTGGCCCATACCATTTCAATCAGCTTTTCCTTGAATGTACGCGGCTTGTTCCGAGCCAACCGAATGGTCTGCATGGTAAGGGTACTTCCTCCGCTGACGATACGTTTGTGCTTGAGGTTTTGAACTACGGCTCTGCCTATTGCCAAAGGATTGACTCCCCAATGATGGTAGAACTGGCGATCCTCGAATTCAATCAGGCAAGTGGCAACTTTCTCGGGAATATTGTCGCGCGGGGGAAAACGCCATTGTCCATCCGTGGCGATACGGGCACCGAGAAGTTCACCGTTCCGGTCTGTTACGACGGTAGAATAAGGGGAGGTGAATAATTGGCTGGGAAGGCAAAATATATACAGGACAAGAAGGAGGAAAAGGGCAGGTTTCCACCAACTTTTGATACTTATCTTCCACCCCCTCCCTTGAAAGGAGGGGGGAAGATTGTGTGGCTTAAGAATCTGATTCATCAGTTTTCTTATTCGATGCTTTGTCTGACAACTTTAGTTCTGCCTGCCTGTGTCCTTGCCTGTACATTGGCATCATACATCGCTTCACACTGGATGGCCGGCATGACAAAGTCACCGGAATACGTTGCCTGCAACCGGACGGTAAATGTTTTGGCTTGTCCCTGTTGCAAATTAAAGTAAGTCAGTATCCGGTCATCGCGGATATCCTGATAGCTATAAGGAGCAGAAGTGCTAATCTGTCCTGTCATTCGTTCATTGAAAATCTCCCATCCGGCAGGGATGATGTGTGTTAATGCCAGATTTGTATAATCGGTTGTACCGCTGGTATTGGCAACAGTTACCACTGCCATAAAATTTGTTCCTTGATGCAGAGAATGCGTATCTATCGGTGAACCGTTATTATCAACGTACTTTACACTTATCCGCAGGTTATTGGCTATCGGAGGCAGTGTGTCGTTCAGTAATTGGGTCCGTGTGATCAGGTCTGCATTCAAAGCTCCTTTTCCATTGTTTTTCAGAATTACCTTTCCTTCACGTGATGAAGTGGAAATAAGTGTCTCGTATACTGCTTTTGCTGATTTTACTGCCGGTTGCTGTTTTCCGTTCAGTGTCCAACTGAAATCCAATGTGCCGGACAACTTTTCTGCCAGACGTCCCATTGCCATCAGTGAGAAAGCGGTGGACTGTGTACTGAACCACGTCTCTCTTGTCAGATTATGTGAAACGATTTTAGCTTGTTCCATGGCTTCGCGCTGACGATTCATTAGCAATAGCGTTTCAAGTATCATTGCTTCGTCCCGGTCGGATGAACCATATACATAATTATTCGATGAATAGGGTTCTACAGTCGTTTTTGCACTGAATACCAGTTCGCCGGCTGCTTTTTCTTTACCGTTGAGTGCATAAGCGGCTGCCAAACGCCATTTGGCTTGTTGCGAAAGTGTAGGCAGTTCTTTCATGCGGTTCATTGCTCCATGTTCTGGTGCTCCGGCCATGGCCAATGTATAGAGGCGGAAGGCCTGCTGGAAATCTGCCTGCCAATACCACCAGCTCTGTTCTTGGGCAACGGGTTGCCAGTTTTGGGCTGCTGCCCGTTGGAAACGTTTCCATTTGTTCAGTACATTACTGTTTACTGCATAACCCTTTTCTTGTGCCAGTACCAGGAACATACCGGCATAGGAGGTGATCCACTCGTCTGCCGAGGCATTTCCGGGCCAATAAACGAAACCTCCGTTCGGTAGCTGGCGTCCGTATAACTGACGGATAGCTTCCTGTACATTGACTTTTATCTTTTCCGATTCTTCGTTGTCTACTGTTTTGAACTGGCTGATAAATAGCAAAGGGAGAGCTTTAGAGGTTAATTGTTCCGTACAGTTGTGCTGATAATTGTAGAGAAAGTCAAAACGGCGGCTGATGTCGACAGACGGAATACGTGAGACTTCGAGCTGTATACTGTTTCCTTCCGAGCCACTGCTTAACTGATAATTGAGTTCTTCGCTCTTTCCGGTTTCCACCCATTGGCTTTCACGCAGGGTGACCACCGGATTCGGATTACGAACCTCTATCTCAATGGTCTCTTTGGTGTTTTGTCCGTTTCCGTTGGCAGTAAGATGAATGGTGGCTTTTCCGGTTTTCGTACCTGTCTTTAACTTGAAAAAGATCAGGCGGTCACCCGTTTGAGTGAAGGTAAGCGTTTGTTGCTTGTTACCTGTCACTTGTGTTCCTGCACCGGAAGCTTGTATGGATACGTTGACGTTCTTTACATTGTTTTCCAATGCAAATACGTTGACTGGTACTTCAATCTCTTCATTGGTGCTCAAAACTCGTGGCAATGTTGAAAGAATCATCAAAGGGGTACGTACCGGAACTGTCTTTTCGGCATTTCCGTATGCTCCGTCCTGACCTGCTACTACCATAGCACGGACAGAACCTACATACATGGGTAAAGTGATTTGGTGCGTACGGCTTTTCCCCTTACCGATACTGAAAGGACCGATAAATTTCACAACAGGTTTGAAGCGGTTCGCTTTTGGGTCCGATGGCTTCAGTGTCTCGTCACCACCTGTGCTGAACATTGATCCATAGCTTCCTGCCGTGGCTCCTAATACATCGTCGTACATATCCCACGTACGGATTCCCAATGCTTCGCGGGCATAAAAATTATTCCAGGGATCCGGTGTCTTGAAATTGGTCAAGTCTAATAGACCGTCATCTACAATGGCAAGTGTATATGTCATCGGCCTGCCATGCTTCTCGTTTATGGTAAGGTTGAATGCCTGTTCGGGACGAAGTACTTCCGGCATCTTGATTTGCGGTTCAAGAACGGTTTGCTTGTCGGTCACGAATACCGGCATAATGCCGTACATCCGGATAGGAAGATCGTTCACCGTCTGTGCATGGGGCTGTAGCAAGCTGATATGGAGATAAACATTCGGAGCCATTTCAGGGGTTACCTTAAATTGATATTTAGTGTCTTCTTTCCCTGATACCTCGATCCATTCCCGTTGAATTACAGACGAACCGTTTTCGAGTGTAACCAGGGCCCTTCCACCGGCAGATGCCGGTAATATGGCTGTTACGGTTTCTCCCGGTTCGTAAGAGTCTTTGTCAATGGAAAAAGATAACATTTTGATGCCACTCGGGTCACTCTTATTAGAACGCCCTCGCCAGTCAGGCCAGTCCACGTAGATGGTACCTCCTGTAGCATGTCCGCTTTCACGGTCTTTGACGTAAACCAAATAGCGTCCCCAATCCGGATAATTCACTTTGAAACTGAATTGTCCTTTGCCGCCTGTTGTGTTGAGTCTTCCCGTAGCTACGGGGGTGATGGAACTGCTGTTGATGTATGTTTCAAATGATTCGTTGTCGTTTTCCCACCACCAACTCCAACTGATGCGGTATATTTTGTATTCCAGACCGGAACGATTTATCGGCTTTCCGTCGGAGTTGACCGTTACGATATCAAAAATATGCTCTTTGTCTGTTTCGATATATCTGCCTTGTGGCTGGGTCAGATTGATACCCACGTATGACGGGAAAGGAGAGTAGGGAACTGACAGAGTCTGGATACTGGCATCTCCGCCCGGTTCGAATACCTGAGTCGTGATATTGGCACGAAGCATTCCCGGAGCATTCTCAGAGGTCGGAAGTTTCAGCATGAACCCGGTATTACCATTTTCATCCAGGGTACCGTTGAAAATATCGGTTCTTATTGATGTGAATTCTGTTGCCGGATTATTAAAGATGTATGTCTCGTAGTTCTTGAATTGTGTATTGACTTTCGACAGAGACATTTCGACTTTTGCTTTCAGACGCGATGCCGTTGCTCCGGTCAGCCAAGCTGATGAAAGATGTGCTTGTACTTCTTTATCCGCAGCTTTCAGAATCTCTCCGGGCAGTTTCAGGTTTATTTTCAGACGGTTCGGCTTTATGGTCTCCACACGGAGTGATTTGTGGAAAGCGGTACCTCCTACTTTTACATAAGCGTTCCATAATCCGGTGGGATCTTCCGGTTGTGTCGGGACCTTGAATGCATAGAAACCATTCAGCCCATTGGTTGAAATTTGTTTACTGTAAAATTGTCCTCTTGGATTGTAAAGCTCCAAAGTTACGGGATGTTTATCCGGAATACGTTTGTTACGGTCCTCCAGAACAAACGAGATATGCAAGGTGTCTCCTGGTCGCCATACACCTCTTTCACCGTATACAAATCCTTTCAAGCCTTTTTGGATGTCTTTGCCGCCTACATCAAAACGACTGGTAGACTGCTCTTCTCCATCGGCTACTTTTACATAAGCTTTCTGTTTTTCCGATTCTGCCACTACAATAAAAGGTGTTCCTTTCGTTTCTATTATTGCAAAACCTTCCGCATCTGTCAATGCTTCTCCGATAGGCTGTAACTGGAAGTTGTAGACAATGACTTTAGCTTTTTCTACCGGTTTGGTGTCCAGAATATTGCTTACGGCTATCCAAAGTTTGTTCATCGAATTACGTTTTACGATCATACCTATGTTGGAAGCCAGTACGTTACAAGCTGCTATCCGGTCGGACGTCATATAATAGGACGGATGGCAGGGATTATCCCGTTCATCCCATCGATATTGGCTCCAGTCGGCATTTTCATTCCCGCTGAAGTAATAATATGTTTCCGGTTTGTCCCAGACGGCTTCATCTTCTTCCGAAAGGATATCAGATTTGACCTTGGTCAGAGATTCGGTTTCTTCGGAAAATTGCATTTTCGGATTCTCACCACTGCCGCAAGGATAAGCCGAATATTCCTGCTTGAAGGATAGGATAACACGATAAATAGCACCCGGTTCCTGATGAATCAGGCCTGCCAGGTCGATGGAATAGTTTTCCCATTTATGGAGATCTTTTGAAGGATCTTTACCCAAAAACAGTGTCTTTTTATAAACCAGTCTTCCCGATCGTCTTAGTTCGTTGGCCGAGGACAGTGAGTTATTTTGCATAAACATTAGCACATTGTTCTCAAAAATGCGGATAACCCGTAGGTCTACAGCATACAGACTGACAGCCCGGAAAGGAATTACAAGATTTTTTGAATCGGGAATGATGGCACCTGCAGAAGATATTTCGACTTGAGGTTTCAGGTTCAGTTCGCTGAAAGAGATAGAATGGGAACCGCCCAATGCTTTGCCTTGATTGTTTTTCACTCCTTCATGTATTTTCAGGGTCAGTTTACTGAGATGACCGGCTTCAAAATAAACATTTACCTTATTATCCGTAATCTGGAAAATATAGGATGGAATCTCGGGTATTTCGATTAGACCTTTTAAATCCTGAGTATCAGAAACCGGATCAGAGAAGACGATTTGTATCCCGTTCTCAGGCTGACTGATACGTTCGGCGGAAAGGAAACGGAAGCTGTCTTTGGCAGGAATCGTAATGGACTCACTTTGTTTCCTGTCCATTCCGACAGGTTCCCCGTCTGCTGTAATTTTAAGATCGTAATCCTGTTCTTTTCTTTGGATATTACTGATAATGAAACTATATTCTAATGGATTAGATGTGGATCCTATGGTGATTGTAGAGGTACCGTTAGTGGAAAGTATTTTTTCAACTTGTTCTTTAGTCATTTTATCACTAAAACGGATTTCTCCCTTTACGGTAACCTTATCGGGTGAAGAAGAGGCTATTTCCAATGGAGCGGTATGCAGTGTGAAATTACTTTCTTGTACCCGGAAAGAGAAATCGAAAACTTTCAATTTGCTATCCACTTCGACAAAATCGCCTAGTTGGAACGAGCCTTGATATAACTTGCCCGGCTTTAGTTCTCCTTCTTCCGGAAGAAATTCGATGGTGTTATTACTCACCCAATAAGCTTTGCCTTTTAACGATGGAGTAAAACTGAACGGACAGTCTTTCAGTTCATTGTTAAGGTCTACCATTGGTTGATCTTGAGTCAGTTCGATTCGTATGGGAGAAGATTGAGAAATGACTCCACCTGTATAAGCATTGACATAAGGAGCATATTCCGATGACGGAATAATTTCTTTTGCGCTGCGTGTGCAAGCGAACAGTCCTGCGATAATTACTGTAAGAACACAGGAGAATAGAATTAAAAGATTCTTTTTTCCTTTCATAGCAAATAAGCGTTTAGTTTATTATTATTTTGTCAACCAATGATTTATATTTCTTTACTCTGTACTGAATTTCACTTTAGGCTTTAACCAGCTTCCATCTGTCAGTCAAATCGCAGATATTATTACATCTGTATCTCTATCGGAAGTTTACAGGCCAGATCAATCATATATTTTCAAGGTTTATATTCACAAAGATACAATTTATCCTATAAAGAGTTTACTATTTGCACCCTCAAATTTATGCTTCGTATCTTTAGGTTATTCCTCAATAAAATCTGAATGTTCGGAAACGATTCGGACTATTATTACCCGCTTTGTGTTCTCGTTTACCTTAAATCGGTTATCCGTACGTTCTCCTATCAGCCAGGCTATTTGTTCTCCAAAGCATAATACCCATTGCTTTTCTTTTTCACTCAAAGAGAATTTTTTATCCGTCAGGTAGTCACTGACATGTTTTTTACCGGTCATTCCGAAAGGTATAAAAACATCTCCTGGTTTCCACTTGCGTATCTCCCATGTTTTATTTATTTTGTCAGCATCGAAACAAGCCGTGTTTTTATCTTTTGGAATTATAAATTCAGAAGTATAATCGTACTCTTCCATAACTAACCGGAAAGGTGGCTGGGACTTTTCTGCAGTTGTATCTTCTTCGATTAATAACAGGTCACGGTCTTTTATGACTCTCCATCCTTTACCAAGGAAGGTTTTTCCTGGTTGTCCGTCGAGCGTTTGCCTTATATTATCTATTTGGGTCGTGTTGAATCCTAGCGGGTGTAATACTTCGAATAAAATGGCTTCGGGTACCGGTTCTTGCAGCAAGGCTTCTATCCGGATGCCTTCGGGGGTCAATATACGTTTACGCGCCTCCCCTATACTTTGATTGTATAAAGTTGCTGCGTCATTCAGATAGTTGGTAGTGCGGATGATACTCTCTTTCACCGATGGATTGATCTCTTTCATCAGGGGCAATAAGTTTAAACGAATCTTATTCCGGGTATATTCATCCAAAAGATTGGTGCTGTCCGTTACGTAATCTTGGTCGATATATTGCAGATAGGCTATTATTTCTTCGCGACTCAGGCAAAGTAAAGGGCGAACAATGTTACCGTTTCGTGGACGAATTCCGAGTAATCCGTTGATACCCGTACCGCGAATCAGGTTCAACAATACGGTTTCTACACTGTCATCTTTATGATGCGCTGTTGCGATAACACTGGCTTCACGTTGTCTCCTAAGCGTTTCGAACCATTCATAACGTAATTCCCGGGCAGCCATCTCAATAGAAATATGTTTCTTTGCGGCGTATTGGGTTGTATCGAAATGTTCTATGTGTAAAAGAACCCCTGATTCATGGCATAATCGGCGCACAAAAGCTTCGTCTCTGTCCGATTCTTTATCCCGCAAATGGAAATTGCAGTGAGCAGCTTCGCAGGTATACCCCATTGATAGCAGGAGACGTAGCAATGCCACAGAGTCGGCCCCTCCGCTTAATGTCACCAATACCTTGTCATTCAGACAAAACAGCTTCTCTTTTTCGATGTATTGTGCTACTCTATTTTGTATCATATTGCAAAGATAATAGTTTTGCTAATAATGATAAGAAATCTTCCTTATTTAAAAACAATCTAAATAATTTGCATGCCCCAAAG
>ERZ791908.1529-NODE-1529-length-13858-cov-10.929943_pt1 | contig 13858 bp, 14 predicted proteins | sample MGYA00510144_ERZ791908 | MGnify/ENA primary metagenome ERZ791908 (study PRJEB30046, sample SAMN00792105) | human gut metagenome | study: EMG produced TPA metagenomics assembly of the A metagenome-wide association study of gut microbiota in type 2...
CGCAGGCGGCCTGTGCCATGGCCCACGCCGCCTTTCCCGCCGCAAGGAGCACGATCCTGCCCGTCAGCCGCTCCGCTGCCAGCGCCTCACGCACGAGCCGGCCCGGCTGCGCGGCCGCAACGGCCTCGCGCAGGATCGTCTCCGCATCCTCGCGCATCGTCTGCATGCATATCACCCTCTTTTTCTCCAGTATAGCGAACACAGAATAGGATTGTCAAGAGCTAAGGGAAGCTCTGATTCAATCAGCAAGAGCGGATGGCGAGAGATTTTTCGTCGAGTCGAGGTTTGGAAAGTGCAGGCGTACTTTGTGTACGTCAAGCTTTTCGAACCGATGAATCGGCGGAAAAGCTCCGTCATACGCCGCAGATGATTGAGGCAGAGCTTCCCCAAAAACAGGACTTGCAATTTCGAACACTTCGGAGTAAAATGGAGCGTATTTTGAGACGCGGGAGGGACGGGACATGATCCTCTATGAAGATGCGCAGCTCGTCGTGTGCTGCAAGCCGCGCGGCGTGCTTTCCGCCGCGGACAGCTCCGGGCAGGAGAGCATGGCCTCGCTGCTCGCGCCGCGCACGGTCTTCCCGGTACACCGCCTCGACCGCGACGTGCCCGGCGTGATGGTCTTTGCCAAGACCCGCGAGGCGGCGGCCTTTCTCTCGGCGCACCTCACGGCCGGCAAGGAATATCTCGCGCTGGCCGAGGGCGCGCCGTGCAGAGAGCCGGAGGAGCTTTATGACCTGCTGTTCCACGACCGCGCGCGCAACAAGACCTACGTCGTGCGGCGCACGCGGGCCGGGGTACGCGAGGCACGCCTGATCTGCACGCCGCTGCGCCTGCTGCCGGACGGCCGCGCCGCATTGCACCTGCAGCTGCTCACGGGCCGGACGCACCAGATCCGCGTTCAGCTCGGCTCGCGCGGCTGCCCTGTCTGCGGCGACCGGAAATACGGCGCGCAGGCCGCGCCGGGCGGCATTGCCCTCTATGCCTGGCGGCTGCGCGTGCCGCACCCGGACGGGCGCAGCCTCACGTTCCGCCTGCCGGAGGAGCTGCTGCCGCCGGAGCTGCAGGGCCTTGCGGAAGACTTGTAAATCGCACAATTTTATAGTATACTAATGGCAGCACTTAACGGCAGCACCCAATAGCGCGGTATATCTAAAACTTTATGTTTTCTGCAGGATTGCTCGTCTTTCCCTGATATCACGCGCATTCATTTGCATTGCGCGTTCACAATAAGAAAGCTTTAGCCTTACCACGCTACGAATGGCAGCCCCGCACAATTCAGCGAAGGCCAAAGGTGTCATGACGCGGCGCTGCCTAACAAGCTCAGAACCGGCCCGCCGTGCCCGCACGGAGCGCCGGAAGCAGGAGGAAGGAATATGGCAAACAATCTCAAACGTCTGGACAGCTACCTTGTCCCCGGCAAGCACATCCACCTGATCGGCATCGGAGGCGTCTCCATGCGGCCGCTCGGGCTGGTGCTGCGCGGCATGGGCATCACGGTCACCGGCTCGGACATGAACGCCTCCGTCTCCACCGACGAGCTGATCGCCAAGGGCATCGAAGTGCACATCGGCCACCGCGCCGAGAATATTCAGGGCGCGGACTGCATCATCCGCACGGCCGCCGCCCACAACGACAATCCCGAGGTCGCCGCGGCCCGCGCGCAGGGCATCCCCGTGTTCGAGCGGGCGCAGGCCTGGGGCGTGATCATGCGCGAATACAAAAACGCCATCTGCGTGTCCGGCACACACGGCAAGACCACCACGACCGGCATGCTGACGCATATTTTCATGCAGGCACAGCGCGACCCGACCGTTATGATGGGCGGCTATCTCCCGCTGCTGCACGCGGGCCATCGCGTCGGCTCCGGCGACACCATCATCATGGAGAGCTGCGAATACTGCGACTCGTTCCTGAATTTCTACCCCACCGTCGCCATCGTGAACAACATTGAGGCCGACCATCTGGACTATTTCAAGGACCTTGACGCCGTGAAGCGCTCGTTCCGCAAATTTGCGGGCCTTGTGCCGCGCACGGGCCACGTCATCGCCAACGGCGACGACGCCAACACCGTGCAGACGCTCTCGGACCTGCACTATCTCTCCTTCGGCATCGATGCGCACAACGATATCCACCCCGAGGGGCTTTCCGAGGACCTGCGCTCGTTTGACATTATCTGCTTCGGTAAGCGTTACTGCCATGTGGACCTGCAGGTCTACGGCCGCCACAATGTCTATAATGCGCTGGCCGCCGCAAGCGCCGCATGGGTCATGGGCGTGGAAGGCGCGGATGTCGCCGCAGGCCTTGCCTCGTTCCACGGCGCGGGCCGCCGCATGGAGTTCAAGGGGACGTACCACGGCGCGGATGTCTATGACGACTATGCCCACCATCCCGGCGAGCTGCACGCCCTCATCGACGCCGTGGCCCACATGGGCTATCAGCGCGTGATCCTCGCGTTCCAGCCGCACACCTACACGCGCACGAAGGCCCTGTTCGACGATTTTGTCCGCGAGCTCAAGCGCGTGGACGTCGCCGTTCTGGCCGAGATCTACGCCGCCCGCGAGAGCAACACCATCGGCATCTCCTCCCGCGATCTGGCGCGCCGCATTCCCGGCAGCGTCTACTTTGAGACGCTTCCTGAGGTCACGGCCTATCTCCGCGGGGCTGCGCAGAAGGGTGACCTGATCCTGACCGTCGGCGCAGGCGACATCTACAAGGCCGGAGAGGCCCTTCTGAAGGAAGAATAACATTCAAATAAATCAGCAATACCGCAGCACAAAGGAGTTTCTATGGAAAAGTATGATCTGATCATTGTTGGTGCCGGTCCTGCCGGCATCTTTACGGCCGTCGAGCTGTTCCGCCGCGGCGCACACAAGAAGATCCTGATGGTCGAAAAGGGCCAGAGCGTGGAAAAGCGCTCCTGTCCGAAGAGCAAGACGCAGAAGTGCGTGAACTGCCAGCCCTGCAACATCACGACCGGCTTCTCCGGCGCAGGCGCGTTCTCCGACGGCAAGCTCTCGCTGAACCACGAGGTCGGCGGCGATTTCCCGAACCTCGTCGGCCCGGACTTTGCCCAGTCCCTCATTAACTATACGGACCAGATCTATCTGGAATTCGGCGCGGACCCCCATGTGGAGGGCGTGTCCGACCCCGATAAGATCCGCGTCATCCGCCGCCGCGCCATTCGCGCAGGTCTGAAGCTCGTCGACTGCCCCATCCGCCACCTCGGCACCGAAAAGGCGCAGGAGCTCTACCTTGCGCTGGAGAACGACCTGCGTGCCAAGGGCGTCGACATGCTCTTCGGCCACAGCTGCGTCGATCTCGTGCTCGACGGCCCGCTGTGCAAGGGCGTCATCGTGGAGCCGACGCGCGGCGGCACGCGCGAGACGATCTATGCCGACGACGTCGTCATTGCGGCAGGCCGCCGCGGCGCGGAATGGCTGGAATCCCTGTGCGCGAAGTATGACATCGCCCACCAGCCGGGCACCGTGGACATCGGCGTGCGCGTCGAGGTTCGCAACGAGGTCATGGAGGAGGTCAACAGCGTCCTCTACGAGTCCAAGCTCGTCGGCTATCCGCAGCCGTTCAAGAATAAGGTCCGCACATTCTGCCAGAATCCCGGCGGCTTTGTCAGCCAGGAGAACTATGACAAGAACCTCGCCGTCGTAAACGGCCACAGCTACAAGGACCTGAAGTCCGACAACACGAACCTGTCCATCCTGTGCTCGCACAACTTCACCTATCCGTTCAACCAGCCCATCGCCTACGCCCAGAAGGTCGGTGAGCTGACGAACATGCTGGCCGACGGCCACATCCTCGTGCAGCGCTTCGGCGACATTCTCGACGGCAAGCGCACCTGGCCGAAGGAGCTGGCGTTCTCGAACGTCCGCCCGACACTGCCGGACGCCGTCGCGGGCGACATCACCGCCGGCATGCCCTACCGCGCCATGATCAACATCATCGGCTTCATTCAGGCCATGGATCAGGTCGTGCCGGGCTTTGCCAGCTATGAGACGCTGCTGTACTCCCCGGAGCTGAAGTTCTACAGCAACAAGGTCAAGATGACCCCGGACCTCAAGACAAACGTGGCGCACCTGTACTGCCTCGGCGATTCGTCCGGCTGGACGCGCGGCCTGATGATGGCCTCCGCCATGGGTGTGCTCATGGGCCGCAAGCTCGCGGGCTATGAGGAGCCGCTGCGCTGAGGAGATCGTCGGAAAGCTCTGCGAGGCCGCCTGCCGTGCCCTGCCGTGCGTTGTAGGGGAGCGGACAGCCGGGCCCGGCGCTGCACGAACGATCCGTACAAGCTGCCGTTAAAACGGTAAAAACCAATTGCGTCTGTAGCGGCGCTCACTGCGCAGCCGTTGGCGGCTTTGCCGCCTTACGGATGCGGCGTCCCCTTTACGGGGAGTGAGCGCCATTGGCAGTTGCAAATTTTGAAACAGTTCCGCCGACCATACAGGTTCCCAGATTTGTCATTGCGAGGAGCGAAGCGACGTGGCGCCCTGAGCGCGAAGCGCGAGGAAGTGCCCTTGGGGTGCAATCTCGCAGCACCCGGCCGGTCGACCGACAGGCCCCGGCGAATTCGTGGCATAAAATGATCCGGCAGCGCTTTGGCGCTGCCGGACCTTTTTCCAATCTCAATGCGACGGCCATTCGACCACCGTCGGCCACTGCACATGCTGGCGGGAGCCGAGCAGATAGCCGTCCAGCCACCAATGGCAGGGGGACGAACCATCGGAGAAGCCGTCATCCGCGAGCCACTTCAGCAGATCTGCATCATCCGGAGCTTTCGTGCTGTATTTTGCACCGTAAACACCCGGATACACAAAGCGCCACAGATCGATCACGCAGGAATACCAATCCTGCGGAAGCTGACGCAGATCGTAGCCGTCTTCCCCGGAAGCTCCCAGATTCTGCTCCAGAACATCCGGGAGCTGCACCATGAGTGCGAATGCCGCCTTGCATCCGGATACTCCGCAAAATACGCATCATGCGCCTTGACGCAGGCATCGAGCTTTTCCGCTGCCTCCCGGAAACTGTCAAGCATCGGCTGCTCAAAGCCCGGAACGAGCCGACCCAGTTCGGTAAAATAAAGCTGCGTGCTGTCGAGCAGTTCCGTGCTGCCCGCAGCGGGGCTGCTAGAGCATCCAAACAAGCAGCAAAGGAATGCCAATGTAAGAATTACTGCTAACAACAGCTTTATTTTTGAAACAAAATACCGCATTGTAATTTTCCTTTCATTAACTAAAACATAAAAGACAAACATTTTTTACATAACTAGAAAAGGAAGTTTTTGTGCAGGTTCCGCATTCCATCATCCCATCATCACCTCTCATTCGAGCGGATGAAAAGGAACTGCACTCCATGAGGCACTTGCAAATGCAGTATAGCACACAATAATAAAATTTCAAAGTGATTTTCTGAAATTTTTTCCTCTTTTCACGCGGTGTCGAAATTTGAAACTGCTGCTTTCGACGAGGCCCCACATGAGCTGCCGCTGCCTACGCAAGATTGCCACGTCGGCTGTGCCTCCTCGCAATGACACGTCAGGCGGATGCGGCGGCGCACCAGAGCACTTGCGCGGTTGAATGCTCCCCTACTGGGCGCTCAGGGAACGCCGCTACATTGGCGTGTGCGGTCGGCGATCGTGCCACGAAACCTGCAGCCTGCAAGGCGGTCACTGACCGCCGCTACAGACGCAATTGGCGCGTGCCATTTTAACGATAGCCTTTCCGAATCGGCAGTGCCTTCCCGAGATTGCCACGTTGCTTTGCTCCTCGCAGTGACAAACCTTTGGCGTTCCTCGTTTTGCTGACAGCCTGTTTCTTGCGCCTGTGCGCCGCCGGGCCCGGCTGTCCGCTCCCCTACAGTCGAAAACGAAAAAGTCCTGTGACGTTTCCAGTCACAGGACTTCTTTGATCAGCCGCAGCTTCTTCGCGCGCGGCAGGCGCTTGATGGCCGCCTCGCGGCGCAGGGCGTCCCCGCGGGTCCCACAGGCCTCGCTGTAGACCAGCTCCAGCGGGCCGCGGCCGCGCGTATACTTTGCACCGTGCCCGCTGCGGTGCGCGGCGAGGCGGCGCTCCGGGTCATCGGTCATGCCGGTGTAGAGCGTGCCGTCACCGCAGCGCAGGATGTAGACCCACCACCCGCTCACAGCGGGATATCGATGCTGACGCGGTCGGTGCGGATGGACTTGCACAGGGCGGAGACCTTCTTGTGGCGCGGGTCGTCGCGATAGCGCGCCACGTCCTCCAGCGTGTCAAAGTCCACCTCGAGCGCGGCGTCCCACGCGGCGTTCGGGGCTGCGCTGCGCGCCACATGCATACCGCGGATCCAGTCGATCTGCTCCGGCAGTGCAGAGAGCGCCTGCAGGAACGGCTCCGGATCGGCATCCGGGCGGAATTTCCAGAATACGATATGTCGGATCATGTCTGTTTCTCCCTTCAGGAAGCCCAAAATTCATCCAAGGTCAGCTGCTGCTCCGTGAGGTAGCGCGCGGCCTCGATGCCGACGTAGCGATAGTGCCACGACTCATAGTCGATGCCGGTCACGTCCTCCTTCCCCGCGGGATAGCGAAGGATGAAGCCGAAGCGCCAGCAGTTTTCATGCAACCAGATCGTCTCCGGCGTCTGCTCCTGCGTGTCGTCGAGGCGCTGGTTGTCCGTCGCAACGATGTCGACGGCAAGGCCGGTCTCGTGCTCGCTGCAGCCGGGCGGCATCGTCCAGCGGGCCGTCTCCTCCTGGGCCTCGTCCTCCGTCATGCCCTCGCTGACGCGGGCTTCGACGTCCTCGTCAAACAGCTGCCTCTGGCTGTCCGTGGAGCGGTAGGCCGAGGCGACCGTGAACGAGAGGCCCTCGGCCCGTCCGGCGGCCAGCATCTGCCTGAGCGGCTCATAGGCGATCGCAGCAATGGAATAGGGCCAGTCGTGCAGCTGCGTCAGCTCCGGCGCATAATCCTCCGCCAGCGGCTGCGCGCGGCTCACGAGCAGCAGGAGCGGATCGTCCTTTGAGGGCGGATCGGCCGCCTGCGTCGCAGGGACGGGCTGCGTTTCCGCCGTTGTCTCCCCCGCCGTTTCGTCCGCCGCTGCGGACCCCGGCTGCGGCTCGTCCGTCCCGCAGCGCAGCAGGAGCAGCACCAGCAGGACCGCCGCGCCGAGGAGCGCAAAGCGGCCCCGCAGTGGTTTGCGGCGCTGCTGCTTCCTTTTTGTGGTTCTCCTTCGTGTTCTCTGTGGTGTATGATTCATGAGATCAACCGCCTTTCGTGTTCATTCTAGCGAATTCCCGCATCGAATTTGCAGCAAAATCGGCGGTGCGGAAAAATTCCGGGCGGGATGCCCCGCCCGGAAGAAGGATCAGTCGGATTACACAAGGGCAGCCGTGATGATGGCCATCTTGTAGACCTCGTCGGCGTTGCAGCCGCGGGAGAGGTCGTTGATCGGGGCGTTCAGGCCGAGCAGGATGGGGCCGTAGGCCTCATAGCCGCCGAGACGCTGGGCGATCTTATAGCCGATGTTGCCGGCCTCGATGCACGGGAAGATGAAGGTGTTGGCATAGCCCGCGACCTTGGAGCCGGGGAACTTCAGCTGGCCGACGACCGGGGAAACGGCCGCGTCAAACTGCATCTCGCCGTCGATGGCAAGATCCGGCGCAAGCTCCTTGGCCTTTGCCGTGGCATCGCGGGACAGCTGAACCGTGCCGCCCTTGCCGGAGCCCTTCGTGGAGAAGCTCAGCATGGCAACCTTCGGGTCGATGCCGAACGTCTGCGCGCAGCGCGCGGTCTCGACGGCGACCTCGGCGAGCTTGTCGGCAGCGGAAACAACAACGTTGCCTTCCTTGTCGAGCGTGTCTTCATAGGAGATGTTGATGGCGCAGTCGCCCATGGCCAGCTTCTCTTCGCCGCGGACGAGGATGAAGCAGGAGGACACCAGATGCGCGCCCGGCTTCGTCTTGACGAGCTGCAGGGCGGGACGGACGGTGTCAGCCGTGGAATAGGTCGCGCCGCCCAGCAGAGCGTCCGCATAGCCCATCTTCACGAGCATCGTGCCGAAATAGTTGCCCTTGGACAGCGCCTCGCGGCACTGCTCTGCAGTCATCTTGCCCTTGCGCAGGACGACCATCTTCTCGACCATCTCCTCCATGCCGGGATAGGTCGCGGGGTCGATGATCTCCAGGCCCTCGATGTCGAAGCCGCCCTTGACGGCTGCTGCTTTGACCTCTTCGGGCGCGCCGATGAGGATCGGGGTGAGGAAGCCGTCCTTCTTCAGGCGGTCGGCAGCCTCGAGGATACGGGCATCAGGCCCTTCGGTAAAGACGATCTTACGGGGATTCGCCTTGAGAATTTCAATCAAACGGTCAAACATGAATCGTTCCTCCAGTATGATCGGGCCAGCGCCCGTTTTTCAGCTTGTCGAAAAAACCCTTTGGGCTTTCCCGCCAAGCTGATTTCAAAACTGCAAAATTATTATTTGTATTTTTATTTTGCAATTTTGCCGCTGCGGCGGGTTATTGAATGCGAAAGGACACCCTGACGGTTTCCTTTCCCTCTTTTCTTCCCTCCGAAACTTTCGGCTGAGCAGGTTTTTCGGCAGTCTGTTCGCCCCTTATTATACAACCATACCGCCCGGAAAATCAAGCGAAACGTCCTGTTCCGACCGGATTTCCAGCCATTTTTTCAAAAACGGGTGGAAGAAGCGGATGGAAACGGCGCAAAGCTGCTGTCCCGGCCCGCCGGACTCCGCCCCGCCGTACTGCGGGTCGCCGAGGATCGGGCAGCCAAGCCACGCGCAGTGCACGCGCAGCTGGTGCGTCCGGCCGGTTAGCGGCTGCAGCTCCAGCAGGGAAACGCCGTGCTCCGTCCGCAGGGTCCGGTAGGCCGAGCGGGCAGGCTGACCGTCTGCGCGCACGCAGCGCAGCAGGCTCTCCGGAGACAGACGCGCGATGGGCACGTCGATCATGCCCTCCGGCGGCTGCGGCACGCCGCGCACGGCGGCATGATAGGTCTTGTGCTTCTCCGCTGCAATGAGCAGCGCGTGGGCGTGGGCGTTCTTTGCCAGCAGCACCACGCCGAACGTATCGCGGTCGAGCCTGCTGACCGGGTGGACGGCGCAGGCCTGCCCGGTCCTGTCATAATAGCCGAGCAGGCGGTTGGCCAGCGTGCCGCTCTGGCGGGAAAACGACGGATGCACGAGCATCCCCTGCGGCTTGTCGACCGCGAGCAGGGCCTCATCCTCATAGAGGATGGAAAGCGGCCCGTCCTCCGCGGGGTAGTCCGGCCGCGGCTCGTCGAGGCACACGCGCACGACATCACCGGGGCGGACGGGCCGGTCCGTATGGGCAGGCTCGCCGTTGACGGTGTAGGCGCCGCAGTATTTCAGCCGCCGCACGAGCGTGGACGAAAGCTGCAGCTCCCGCCGCAGGATCGACAGCAGGCGCGTCTCCCGGTCCGCCGTGCAGCGAAGCTCCACGCTCAGTAGCGCGCGCTCTGCGCGACGTCCAGCACGAACAGCACAACGCCGCCGCAGCGCGTCGGGATCTCCAACGGCGCGGTGGAAAGCGGGATCGGCGGCATGTTCGGCGAGAGCACCGGCGCTTCATAGCGCATTTCCGTGCGCTCGCCGTGCTTCTTCAGGATGGCCAGCGCCTCGTCCAGGCGGGCGCTCTCCAACCCGATCATCAGCGTGACGCTGCGCTTTTTCAGAAAGCCGCCGCTTGAGTTGAGCACCGTGGCATAAAAGCCGTGCTCGTTGAGCGAATGGACGGCGTCGTGATAGTCGTCGCCCTGCAGGATGGCCAGAATCATCTTATCGTACTGTTGCATCATGGAAACCTCCTTTTCGATGCGGGGCTATTGCAGCCCAAGCTGGTAAAACGCGACTGCGCTTGCCGCAGCCACATTCAAAGAATCCACCCCATGGGACATGGGGATGCGGACCGTGTAATCGCAGGCGTCGATTGTTGCCTGCGCAAGGCCGTCGCCCTCCGTGCCGAGGACGATGGCAAGGCGCTCCTCCGCCAGCAGGCGCGGGTCGTTCAGGGGAACGGAATCGTCGCGCAGCGCCATGGCCACCGTGCGGAAGCCCTGCGCACGCAGCCAGCCCATCGAGGGCTCCGGCCACCCGTCCGGGAGATACGTCCACGGGATCTGGAACACCGTGCCCATGCTCACACGGACGGCGCGGCGGTAGAGCGGGTCGCTCCCGGCCTCCGTCAGCAGGACGGCGTCCATATTGAGCGCGGCGGCGGAGCGGAAGATCGCGCCGAGGTTCGTCGGGTTCATCACGTTTTCGAGCACGACGACCCGCCGGGCAGCCCGGCACAGGGCCGCGGCCTCCGGCAGAGCCGGGCGGCGCATGGCGCACAGCATGCCGCGCGTGAGATGGAAGCCCGTCAGCTGCGTGAGCACGGCATCCTCCGCCGTGAAAACGGGCACGTCCGCACCGAGCCGGGCCAGAATTTCCCGTGCGGCGGCGGAAACGTGGCTGCCGTCCATCAGGGCGGACACGGGCACACAGCCCGCGTCGAGCGCGCGTCCGATGACGAGGGGGCTCTCCGCGATGAACAGGGCCTGCGACGGGTCCTGCCGGCTGCGGAGCTGCACCTCGGACAGGCGGGCGTAGACATCCAGCTCCGGGGCGGAAAATTCGGTGATCTCGATCAGATTCGGCATGCCGGTATTCTCTCCATTTTTGGGATACCATATTATAGCACATTGCGCGCAGCGATGCAAGAAGCGGACAGGGCGCGGAGCAAATGGAAAACGGAAAACAGAAAGCGGAACGTTATCACTAGGCCGCCGGGCGAGCGTTATGGGGGGCGGCATGCCGCTCCCGGCGGCGCACCTACAGCCCGTACTGGCCGCCGTTAAAATGGCAAGCACCTTTTGTCATTGCGAGGGAGCTTTGCGCCCGCGGCAATCTCGCAGCACCCGACTGAATTGTGGGAAAGCGATCGGCGAAATCGTGAGTGCCTTCCCGAGATTGCCACGTCGGCCTGCGGCCTCCTCGCAATGACACGTCAGGGCGGTGCAGTGGTGCACCAGAGCACTTCTGCGGTTGAATGTCCCCTACTGGGCGCTCGCTGAGCGCCGCTACAGGTCCCGTCGGAGGCCATCGCCGTTTTGACGGTGGCCTGTGCGAATCGGCAGTATAACGCCGGGAGGGGCATGCCCCTCCCCTACGACGATTATTGGCAATTTTCCTATTTTCTGTTCTCTCAATCCTTACCCGCTTGTGTATTTCTCCGAATCCTTCCCGAATTAAAAAATCCCTCTTGCTTTATTACGCTAATGTGCTATTATATTAGCGTATTAAATTTCGGCACAGCCTGCCGTCTTGGAGGAATTCATTATGAACCGTTTTGCCAGATTTGCCGCTTCCGCGCTTGCGCTCTCCCTCGTCCCCGCCATGCTGATGGGCTGCGGGAAAAAGGAAGCCTCCACCGGCTCCGACCTCGAATACATCAAGCAGAAGGGCACGCTCGTCGTCGGCATCACCGACTTCGCCCCGATGGACTATCAGGACGCCGACGGCAGCTGGATCGGCTTTGACGCCGACCTTGCAAAGGTCTTTGCCGAGTCCCTCGGCGTAGAGGTCCAGTTCCAGACCATCGAATGGGACAACAAGGTCATGGAGCTGGACGGCAAGACCATCGACGTCGTCTGGAACGGCATGACGCTGACGGACGAGGTCACATCCTCCATGGCGTGCTCGAACGCCTACTGCAACAACGCACAGGTCGTCATTCTTCCGGCAGACAAGGCCGCAAATTACGGCACGGTCGACTCGCTGAGCGGGCTGCGCTTCGCCGTGGAATCCGGCTCGGCCGGTATGGCGCAGGCCGAGGAAAAGGGCCTGACGTATACGGACGTCGTCGATCAGGCCACGGCCCTGCTGGAGGTCAAGTCCGGTACGGCGGACGCCGCCATCATCGACTCGCTCATGGCGGGCGCAATGGTCGGCGAGGGCACGAACTACGCCGATCTGGCCATCGGCCCGGTGCTGAACGCCGAGACCGGTGAGCAGTACGGCGTCGGCTTCCGCAAGGGCTCGGACGCCGCGGCGGCACTGAACGAATTTTTCCGGCAGCAGTGGGAAAGCGGCGCGCTGCAGGCGCTGGCCGAACAGTACGGCGTGCAGGCCGCGCTGATCGAGCAGAAGTAATTCTAAGGCAATCCCGCACAATTGCATCTTCAGCCTTCGTCGGATATTTTTCGCCGAATGCGCTTGCTGAATTGTGTGGTGTTGCCCTAAGGGAAGGACAGAGCAGTTATGATCAGAACCGTACTTGGCGCCATGAACGGCGGCTTTTTGCAGACGCTCAAGCTCTTTGCCGTCACGCTGGCAGGCGCGCTCCCGCTCGGGCTGCTGCTGTCCTTCTGCTCCATGAGCCGCTTCAAGCCGCTCAAATGGCTGACGCGGACGCTCGTCTGGATCGTCCGCGGCACGCCGCTCATGCTGCAGCTGCTGATCCTGTATTATGTTCCGGGCGTACTGCTGGGCACGAGCCCGTGGGCACCCGGAGAGTCGGGGCGGTTCCTCGCCTCGGCCATCGCGTTCATCCTGAACTACGCCTTTTATTTCTCGGAAATTTTCCGCGCGGGCATCGAGGGCGTGCCGAAGGGCCAGCAGGAGGCAGCGCAGGTGCTCGGCCTGACCGGACCGCAGACGTTCCTCCACATCACGCTGCTGCAGATGGTCAAGCGCATCGTGCCGCCGCTCTCGAACGAGGTCATCACCCTCGTGAAGGACACGTCCATCGCGCGCATCATCTCCATGCAGGAGCTCATCTACTCCGGCTATGCCTTCCTGAAGGGCTCACACGGCTATTCCGGCCTGCTGTGGCCGATCTTCTTCACGGGCGTGTACTATCTGGCCTTTAACGGCATCCTGACGCTGCTGTTCGGCCGCATCGAAAAGCGGCTGCAATATTTTTCCTGAGAGGAGGGGCGGACATGGCCATTCTGGAAGTCGAACATCTGGAAAAGCGCTTCGGCGGGACGCCCGTCCTGCAGGACGTCTCGTTCTCGCTGGAGCAGGGCCAGACGCTGGCCATCCTCGGCTCGTCCGGCAGCGGCAAGACAACGCTGCTGCGCTGCCTGAACGCGCTGGAGCAGCCGGATGCCGGGTGCATCCGCGTGGCGGGCGAGACGCTGTTTGACGGCGGCGTCCGCGCGGCAAAACGCGGCGGCAGACTGCCGTTCGGGCTGGTGTTTCAGGCCTTCCACCTTTTCCCGCAGTACACCGTGCGTGAAAACGTCACGCTGGCCGGCCGCCTGCAGGCAAAGCGCCGCCCGGACTACCGCGCGAACCGCCGCGCGATCCTGCAGCGCATCGACGACAAGGCGGTCCGCCTGCTCGGGCAGGTCGGCCTGCTGGCCCAGCAGGACCGCTATCCCGGCCAGCTCTCCGGCGGGCAGCAGCAGCGCGTGGCCATCGCGCGGGCGCTGGCCCTGCAGCCGGACGTGCTGTGCTTTGACGAGCCGACGAGCGCACTGGACCCGGAGCTGACAGGCGAGGTGCTGCGCGTCATCCGCAGCCTCGCCGAGCGGCGCATGACGATGATCGTCGTGACGCACGAGCTGCAGTTCGCCCACGATGTGTCCGATCAGGTCATTTTTCTGGAGCACGGCGTCGTGGCAGAGTCCGGCACGCCGGACGAGCTGTTCCTCCACCCGAAAAACGACCGCACGCGGCAGTTCCTCGCCGCGTATGTGAAATAAGGGCGCCGTAGTATCGTAAGGTGTTGTATGGGCGGGGACAGCCCGGCCCGGCGCACCGCTGCCGACTCAAACGGGCTACCGACAAAAACGTACAAACCGATTGCGTCTGTAGCGGCGCTCACTGCGCAGCCGTTGGCG
>ERZ791908.1537-NODE-1537-length-13757-cov-55.452343_pt1 | contig 13757 bp, 9 predicted proteins | sample MGYA00510144_ERZ791908 | MGnify/ENA primary metagenome ERZ791908 (study PRJEB30046, sample SAMN00792105) | human gut metagenome | study: EMG produced TPA metagenomics assembly of the A metagenome-wide association study of gut microbiota in type 2...
TGCGTCGCCTCGCTCGCTCGCTGCGCTCGCGACTCGCCCTCCGGGGAGCCGGCGGCGCCCTGCGCACCCTGGGCGTCCAGCGCCCCGGCCTCGCGCAGCTGCTCCAGGCTCTCGAGCGTGGCCACGGCGTCGTCGTGCGTCTCGTCAAACTCCTGCGCGACGCCAAAGAACTCCTTGATGTTCTCTACCCTGCTGTCCGCCTCGACGGTCTGCTCCGCCTCGAGCGCCTGGATGAGCCCCGTGCGGTCGATTATCATCTGCACCACGTCCGCCAGCTCGCCGTCAAAGTGGCGCGCCGCCTCGATGGCGTTGGTGAAGCCCGCCAGCGCGTTTCTGGCCTTGGCCCCAATGAGCCCCGGCTCCGTCACGCAGGCCTCCGCGGCCGAGAAGAACGATATGCCGTGCTCCGTGGCATAGTTCCTGATGCGGTTGACCGACGTGGTGCCGATGCCGCGCCTTGGCGTGTTGATGACGCGCAGCGCGCTCACGTCGTCGTCCGGGTTCACCACGAGCTTGAGGTAGGCCATCACGTCGCGAATCTCCGCGCGGTCGAAGAACCTGGTGCCGCCCACGATCTTGTACGGCACGCCCGCGCGCAGGAACATGTCCTCGAGCGTACGCGACTGCGCGTTGGTGCGGTAGAACACGGCCACGTCGTCGTAGCTCGTGCCGTGGTCGTGCAGCTTCTCGATCTCCGAGCCGATCCAGCGGCCCTCGTCCCGCTCGTCCGCCGCCTGGAAGACCTTGATCTTCTCGCCGTCGCCACGGGTCGTGAACAGGCGCTTTGACTCGCGCTTGGAGTTGTTGCGCACCACGGCGTTTGCCGCGTTGAGGATGTGGCCGTACGAGCGGTAGTTCTGCTCGAGCTTGACCACCACGGCGTCCGGGTAGTCCTTGCGGAAGCTCAGGATGTTCTTGATGTCCGCGCCGCGCCAGCTATAGATGGACTGGTCGTCGTCACCCACGACCATGAGGTTGCGGTACTTGTGCGCCAGCAGGTTGGTGATCGCGTACTGCACCGCGTTGGTGTCCTGGTACTCGTCCACGCTGATCTGGCGGAAGCGCTCCTGGTAGTGGTCGAGCACCTCCGGCTCCTTGCTCAGCAGCTCGAAGGTCTTGACCAGCAGGTCGTCAAAGTCCATGGCGTTTGCGCGGGCCAGGCGGCGGTCCAGCTCCATGTACACGCGGGCCGCGGCGCGCTCCACGGGCGACTGCGCCTGGGAGCTCATCTCCTCCGCGCTGACGAGCGCGTTCTTGGCCTGGCTGATCTTGGAGCGGATGGCCGGCAGCGGGCACTGCTTGGAGTCGATGTCGAGGTCGCTCATGATGCTCTTGACCAGGCGCTTCGAGTCATCGTCGTCGTAGATGGTGAAGTTTGGCTTGTAGCCCAAGAGGTCCGCATCCTCGCGCAGCATCCTCACGCACATGGCGTGGAACGTGCAGATCCACATGCCGCGCGTGCCACCGGGCAGGAGCCTGCCCAGGCGCTCGCGCATCTCCGCCGCAGCCTTGTTGGTGAACGTAATGGCCAGCACCTGCCACGGGCGCACGCCCTCGTCCGCGATCATGTGCGCGATGCGGTACGTGAGCACGCGCGTCTTGCCGGACCCCGCGCCGGCAAGCACCAGGAGCGGACCGTGCGTGCACTCGGCAGCCTGGCGCTGCTCGTTGTTCAGGCCGTCCAGGTCGACCTTTGGGGTCGCGGGGACGGGCGCGGGCGAGAAGGACGCGGCGTCCTGATAGGCGGGCTCCTCCTCAGGCTCGGGCGCGGCGCCATAGGCGTCGAGCGGCACCAGGTCGGGCTCCGGAGCCTGCGCGGAGGCGGGCTGCGCCGCCGCGCCGCCGGGCGCCGGCTGGCCGCCCGCTAGGGAAAAGAGGGATTGTTGCTGGTCAAAGGGCATGTACTTCTCCTATAGCCTCATTGTTGTACCGAAAGAGTCTAACGCAGGTTCCGGACACAAAGCCCTCCGCTGGGAGACCTCCGCACGAACGCTGCAAGGCCGGGCGGGGGTCGCGCGCGCTGCCTTGCGGGGCGATGGACGGCCGTGCAGGCAAACGCTATGATTGCCGCACTGGCCGCACGCCCGATGGGAGCCCCCATGAAGATGAGCAAAAAGTTCTGCAACTGCCGCGACGTGACCTACGCGGACATCATGAAGGCCATCCGCGGCGGGGCGACCACCGCGGACGAGGTCTCTCGCGTGACCGGCGCGGGCACGGGATGCGGCAGGTGCCGCGAGGCGCTGGACTACGTGGTGCGCGACTTCTTGGAGGAGTTCCGCGCGGAGTCCGAGGGGACGCTCGGGATCTAGGCGGCGTGCCGCTTCGGCGGCCTCGCACACATCCTGCCGGGGCCGCACGGTACCAGACAATTGGCAAATCATCCTTCTGACGCTTGACAGTGCCAAAGGCAGATGCAACACTGTCATCAGTACTTATGAACTATTGCTCATGTGTTCACTTCATACTCAAGTTCGCGTAAGCAGACCTCTGGGGTAAAGGGAACCGGGGCACAGGCCAAAGGAGACGCCATGTCCTGCAAGTGCTGCAAGCACGACGACGAGGAGCTCGAGTCCCACCGGGGCGCGCCGGTACACGGCGACGGCTGTGATTGCGACGGCTGCCACGACGCGGACGTCGAGCCGGAGGATGAGGACGAGGATGACGACGATGACGAGGACCCCGCCGTCCTCAAGAGGAAGATCGCACTTTCCGCCGTCCTGCTGGTCGCGGCCGTCGTGGTGAACGACCTGGTCGCGCCCGGCCTGCCGCTCTGGGTGCAGCTCGTCACGTACCTCCCCGCCTACCTGGTGGCGGGCGGCAGCGTCCTCAAGGAGGCCGCGGAGTCCGTCGCGTCCGGCCACCCGTTTGACGAGGACTTCCTCATGTCCGTGGCGACCCTGGGCGCGCTGCTCATCGGCTTTGTCCCGGGCGGCGAGCCCCAGTTTGCCGAGGCCGTCTTCGTGATGCTGTTCTTCCAGGTTGGCGAGCTCTTCGAGGGCCTGGCCGAGGACCGCTCCAAGCGCTCGATCGCGGACCTCATGAACATCCGTCCCGACGTCGCCAACGTGGAGCGCGACGGCAAGGTGGTGAGCGTCGACCCCAACGACGTGCGCATTGGCGAGATCATCCAGGTACGCCCGGGCGAGAAGGTCGCGCTCGACGGCGTCGTGACCGAGGGCGAGTCCAGTCTGGACACCGTGGCCCTGACCGGCGAGAGCGTGCCGCGCGACGTCACCGTGGGCCAAGAGGTCGCATCCGGCTGCATCAACGTGTCCGGCCTGCTGCGCGTCCGCGTGACCAAGGCGTTTGGCGAGTCCACCGCGAGCAGGATCCTCGACCTCGTGCAGAACGCGGGCAAGAGCAAGTCCCGCTCTGAGAACTTCATCAAGCGCTTCGCCAAGGTGTACACCCCCATCGTGGTGTACCTGGCCATCGCCGTCGCCCTGCTGCCGCCGCTCTTCTCGGGCGACTTTGCCGGCACGTTTGCCACGTGGCTGCTGCGCGCGCTCACGTTCCTGGTCGTGAGCTGCCCCTGCGCGCTCGTCCTTTCCGTACCGCTCACGTTCTTTGGCGGCATCGGCGGCGCGTCCCGCAACGGCATCCTCGTGAAGGGTTCCAACTACCTCGAGGCGCTCGCCAAGACCAGGGTCGTCGTGTTCGACAAGACGGGCACGCTCACCAAGGGCACGTTCAAGGTGACGCAGGTCCACTCGACCGACCTTTCCGACGAGCAACTCCTGCACCTGGCCGCCCACGTCGAGGCGAGCTCCACGCACCCCATCGCCGCGGCGCTGCGCGAGGCCTTCCCCTGCGACGGTGACGACTGCAAGGTATCCGACGTGACCGAGCGCGCCGGCGAGGGCGTCATCGCGACCGTGAACGGCCACCGCGTCGCCGTGGGCAACGACCGCCTGATGCAGACGGTGGGCGCCACGCCCGTGACCTGCCACACGCTGGGCGGGACCATCGTCCACGTGGCGGTGGACGGCACGTACGCCGGCCACGTGCACATCTCCGACGAGGTCAAGCCCGATTCTGCGCAGGCAATCGCAAGCCTGCGGGCCGAAGGCGTCTCCAAGTCCGTCATGCTCACGGGCGACCGCAAGCCCGCCGCGGCGGCCGTCGCCAAGGAGCTGGGCCTGGACGAGTACCACGCCGAGCTCATGCCGCAGGACAAGATCGCGCAGGTGGAGCGCCTCATGGGCGAGAAGGGCGAGGACGCCACGCTCGCATTCGTGGGCGACGGCATCAACGACGCGCCGGTCCTGGCCCGCGCGGACGTGGGCGTGGCCATGGGCGCGCTCGGCTCCGACGCCGCGATCGAGGCGGCGGACGTGGTGCTGATGGACGACAAGCCCTCCAAGGTCGCCGTCGCCATCCGCATCGCACGCAGGACCCTCGCGATCGCACGTCAGAACATCGTGTTCGCCATCGCGGTCAAGGTGGCCATCCTGGTGCTTGCGGTCTTTGGCCTCGCGCCCATGTGGCTCGCGGTCTTTGGCGACGTGGGCGTGATGGTGCTGTGCGTCCTCAACGCGACGCGCGCCCTCGCGGCAGGCTCCAGCAAGTAAACGGCCCCCCACAGGCAGATTCCCCGCCCGCCTGACTCGGTGCTCAGACAGCACGCCTTCGGCGTGAACTGCGCCAGAGTCAGGCGGGCGGGTCCATGTCGCGCGGTCGCGTGCGGTTGGGGGCCTGGGCGCGGTGCGTTGAGTACGTTGGCGGACAGCGGGCCTACGCCAGGTGCGTCGCGGCCCAGAACAGCACGTTCACCACGAGTACCACAACCGTGATCGCCGTGAACGCGCGCTTGCGCAGCACCACGTACGCCACCCACTCGCGCACGAGCGCGTTGAGCGAGAAGTACAACCTCACGTGCGCGCCAAGGCCATCGGCCCTCACGCCGGCCTCGCGTGCAAGCAGCAGCGCGCGGAACACGTGGTAGTCGTCGCTCACCACGAGGATGCGTCCTTCTCCCCTGGGCTGGCGCTCTTCTCCCCCAGTCGCTGCGGTCGCCTCGGTCGCCCGTATGAGGTCGCGTGAGAAGCGGATGTTCTCGCGCGTGTTGCGGGAGCGCTCCTCGCAGATGATGGCCTCTGCGGGGACGCCCTGGCCGATGGCGTAGTCGCGCATGGCGCTGGCCTCGCTCACGGCTTCGTCCGGACCCTGCCCGCCGGACATCACGATGGTTGAGCCGGGGTTGCGGCGCCACGCCCAGATGGCTCGGTCCACGCGGTGCGCGAGCAGCGGCGTCACGCGCCTGCCGTCGATGAGGCCGGAGCCCAGCGCCACCACGTAGCGGTAGTGCCTGAACGGGTGAGGCACCTGCGCCACGAGGCCGCTCACCGTGTAGAGCGTGAAGGCGACGCCTGCCACGCCAATCAGGCCCGCCGCGATGCCAAACAGCAGGTCAAGCACGCTTCCCACCACGGGCAGCCCCGTGAGGCGTCCGCGCAGCAGCGGCCACACCAGCACGTAGGCGACCATCGCCACGCCCAGCCCCAGCGAGAGCAGGTTGGCGGGCCGCACGCCCTCGCGACGGATCAGCCGCACGCCGGTCACGATGAGCGTCACCACGAGCACCACGGGGAACGCGAGCAGCATCACCAGCAGGATTCCCAACACGACGAGGTTGGCCGTCTGCGCGAGGGGATGGTCGCCCAGTGGCAGGTAGCCCACGAGCAGCACCTCCACCAGCACGACCAGCGACGCGGCCCCGGCCAGCGCCCAGAAGCCAAGCCAGAGGGTGCGCTCCTCTCGCACGCGCACGATGGCAAACACAACGGGCGCCACGCAGAGAAGCGCTATGAGCAAGGGAAATACAGGGTCTGACGTCAAACTTTCCATTTGGCCCCTCAGAATTGATGGCTAATCGTGCCCGATTATATGACGTTGCCCCGCCCGCCTGACTCGGGCGCAGTTCACGCCGAAGGCGTGCTGTCCGAGCACCGAGTCGGGCGGGCGGGAAATTGGTGACATTCGTCATGTGGCGCGGGTGCGTCGGCTGGGCTACATTAGAGCTTCGACAGCGCGGGGCAGGGAGCCCATCGCGCTTGTCCCTTGGAAGGAGGCGCGATGCACATCCCAGAGAACTACCTGAGCCCGCAGACCTGCGGCGTGATAGCCGTGGCCATGGTGCCCGTGTGGGTGCGCGCCGCCCGGCACATGCGCGAGGAGGTCCCCCGCCAGAAGATGCCGCTCGTGGGCGTGGCCGCCGCGTTCTGCTTCCTCGCGATGATGTTCAACATCCCGCTCCCCGGCGGCACCACGGGCCATGCCGTTGCCGGCACGCTGGTGGCTATACTCTTCGGCCCATGGACGGCCTGCATCGCCATCAGCATCGCCCTCGCGATCCAGGCGGTCCTCTTTGGCGACGGCGGCATACTCGCCCTGCCGGCCAACTGCCTCAACATGGCCTTCGTGCTCCCCATGTGCGGCTACGCGGTCTTCTCGCTCGTGCGCAGGCGCCAGGCGCGCCATGCGGGCGAGAAGGACGGCGGCTCCGGGTCCTCGGGCCTTGGCCAGGAGCTTCGCGCCGCCGGCATCGCCTCGTACGTGGGCATCAACGCCGCGGCGCTCTGCTGCGCCCTGGAGCTGGGAATCCAGCCGTTGCTCTTTCACGACGCGGCTGGGCGCGCGCTCTTCTGCCCCTACCCGCTCTGGGTGAGCGTGCCCGCCATGATGATTGGCCACCTCACCGTGTGGGGCGCCGCGGAGGTCGTCTTCACGGTGGGGATCCTGGGCTTTGTGCGGCGCGTCGCGCCGGACTTTGGCCTCGCGCGCTTTGGCGGGACGGGGTTGGCGGGCGCCAGCGACGACGTGGGCGCGCAGCCGGCTCCCGTGCGCACCGTGCGCGCGGCGGGGCCGGTGCTCGGCCTCGTGGCGGCGCTCGCAATTGCGACGCCGCTGGGACTCATCGCCACAGGCGATGCCTGGGGCGAGTGGTCCACGGCAGACCTCGCCACGCGCGTGGGCTACACGCCCTCGGGCATGGCACGCGGCTGGGAGTGGTCGTCGCTCATGCCCGACTACTCCCTCGGGGCGCTTCCCAGCTGGCTCGGCTACGTGCTGAGCGCCGTCGCGGGAGTCTCCCTGCTGCTGATAGCCTTCCGCCTGCTGTCAGGCGCATCCACGCCCAAGGTCGACTTTGGACCGCGTGACGATGACTAGCCCGCGTGACGCGCAGATACCCGCTTGGCTCACGCAGGGCGAGAGCTACGATCCCCCGCGGGACCACGACGGCTTCCTCACCAAGAGCCTGCTCTCGCTCGCGGGCGTGCTCGCGCGCATGCGCCTGGACGACGGCCAGTCAACCCCGGTGAGTCCCTCCACCCCGCTCAAGCTCGTGCTGGGACTCGGCCTCATCCTGCTCACGTCGCTTTCCGGCAACTTCGCCTTCGTGCTGGTGGTGCTCTGCCTTGCCCTGGCGAGGGCCGCGCTTCTCCCCCTGCGCGCGCTGCGTCGCTCCATGGCCGTGGCCTGTGCGGCGGCGGGCCTCACCTTTCTGCTGATGGTCCCCGCGCTCCTCCTGGGCCAGGCGCACTCCCCGCTCCTGCTGGGCACGAAGGTCCTCACCACCTGCCTCGTGGCCATGGAGGTCGCACTCTCCACCCCTGCCGCACGGCTCACGCGCGCACTCCGCACGCTCCGCGTTCCCGCAACGGCCATCCTCACGCTCGACCTCGCGCTCAGGAGCATCGTGGAGCTGGGTCGCACCGCGTCAGAGGTGCTCGTGGCACTGCGCCTGCGCAGCGTGGGACGCGACCGCGACAAGCGCTCCTCCATCGGGGGCGTGGGAGGCGTGCTTCTTCTCAAGGCGGGGCGCTCCGCGGCCGACACGGCCGATGCCATGGCCTGCCGCTGCTTCGACGGCACGTACCAGGCGGCGCCCGACGCCACCCGCCCGCATGCCCGCGCGGTGGACGCCGCGTGGCTGGCGGGAGGCCTCGTCCTTCTCGTCCTCTTCTTCTACCTGCAGGGACTGGTATAGATGCATGGCAACGTACACCCGCTGGGACTCCACCATCCGCACGCCGGGGACTCTCGCCCACCGCTCATGCGCTTTGACGACTTCTGCTTTGCCTACGGGGACAGGCCGGTACTGCGTCACATCGACCTCTCCATCGACGCGGGCGACTCCGTGGTGCTGATGGGAGACAACGGCTCGGGCAAGTCCACGCTGCTCAAGGCCATGAGCGGGCTCGTCCACCCGCAGGTTGGGACGTACCGCTTCGACGGACAGGTGGTGGACGCGGCATCCATGCGCGACGCGGACTTCTCGCGCCGGCTACACCAGCGCGTGGGCTTTGTCTTCCAGGACAGCGACGCCATGCTCTTCACGGCAAGCGTTGAGGACGAGGCCGCGTTCGGTCCCGCGCAGATGGGGCTGCCCGCCGACGAGCAGCGACGCCGCGTGGACGACTGCCTGCGCCTGCTGGGGATCGAGGGTCTGCGCGACCGCGCGCCGTACAACCTCAGCGGTGGCGAGAAGAAGAAGGTTGCCATAGCCGCGGTCCTGGCCCTCAACCCGGACGTGCTCTGCCTGGACGAGCCCATGGCCGCGCTCGACGCACGCACGCAGGAGTGGCTGCTCGGATTCCTCAAGGAGCTCAAGCGGGCTGGCAAGACGCTCGTGGTGGCGACGCACGACCAGTCGCTCGCGGACGAGCTTGCGGACTACTTTGTCTACATGGGCGACTTCCACGGCTACGCGGACCGTCCGCACGTGCACGTGAACGAGTAGCGCAGGCGAGAAGAGCGCGGCGGACGGCCCCGATGCCCGGGTGCCGTCCGCCGCTCTTCTCCCCTAGATGGGTTTTCCTGGTCAGACGCTAGGCGTCGAGCCTCGCGTAGAACGAGTGCAGGAGCTCCGCCGACTTCTGCAGCGCGGAGAGCTCGTCCTCCTGCAGGCCGATCTCCACGATCTCCTTGGCGCCGGTGTGGTCCAGGATCGTCGGGACGGACAGGTAGGTGCCGTTGATGCCGTACATGCCGTCCACGTAGACGGAGACGGGCATGATGCGCCCCTCGTCCAACAGGATCGACTTGGCGATGGACGTCACGCTCGCGCCGATGCCGTAGCAGGTGTTGCCCTTGCGGCTGAAGACGTCCCAGCCCGCCTGGACCGTGCGCTTGCGCAGGTCCTCGAGCGTGGTACCCTTGGTGCGGGGCGCGTTGTCGCGCAGCACGGCGTCCACGCGCTTGCCGCCGATGGTCGCGCTGTTCCAGCTCACGATCTCGGAGTCGCCGTGCTCGCCCAGGACGTAGGCCTCAACGCTCGCGGGCGCGAGGTCGTACATGTCGGAAAGCGCGCGGCACAGGCGCGCGGTGTCCAGGTTGGTGCCGGAGCCGATCACGCGCTCGCGCGGCAGGCCGGAGACGCGCCACGTGTAGTACGTCATCACGTCGACGGGGTTGGACACCACGATGAAGATGCCGTTGAAGCCCGAGGCCATGACCTTCTCCACCACGTCGCGCACGACGTGGAGGCTCGGCTTGAGCATCTCGAGGCGGTCGTTGGAGTCCTTGGGCATGGGCGCCGCGGCCGTAACCACGACGATGTCCGCGTCCTCGCACTCGCCGTAGTCGCCGGCGTGCACGTGCATGTTGCGGTTCATGAAGTAGACCGCGTCGCGCATGTCGAGCGCCTGGCCCTCCGCGACCTCCTTGTTGATGTCGATGAGGCAGACGTCCTCGCAGAGGCCCTGGCTGACGATGCTGAACGCCGTGGTGGAGCCGACGTTGCCCGCGCCGACGATCACGACCTTGGAGTTCCTGAAGCTCATGTGCGCTCCTCGCTTGGTTGAGTCCTTCCGCGGCGAGCCGCGGCCGCGATCATGGTTGCACAACGCGACACGCCAGCGCGAAACGTTTTGGAAACAGCCTGAAACTGCGCAGCACTGTCATATTACGGGCGAGAAGAACGGGGCGCCTCGGCTGCGGCACAAACGTCAGAGCGTCAGCATGTAGCGACGCGTGGGACTCGTGGCGGCTCCCGGCGTGACCGAGACCATTCCCCTCTGCAGCAGCTGCCTCAGCACCTTGGCGACCGTGCTCCTGCCCAGGCCGGAACGCTCCGCGATCTCGGACGTCCTCGCAGGGCCGAGCTCCCCCAGTGCGGAGATGACGGCACCCTCGGTCCCCGGGAACCCCGCAACGTCCTGGTGCGGCCTCGCCCCCGGCACCGCCCCGGCCTCGGCGGCATCGCCTGCGCCACGCCTCCGCATCACAATCTGGAAGAGCGACGGCCTGTCCACCACCTCGGGCGCGGGCATGCCGCTCGCGGCAAGCTCGGACTTGATGAGGGCAAACCCGGTCCCCCTGTTTTCCGCCACGTACCCGCCGTCCTCGTAGGGCGTGGTCTCGAGCAGCGCCGCAAGCGACGGGTTCCTCGTGGATGACGCGCCGACCTCGCCAAGCGTCTCCACGGTCACGGCGCCGTACAGACCGCCGGGACTCACCACCTCGAGCCGGTCCGCGTACATGTTCACCTGTATCTGGGAGCCGCGCCCCATCGGGGAGTAGTCGCGGTGCATGAGCGCATTGCAGACGGCCTCGCGCACCGCGTCGAGCGGGTAGTCCGGCCGGTCGTACCTGAGCCCGTCCTCCAGCACGCCGCCCACTCGCATGTTCCTGCGCACCGCCGCGACGGTATCAACCAGCACCGCGGGGATCGGCCCCGCCATGCTCTCGGAGTCCAGGAACTTGACGCTCCCCTGCGGCGCCTTGTCCCTCCCGGGAAAGCACGCGAACGTCACGGTGAGCCGTGGGAAGAAGTGCTGCGGGTACGTACCCAGGGCCAGCAGCCCCGCAAGGGTGACGCAGTCCCTCCCGTCCTTCCGCACGAGCACGTTGAGCGCCCGCAGGGCGTCCTCGTCGGAAAGCCGCGCGAATATCCGCGGGTGAACCTCCCGCTGCCTGCGGATCACCCCACCAACGAGCTCCTTGTCCAGGTCGTCCAGCGTGGCCCCCTCCACAACGTCCAGGTCGTGATGCGGCTGCGTGCGCTCCTCCACGAGTCGGTCAACCTCGTACTGCGTGAGCAGGCGGTCGCCGTCCCCCGTCCGCACGAAGGAACCCCGGTACATGCCCCTCGAGCTGACGTAGCAAGGCTTCTCCGCTGGCTGAAGCTCGGGAATCGTGGCCACGACCACCTGTCCGCCCTCAAAGGGCACCTGCTCGACCTCCGCGCGCACGGGAGGCATAAGGTCGTCCGCGCAGAGTCGCGCGAGCGCGTCCGCCCGCGCGCGGGCATCGAACCCCGGCACCGGCGCGAAGCCGCGCTTTTCCGACAGGCCGAGAAGAACGAGTCCTCCCGAGCCGTTGGCGAGTGCGGAGACCGACTCCCCCATGGACTTCGGGAGCCCGCCGGCCGCCTCCTTCACCTCGATGCGCTGCGAGTCGTTGCCAGAAAGGCGAAGCGTTGCGACAACCTCGGTCAGGCTCTTCTCGTCCATGCCTCCCCCTCCCCACGCGAAGGACAATCTACTGTCCAGTATACCCACTACTCTCTCCATAGAGACAGTTACTCTCTACGTACTGTCTCTCTACTGTCTTTCACATCTCTTTATTGCAAGACACGTCAGCCCAAGCGCCACGTCCTTCTCCCCCCCCGCCACGCGTGGCGCGATCTGATAGCACGTTGGCGCGTGCTGATGTTCTTTGGCACGGGCGGCTCCCGTACTCTCTTCATCGTCAAGAGAGCGGCGGCCACGGGTGCCGCACGGAGGAAAGGGACCCACACCATGCAGAACGCAAGCCTCAAGAACGCGGCACTCGTCACCGGCTCCTACGGCGGGCTCGGCACCTGCTTCGTGAACATCCATGCCGGAAAGGGCGGCGACTCATCCTGGTCGGCCGCAGCCAGAAGAAGCTCGACGCCCAAGCCGAGCAGATGCGCCAGCGCTACGGCGTCCAGGCCGTGGGCGAGCTGGCGCCTGGCGTGGACGCCGCGTCCGCGCTGATGCAGGAACCTCCCGAGGGCACGTCCTTCTCCACCTTCCTGGGATGCGAGCCAAAGGCCGGGCCGCAGAACGCGCTGGCCTTCCGCTCGGAGGACATGGACGTCCCCTTTGTGAGCCACAACGATGCCATGTGGGGCTACTTCGAGCCCGAACTGGGGCGTCGCCTGGCCAAGCACTACCTCAAGACCACGGCCATGGGAACCGACCAGATCGCCTACCTGCTGGGATACCTGGAGCTCAACAGCTTCTTGCGGGCGTTCAGCTCGTGGTGCGACATGAGCCCGAGCGAGTGGCGCAGGCGCAACGCGTAGGGCGGGCGGCGCTAACTCATAATAAGAACGCTCCATAGTATGAGTTATTCGCTAAGTCATACTATGGAGCCGCGGCTCGCCCGCTCGCCTACCCCTTGTGCCACGGCGCGCGGCCGTTGGCCACGTTGAGGAGCACCCGCGCCATTCCCGCGGACAAGGCACCACCCGAGCTGTTGACCAGCCCAAACAACGCGCAGCCCGCGCTGGACATGATGGACATGCGGCACTGCGGGTCGGTCTTGTCCTTGTAGCCGCGCTCGACGGCGGCCTTGATCTGCCCCGCGATGAAGCGGCAGACGCCGGAGGTCCTGCCCATCTCCAGCAGTGAGTCCGTCTCGTCGTAAGTGCCCCTGCTGTGATGTGCCTCCGGCGGGATGGGTCGGCCGAGAAGTGCCTGGAAGTCCTCCCTGCCCGGCTTGCCGTGGGGCGCGACGTACCACGTGCCCGAGAGCCTTGCCGGGCGCGCGATGCCCTTGCCGGAGACCGCGAGCTCGCCCGCGAGTCGCACGTCCTCGACCGAGGCCCCAACAAATACCTGGTAGATGCCGCCAATCGTCTTCCACGCGCCGTCCCACACGGCAAACGCCGCCGGGTCCAGGGGCACGCTCACGCGCTTCGTCTGGCCGGGGGCCAGCTCCACGCGCGCGAAGCCGGCGAGCACCCGCGCCGGTCGCGGCAGCCCGCCCTCGGGCGCGCCCACGTAGACCTGCACGACCTCCGCGCCGGCGACAGTGCCCGTGTTGGTCACGTCAAAGCTCGCCGTGGCGCCGTGGCCGCAGCCGTCGCCCGGGTCAAGCTCCAGGTTGGCATACGAGAAGCTCGTGTACGAGAGGCCGTGCCCAAAGCAGTGCGCCACGGGCACGCCCGCCGTCTGGTAGTAGCGGTATCCCACAAAGACGCCCTCGCGGTACTGCGACTGGCGGTGCGGCCTGCCCCACCAGCCCATGCAGGGGGCGTCGTCCGCCGTGAGCGGCCAGGTCTCGGGCAGGCGCCCGGACGGGTTGACCGCACCCTCCAGCACGTCGACCGTCGCCTCCGCGCCGGCCTCGCCGCCCAGGCCCGCGTACAGCACCGCGGCCACGTCCTTCTCCCACGGAAGCTCGACGGGGCTTCCGCACTGCAGCACCACCACGGTGTTGGGGTTGGCGACCGCCACGGCCTCCACCAGGCGGTTCATGCCCTCGGGAAGGCGCATGTCGTCGCGGTCGTAGCCCTCGGACTCCACGGTCTCGGGCAGGCCGCACACCACCACGGCCACGTCCGCGCCGCGGGCCGTGCGCACGGCCTCCGCAACCAGCGCGTCCGTGGTGGCGCCGGTGCGCGCGTCGTAGCCGGCGGCGTAGGCCCAGCCGGGACGCAGCCCGCGGATGCTGCTCACGTGGCGCGCGTTGATGTGGCTGGAGCCTCCGCCCTGGTAGCGGGGCCTGTCCGCCATCTGGCCCACCAGCGCCACGCTCGTACCCGCGGCAAGCGGCAGCAC
>ERZ791908.1542-NODE-1542-length-13724-cov-11.067452_pt1 | contig 13724 bp, 10 predicted proteins | sample MGYA00510144_ERZ791908 | MGnify/ENA primary metagenome ERZ791908 (study PRJEB30046, sample SAMN00792105) | human gut metagenome | study: EMG produced TPA metagenomics assembly of the A metagenome-wide association study of gut microbiota in type 2...
GCCGGGCCCCGGCCGTCCTCCCGCAGCCATTCCGGCGCGGGACGGCATGAAAATTCCCCTGCGCTGCCGGTCTCTTTCCCACCGGCAGAGCAGGGGCTGTTTTTATTCTGGCTTCCGGATCAAGTATCACCCCGGCAGCTTTCCGCTCAGGTCTGCGCTGCGCCGTCGACGGACAGGATCTCACCCGTTACATAGCTTGCCAGATCGCTGGCGAGAAACAGATAGGCGTTGGCGACCTCCTGCGGCTCGCCGATGCGGCCGAGCGGGATGGGCGCGCTGATGCGGTCGACCAACTCCTGCGGCAGGGCCGCAACCATATCCGTTCGCGTAACGCCGGGCGCGACCGCATTGACGCGGATGCCCGCACGGCCAAGCTCCCGGGCGAGGCTGCGTGTCAGGCCGTTGACGGCAAATTTGCTGGTGGGATAGCCGACGCCGCTCGGCTGACCATAGAGGCTGACCATGGAGCTGGTGTTGATGATGCAGCCCTTCCCTGCCGCGCGCATGATCGGCTCGACGGCCTTGCAGCCGTGGAACACCGCCGTGACATTCAGGTCCATGATGCTCCGGAACGCCTCGGGCGAATAATCCGCCAGCGGCTCCCGCGCGGAGATCCCTGCATTATTCACCAGAATGTCCACCCCGCCGAAGGTCTGCGCGACCTCCTGCACCGCCCGCTCCACGGCGGCATAGTCCGTCAGATCGGGCCAGAGGCCCATCACCGGCCAGTCCGGCTGCTCCTCCCGCAGCTGCGCCAGCGCTCTCTGCACGGAGGCCTCCCGGCTGCCGAACAGCGCCACCTTTGCCCCATTGTGCAGGAACGTCCGAACAACGGCAAGCCCGATGCCGCGCGTTCCGCCGGTCACGATCGCAATTTTTCCGTTTAACATATTCTGTACTCCTTTCCATCGATCCATTGTTTATTCAATATTGTTTTATCGATTCAATAATATCAAATATTTCCGCAAAAATCAATCTTTTTTTCATCAGAATCATAGACGGCGTGCATGATCGGGCTCCGGCTTGACAGTTTTCTCCGCATTCGGTACAATATGAAGGAATGATTACCTGCGGAAGGAAGCGACTGTCCTGAAATCCGTAACCGACTATCTGATCACCGAAAGGCCCGCGCGGGCGCTTTTGAAATTCTCCCTGCCGATGATCGTCGGCAACCTTTTCCAGCAGGCCTATACCATCGTGGACTCCGCAATCGTCGGCCACTACAACGGCGAAGCGGCGCTGGCCGCCGTCGGCGCGTCCTCCGCGCTGACAACGATTTTCATCTGCGTGGCCATCGGCGGCGGCATCGGCGCCTCCGTCATCATCAGCCAGCATTTCGGCGCGAAGCGCTTTGCCCGCATGAAGTCCGCCGTCTACACCGCCCTGCTGACGTTTCTGGCCGTCAGCGTCCTGCTGGCTGGCGTCGGGCTGCTGTGCAGCGAGCGGATCATGACCGCCCTGAAGACTCCGCCCGACGCGCTGGAGATCGCAGTCACCTATCTGAACATCTATTTCTATGGTCTGCCCTTTCTCTTTCTCTATAATATTCTTTCCTCCCTGTTCAATGCGCTCGGAAAATCGCGCATCCCGCTGTATTTCCTGATTTTTTCCTCGCTGCTGAATGTCGTGCTGGACTGGTATTTCGTCGCCGTGCTGCACCGGGGCGTGCCCGGCGCAGCCTATGCCACGTTTCTGGCGCAGGGCCTGTCCGCCGTGCTGTCGTTCGGCGTGTTCCTGCTGGAGCTGCGGCGCATCCCGGAGCGCTCGAACGGTCTGTTCCGCTTCGGAGAGCTGCGCGCCATGACGCGCGTGGCCCTGCCGTCCATCCTGCAGCAGTCCACGGTCTCCATCGGCATGATGCTCGTGCAGTCCGTGGTCAACGGCTTCGGCACGCAGATCCTCGCGGGCTTTTCCGCTGCGGCGCGCATCGAATCGCTGTGTATCGTGCCCATGGCCGCCATCAGCAATGCCCTGTCCTCCTACACGGCGCAGAACATCGGCGCGGAGAAGCCGGAGCGCGTGCCGCAGGGCTACCGCGCGGCCAATCGGATGATCGTGCTGATCTCCGTGCTGCTGTGCGTCCTTCTGGAGCTGTTCCGCACGCCGATCATCGCCATGTTCCTCGATGCCGCCCCCTCGCCCGAGACCGTGGCGACCGGTGAGCACTATTTGCAGTTCATCGGCTTTTTCTTCTGCTTCATCGGCTTCAAAATGGCTGTAGACGGCATCCTGCGCGGCGCGGGCGACGTGAAAATGTTCACGATCGCAAACCTCGTCAATCTGGCCATCCGCGTGCTGCTGTCGTGGCTCTGCGCGCCGCTCTGGGGCGTCGAGATCGTCTGGTACGCCGTGCCGGCCGGCTGGCTGGCAAACTTTGTCATCTCCTTCGCACATTACCGCACCGGAAAGTGGGAGGAAAAACGGATCGCATAAAAAAATCCGCGCCATCCTGCAGCAGGACAGCGCGGATTTTTATATACTTTCAAAGCAGCGTGCCGCTCGGTGCAACACCGATGGCATACTCGACTGCGATGGCGACCAGCACGACGAGCAGCGAGATGATAAAGCCGTGCAGCATGGGCTTCAGGCCCGCCCTGCGCATGTCGGAGAAGCTCGTGTTCAGGCCGATGGCAGCCAATGCCGTGACCATGAGAAACTTGCTGATATCCTTGAGCACGGAGGCGACGGAGGCCGGGATGAAGCCGAGGCTGTTCACGCCGCACAGGGCGAGAAAGCCGAGGATGAACCACGGGAAGACAGACTTCATATTGACCCTGACGGCCGACTGGTCGCCCGCCGCTTCCTTCTTTTTCACATGCATGCCGATGAGGGCAAAGATCAGCACCGTCGGGATGATCGCCAGCGTGCGCGTCAGCTTCACCATCGTGGCGAAATCACCCGCCTGCTCGCTGAAGGCATAGCCTGCCGCCACAACGCTCGATGTGTCGTTCACGGCCGTTCCGGCCCAGAGGCCGTAGGCGGCGTCGGACAGGCCGAGCCAGCGGCCGAGGATCGGGAACAGCACGATCATCGCCATGTCGAACAGGAATGTTGCAGACATGCCGTAGGCCACATCGACATCCGTCGCGTCAATGACGGGCGCGATGGCCGCAATGGCAGAGCCGCCGCAGATGCCCGTTCCAGCAGAGATGAGGTTGCTCATCTTCCAGTTCAGGCCGAGCGCCTTGCCGATGAAATAGCCTACGCCGAAGCAGGTGGCCAGCGTGAAAAGCATGACCGTCAGCGAAAAGCGGCCGACCTTCAGCACCGTCATGATGTTCAGGCTCGCGCCGAGCAGGATGATGGCGAGCTTCAATACCTTTTTGGACGTGAAGCGGATACCGGGCGACGTGACCGCGTTTGGCTTGAAGAAGCGGTTGATGACCATGCCGATGAACAGCGCAATGACGGACGCGCCGATCAAATGCAGGCCAGCCAGCCCCTCGAGATACTCCAGTCCCTTGGCCGCGGCCGCAATGACGAGCGCCATTGCCAGACCGGGCACCATTTTCCAGATCGTTTTCATAAGAACCCTCCGTTTTTTCTGTAGCGATTGCATTATAGCACGCCCGTGTGATAAAATAAAATTATTCTTTAGAATAAAACGATTCCATGTCGTTATCAAGGAGGGCATTCATGGAGCGGAGGCTCGAGACGTTTCTGGCTGTCTGCCAGACGATGAATTACCGCCGCGCGGCTGAGGCGCTGCACCTGACGCAGCCTGCCGTGACGAAGCAGATCCAGTCGCTGGAGGCGTCCTACGGCGTCCGCCTGTTTTCCTATGACGGGCGAAAGCTGAGGAAGACCGCCCCCGGCAGCGCGCTGGAGGTCTTCGCCATCTCGCAGCGCTATCAGGAGCAGGAGCTGGAGCGTGCGCTGCACGCCGCTCCGCGCAAAATTCTCCGCGTCGGCGCGACGAAGACCATCGGCGACTATATCCTCCCGCCCGCCATCTGCAGCTTCGTCCGCGCGCCAGAGCACGAGCTGCAGTTCACCGTGGACAACACGACGCGCCTGCTCGGGCAGCTCGAGGCGGGGCAGCTGGATTTTGTGGTCGTGGAGGGCATTTTCGACAAGCGCCGCTATGACAGCTTCCTGCTGCGGGAGGAGCCGTATATCGGCATCTGCGCAGCCGGGCACCGCTTTGCCGGACGGCGCGTCTCGCCGGAGGAGCTGCTGACCGAGACGCTCCTGCTGCGGGAGCCCGGCTCCGGCACGCGCAGCATCCTCGAGCGCGAGCTGATGCAGGTGAGCTACAGCACGGCGGCATTTTCCCGGACGATCTGCATCAGCAGCTTTCCCGTCATCCGCGCGCTGACGGCGGCGAACTGCGGCATCAGCTTTCTCTATGAGGCCGTGGTGCGCGGCAGCCCGGAGATCGGCAGCTTCACCTGTCCCCCGCTCACCGGACGGCACGAGCTGAATGTCGTTTTCCTGCAGCATACCGGCGCAGGCAGCCTCGCCCGCGAATTCGTCGCGCCAGTCATGGAGCAGTTCCCCTGACCGGCCGACAGAAATACCGGCGACGAGCGAACGATCGGTACAGACCGCCGATAAAACGCACAAACCGATTGCGTCTGTAGCGGCGCTCCCTGAGCGCCATGCACATCTGCAAATTCCCACGCACTCCGTCGACCGCACAGGTTCCCGGATTTGTCATTGCGAGGAGGCCGCAGGCCGACGTGGCAATCTCAGGAAGGCACTCACGATTTCGCCGGTAGCTTTCCTGCAATTCAACCGGGTACTGCGAGATTGCCGCGGCCCCTTTGGGGCCTCGCAATGACAAACCAGTTGGCCTCGCACTATAGGATCCATGCCGCAAAAGCTGCCAGCCCGCAAGGCGCTCGCTGAGCGCCGCTGCAGACGCAATTGGTGCATTCCATTGTAACGATGGCCTGCGGGCAGCGGCAGCCTCTTCCAACAGCAAAAAACACCGCCCGGGGGAGCATTGCTCCCGCCGGGCGGTCGTGCGAAAGGGGGTCGTCTGTTTGACTCAGCCAATGGCCTCGGTGCGGTAGATGAACTTCACGCTGCCGTCCATTGCGGCATCCAGGCCGGAATAGGTCTGGTAGTCGCCGGAGATACCGGCCAGCGCGCGGGCGCGCTCCAGCAGCGGCTCCACATCGCCGTCCATGGCGTCGACGAGCTTCTGGAAGCCCTCCTCATTGAGCTGCTTCAGGCCGTCGGACAGCTGCATCGCGCCGTCGCGCAGAGCCGTCACGCCGTCGATGAGGGCGGACGCGCCGCTGCTCAGCGTCGCCGTGCCGTCTGCCAGCCGGCTTGCACCGGCATAGAGGCTGGAAGCGCCGTTCTGCAGACTGGCTGCGCCGTTCTGCAGCTTCGCAGCGCCTGCGGCCGCACTGTCCACGCCGCCGGTGTAGGCCTGCAGGCCGGCATAGAACTGATAATAGCCGTCAAGCTGGGATTTCAGGGCGCTGATGCTGGCTGCACCGGAGCTTGCCTGCTCCAGAGCAGCCGTGATCTGATCCTGCACCTCGGGAGAATTCATGTTCTGGTCGATGAGCGTCTGGATCTGCGCCGCAGTCTGCTGGTCGATGAGGGCCGCGATATCGGCGCTTGCCATCTGCGCGGCGACCTGCTGGGAGATGAGCGCCTGCACATCGTCGGAGGCCATCTGGGCGTTGATCGCAGCCTCGATCTGTGCCTGCTGCTCCTCCGAGATCGTGCCGTCGGCAATACCGGCCGCATATGTCTCCGGGGTCAGGCCCATGGCCGCAAGCACCTTTGCCGTGACCTGCTCACGGACCGCAGCCGTGACCTGCTCGGTCACATTCTGCTGCACGGCGGCAGTAACAGCCGCGCGGATGGTCGCTTCCTGTGCATTGACGGCAGCCGTTACCTTGGCAAGAGCCGTCTGATAAGCCTGCTCATAAACGGCGGTCTGATCAAGAGAAGCCAGCGCGCCGTTGAGCACCTCGGCATAGTTGCCGATCGTCAGCTGCGGGATGCTGAGGCCCGCTGCGTTGATCTGCGTCGTGGCAGCGGCCAGCAAAGACTGGAACACCTGCTGCGCGCCCGCATTCAGGGCCGCGCTCTGGCCGGACAGGGTGGAAAGGCCGCCGTTCAGGGTCTGCATGCCGTTTGCCAGCTCGGCAGCGCCTGCGTTCAGGCTGCCCGCGCCGGTCTTCAGGGCGGCAGCGCCGTTGTTCAGCGTGCCGACGCCGTCCACGAGCGTCTGGGACTTCTCAAGCAGGGTCTCAAGGCCCTCATACAGCTCGGAAGAGCCGTCGAGGAGCTGCTGCATGGCGTCGGTCAGCTTGGCGAAGGATGCCTTCAGGTCGTCGACCGTCTCAAAGTCGCTGTCCTGCAGCGCGCTGAAGACGGAGTTCGTTGCGAGCGTCAGGGTCGTGTCGAGTGCGAAGTCCGTCACATCGGCGCTGACCTCGACATAGTCCGGCAGCTCCAGCGTATCGCGCTCGATGTTCAGGTCGTCCTGCAGGCCCGGGAAGGCGATGCCGACGACAACGGTGTGCGAGCCGTCATTCACGACGCGGCCGTTCGTGACCTCGATGTTCGTGAAGCGCTCGTTGTCCAGCAGCATACCGGTCAGCGCGGCAAACGGGACATAGAGCGTCTCCTCCTTGCCGTCCACGGTCGCGGTCGTCGTGCAGTGGTTCTCATAGTCGAAGCGGATGGTCACCTTGCCGCTCTTGCCCGCCAGCTCGGCCGGGGCAATGTCCTTGCCGTCGAGCTGGTAGCTGATGTTCATGGTCACGGGCAGCTCCGTTTCGCTCTTGCCCTGATAGTAGATGTCATTGCCCTGCGCATCCCACGTCAGGCTCGTGCCGTTCGCGGTCCACGTCTCGTCGCCCTTGACGTTCTCGATGTCCGTCAGGTCCGAGACGTCCTGCAGGCTCGTTTCCTTGTTCGGATTTTTGAGCCAGTCGCTGACGATCACGCTCTGCTGCTTGCCGTCGGCTCCGGCGATGACATAAACGGTCTCTTCCTTCGAGGCGCGCTCCTCCGCCGCAGCGGAGGCCGCCTTCGTATCCTGCAGGGCGTGCAGCGCCCCATTCTCCGCATGGACCGACGCGCCGGTGATCGTGCAGATCAGCGCAGCGCACAGGCAGCCGGAGAGAATTTTATATCCGGTCTTTGTCATGATCTTCGTTCCTCCTGTCTTCGATTCTCAGCGGGCAGAAGCGTCCTGCTTCTCCGCGTGTTTTCTGGAATGATTGCAATGGCGCATGCCAAGCGTCGTGGCGCACACGAGCCGGTCGCACAGCAGCAGCAGTGCCGGCAGGATGAGGATGACGCAGAGCATACTGACGATGGCGCCGCGCGCCATGAGCATGCACATCGAGCTGATGATGTCGATGTCGGAATAGATGGCCACGCCGAACGTTGCGGCGAACAGGCCCATGCCGCTGACGATGATCGAGGGGATCGACGTCGAAAGCGCAGTGATAACGGCAGGCCGCTTCTCCTTGCCCGCAAGGCGCTCGGCCTTATAGCGGGTCGTCATCAGGATGGCGTAGTCCACAGTCGCGCCAAGCTGGATCGTGCTGATGCAGATCGGGGCGATGAACGGCAGCGACTGGCCGAGGAAATGCGGCAGGCCGAGGTTGATGAAAATGGCCAGCTCAATGACGGCGATGAGCAGGAACGGCAGCGAGATGCTGCGCTCCACGAGCAGGATGATGAGGAAGATCGCAAGGATCGACACCGCGTTGACGACCTTGAAGTCGTGGTCGGTCGTTTCGATCATGTCCTTCATGCACGGAGCCTCGCCGATGAGCATACCGGTCGGATCATATTTCTTCAGAATGGCATTGAGCGAATCGATCTGGGCATTCACTTCGTCGCTCGCGACCTTGTACTCGGAGTTGATGAGCAGCAGCTCCCATTTGTCGCTCTTGAGAATAGAGCGGACGGAATCCGGCAGGATCTCCTCCGGCACGCCGGCGCCGACGACGGATTCGAGACCGAGGACGTATTTCACGCCGTCCACCTGCTCCATATCGGAGATCATGCTGCGCACCTGCTTCGACGGCAGGGACGCGTCCACGAGCAGCATGTGCGTTGAGGCAATATCGAACTCCTCGGAGAGCTTGCTGTTTGCGATAACATACTCCATGTCCTCCGGCAGGCACTGGCCCATGTCGTAGTACACTTCGTCGTTCGTCTTGTCATAGGCGAAGTAGAACACCGGAGCCAGCACCACAAACAGCGCCAGGAACACCGGGAACACCTTCGTCACGCCCTTGGCCAAGCCATCCATCTTCGGAAGGATGGAGCGATGGCGCGTCTTCTGCAGGGGCTTGTCGAGCAGCAGGATGAGCGACGGCAGGACCGTCACGCAGGACAGCACGCCGAGCAGGACGCCCTTCGCCATCACGATGCCGAGGTCGCGTCCCAGCGTGAACGACATGAAGCACAGGGCCAGGAAGCCCGCGATCGTCGTGATGGAGCTGCCGACGACGGACGTCAGCGTGGCGCTGATGGCGTGAGCCATGGCCTCGCATTTGTCGGGGTAGATCGCGCGCTGCTCATTGTAGCTGTGCCACAGGAAGATGGAATAGTCCATCGTCACGGCCAGCTGCAGCACGGCGGACAGTGCCTTGGTGATGTAGGAAATCTCGCCCATGAACCAGTTGCTGCCGAGGTTCAGCAGGATGGCGGCGCCGATGCTGGCGAGGAACACGAACGGGATGAGCCAGCTGTCAAGGAAGACCATCATGGCCACGCACGCCAGCACAACGGCAATGGCAACGTAGATCGGCTCCTCCTGCTCGCACAGGTCCTTCAGATCCGTCACGAGGGCGGACATGCCGGACACGAAGCACTGCTTGCCCGCAATGGAGCGAATTTCTCGGATGGCGTCCATTGTCTCGTCCGCGGAGGTCGCGGTGTCGAAGAACACGGCCATCATCGTCGCGTCGCCGGTGTTGAAGGCGTCATAGAGCTTGTCGGGCAGAAGCTGCATCGGGATGGACGTGTCCATCAGGGAGTTGTACCACAGAACCGTCTCCACATGCTCGACGGATTCGAGCTTTTCCTGCAGGGCGGCAACGTCCTTTTCCGGCATATTCTCCACGACGATGAAGGAGAACGCGCCCTTGCCGAAGTCCTCCAGCAGTGCGTTCTGCCCGATGACGGTGTCCATGTCGTCCGGCAGATAATTGAGCATGTCGTAGTTAATCCGGGTCCCCAGCATGCCGAACACAGCCGGGATCATCAGAAGCACCGTGAGGATCAGGATCGCGACGCGGCCGCGCACGACCGCTTTGGAAAATCGCATGGTTTAACCTCTTTTCTCATAAAATTCCGCATCCAGAACATCAGGCTGCTGGTGCCGGATGATCTTGATCATGCTGCACGCGACGCAGAGGTTCAGGATGCCCTCTGCCAGCATCGCGATGCCGAGCAGGACCAGCAGCGCCCGCGCGCCGTCCATCGGGCGGAACACGAGCAGCAGCCCGGCCAGACACGCCACGATCGCCAGCGTCAGGATCAGCCACCACGGCCGCAGGCCGAAGCGCTTCGAATCCGATGCCGCCTGGATCTTGAACAGGCCGTCGGCCAGAATGCAGATGCCGAGCACCAGACAGAAGAAGCTCACAAGCTGCACGGGACGCACGAGCACGATCAGCCCGAGCACGATCAGCAGGATCCCATAGGCCAGATCGAACTGAAACGCCAGCCGGTACAGATCGCGGGAAAAATACCCCATCAGCTTCACCGCGCCGAATCCGATCATCATGCAGCCCACCAGAATGCCGAGCAGCTTCATGGAAAAGTCGGGCACCGCAATGAGCAGCACACCGAACACGCAGTACAGCGCAGAAAGGACAATGTAGCTCGTCTTCGCCGCGCGCATGAATTTCACGGAACGCATGAAAGCACCTCCTTCGATTTTTGGGCAGCCCCGCCGGGCCTGCCCCTTGGAACAGTCCAGAGTATACCCCATCGCCCACCCCCGCGCCATAGACAATGCCGCTCCCCTGCCGGATTTTCAGACACGGAGGCGGTTTTGCCTAATGGAAGGGCTAAAAAACGACACCGCCCCCCGAATTGTCATTGCGAGGAGGCCGCAGGCCGACGTGGCAATCTCGGGAAGGCAGTCACGATTTTGCTGGGACTTTTTCCATTTACCGTACTGCATATTATTGAAAATTACGAGATATTTTCTGTAAAAATATTGACAAAAAAGTTAAGGGGTGATATGCTGGACTTACCGGGGAAGGAAGGGGGTCCCCGGAACGAACGGTTCTATCGCCATAGAAAGCAAAATACACAAAAGGAAGAAGGACATGAAAAAACATCATTTGACTCGTCTGTGCAGCATCCTTTTGCTCGCTGCGCTGTTGTTTTCTCTCACCGTACCGCTGGCCTCGGCCTATTCCGATGTGACTCGTTCTGCTTTTCCGGATTACTTTGACGCGATCAACTATGTAACCGATAATGGCCTGATGAACGGAACATCCTCCACACAGTTTGAACCGAACTCGTTCGTCAGCCGCGCAATGGTCGTAACGACGCTGTATCGCATGGCGGGCAGCCCCTCCAGCAGTGCCAGCGTATCCTTCACGGACGTCTCGTCCACCGACTGGTTTTACGCGGCGGTCCGCTGGTCGGTGCAGTATGGCATTGCCAATGGCGTTACCACGACCACGTTCGAACCGAACAGCATGGTAACACGGGAGCAGGCCCTGACCTTTTTCCTGCGTTATCTGAAGAACTTTGAGAAACGAACCGCTTACTATCACTATTCCATCACCTACTGCGGCGACTATTCCCAAATCGACAGTTATGCCGTGGCTTCCTTCCGCTGGGCGGTCAGCAACGGCATCGTCTATCCGGATAGCTCTGCAAACAACAAGCTGTATCCGAAGTCCTATGTGTACCGCCGGGAGCTTGCCCTGTGGCTGTGCCGCTATGGGACGAATATTTGGGGCATCCGGCACGGAAAAGACTCGTTCCGGTTTGTAAATAACGTAGAGAATTTCGTATCGGGAACACGTACATATCCCAAGCTTCTCATTTCGTCAAAACATTATAACAAACTTTTGAGTTTGACGACCACGGACACCGAAAGAGCTTCACTGGCAAATGAGAAGCTATACGGACAAACTGGCGTGTGCTATGGAATGACCATGAGCATGCTGATGGATAAGCTCGGTAAGATAAACCTTGATGGAGCTTTTGTCAATAATTGCGATAATATTTGGGATATTCCTGTACCTAAGAACATTAACAGTCCACTTCACAAAAAGGTACTCGATCAAACAGATAATTCATATGTATCTCTTGTGGAGAGCGCAATCAATTTCTATTATTTATCTCAGAGAATTACATCTAGGTTTAACCCACGCACCGGTGGCGGTTTGTGGATTTGGCCGTATAGTGGGCAAAGTGGGAGACTGAACTGGGAAGATGTATTGGGCTACACGCGCCAAGATACAGTCGGACTAGACAAAGTTGTCGAATTTCAAAGGAAAAGTCAACTGACTTTAATTGGACTTCACTATTCCGGGCCAATATATACTGAGGAATATGGAGATGATTTAGTCGGTTATGCACATTCAATTTTGATTTATGGAGCGCCAACGTTACAGAGTGGTTATTACGCATTCAATGCATATGATCCTAATACTCTCAGTCAGGCAAAGCTGAAAATTAAAACAGATTATAGTAAGTGCTATTTAGAATCACCTAGTCTAACAGAACCACTTGAGGTTGAGGCACTTGAGTATTTCAAAAATTATTATTACTTCAACTGCTTAGACTTAGATGGGGATAGCAATACCACTCCATATTCTATGCCGCTAGAGCAAATTGAAGAGAGCAGCAATGAATATGCTTATTTATATGTTGATTTGGTTGGAACCAATACTATTACAAATGCAGAAGGTGAATCACTGAAGATTGGACCATATGGAATAGATGGCGACATTGATGTATTTAACATTAATTATATATCGAATAGTGATAAATTCCCAGAAACACTGGTGCTAAAGGTTCGAAATAGCCAATCATTTGAGTTAAACTCAGAATCAGCATATGTCAGATTCGAAGTCGTAGGGACCGATATTTTTGCAAGTGTACACGGAACCGGTATTAAAACAGTGTTCGCAAACAATACTGGGGTAACAATCGAAGGGGTAAACATGGATTATCGAGTTAGTAGTTCATGTGGCTGTCCCAACGATTTATTTCTAAGTATAGCTGGGTTACAAGAAAATAAATTCGAACTACAGGGAACGGATGAAGTTATTAATATAATGACCACATATGAATCAGGCGTTGATTTTGTTTCATCTATTAATAGCTCTATTAATTTAGGTGTTGAGAAAAAAAGTGGGACAATTCTCTGTATAACTGGCCTGTCCTCTGGCACACCTAATATTGTTGAAGAAGGCAACACGTTATCTGGCTGATAAAAAGGAGGGTAGAACAATGCGAATAAGGCTGACGTCAGTTTTATTGGCGGTATCGCTTATTCTTTCTTTGGTATTTCTACCGGCCTGCGCCCCAACGGCTGCTTCGTCAGCAGAACCGACGGAGACAACAGTGCCAGCGGATTTGCCCGTTATGACCAGAATTTGGATCACGCCGGAATGCTATCAAGCCCATCCGGAGAACGCCGTTTATAACGCACAAGGCGATCGGCTCTGCACTGACGGCGCTACGATGGAGGTTCTGGAGGCAGAGGGACCGGATATCAACGGCATGAGCAGCCAGCGGCTTCCGGATACCAAACAACTGCGTTTTGTCCTGACCGGAGGGAGCGGCTGGGTCAACGTGCAGTGCGAACAGCTGTTTTTCCACTTGAATGTGGAGTTCACTTCGGAGACGGTGGAAATCCTTGTAACGGCAAACGAGGTCCAGGTGGTTGGAGAAGGTATGTCTTATGATGTATCGTACCAGATTTCTTCAGAAACACAGCTTAGACTCAACTCTCTTAGAGGCGAGGACGAGACCTGCGTGCATCTCACCTGGGGCGAAGATGGCCTGCATGTTTCGACGGTACAAACATCGAAACTTGCTATTGAGGACATGATGGGCGAACCACGAGAAATGCCACCAGGAGGTTTTGTGATCAAGTACCCGAACTCGGTGGTGGACTAAATTGAAAGCTAGAAAGATCACTGTCCAAGTCCAATAATCAATTGCAGAGGAGGCTGCACTCGTGAAATATCTTGCGCCGCATAAAGGAATAGCAATTTTTATTGTAATTGTAATAGCGATTTCCTCCCTCCTGTTCGGCTGCACAAAGCAGAAATTGGAACCAATGACAAAAGTCTGGGTTTCCCCCTATTACATCAGTAATTGGGTATACAACGCGGAAGGCAAATACCTGCATACAGGAGATAACGGTGCGGTAACAGCGGATTCTACGATGGAAATTCTGCATGAGAGTACCTGGCCAATGGGCGTTACGGCTTCAATGCCAAAGTATCTGATTCCAGATACAGAAAAGTTGCGTTTTGAAGTCACGGCGAAAAATGCCGGGATACGGGCGGATTCCAATGAGGTTTATCTCATAGCAGAACTGGTGAATGAAGCCGATGATCAGTGGCTGGAGCTGACAGCGAACGGTTTCCGTCTGAAGGGCAAAGTAACTTCATACAATGCAAGGGGGCATTTTAAGCAAGCGGTCTTTCCAAGTGCAGACGACTTCTATTACAAACTGACCGGTGAGCAAGAGAGCGACCTGCAGGTATACTGGCAGGACAATACGCTCCGGATCGCCTCCGAAA
>ERZ791908.1554-NODE-1554-length-13597-cov-51.786590_pt1 | contig 13597 bp, 15 predicted proteins | sample MGYA00510144_ERZ791908 | MGnify/ENA primary metagenome ERZ791908 (study PRJEB30046, sample SAMN00792105) | human gut metagenome | study: EMG produced TPA metagenomics assembly of the A metagenome-wide association study of gut microbiota in type 2...
CGGTCCGCCAGTCAACTCGGTGCGTTACCCACCAGAAGTGTCGAAGAGCCAAAAATTGATGACCCCAATGGTTCTGTTTTCTTTGTCCAAGAGCGTATGGGCAAGGACGAGAAGCCCTTCAGGATGTACAAGTTCCGCTCGATGTATGCGGATGCCGAGGAGCGCCTGGCCGAGCTTAGGGACCTCAACGAGAAGGATGGTCCGGTCTTCAAGATCAAGGATGACCCACGCATCACCAAGGTGGGCCGATTCATCAGGAAGACGAGCATCGACGAGCTGCCACAGTTCTTCAATGTGCTTCTTGGTAACATGAGCATTGTGGGTCCGCGTCCTGCACTGAAGAGGGAGACTGATCTCTACACGTCGCACCAGCGTGAGCGTCTTCTCGTTAAGCCGGGTATTACGTGCTACTGGCAGACGAGAATGAATCGTGATGAGATAGGCTTCGACGAGTGGGTTGACCTTGATCTGCTTTACATCAACCAGTGCAGTGCCTGGGCTGACTTCAAACTCGTGATTCAGACCGTCGGGTGTGTCCTTACGGCGCAGGGGAGCTAGGTTGCAGCATCTTTCAATTGCCGACTCAAAGAGATTCCCTACGCAATCTGGTGGCTCAATTTCTTCTTTGGCGAACCGATCAAGAGTCAACGATTCAGTGGAATCGACTATCACTTATGTCAAGTATCAAGACTGGTTAAGCTGCGATATGTCTGTGTTAAACTATTTCTCTCGCAAGTTCCAATACGTATGGTTTCTGATTCTCCGCTTCCGCGCGGGGGAAAGGGGCATCGGTGAATAACATGCTAGCTTCTAAATTCGTTCATTTTGAATTGGAGCGCTGGTAGCCGTGTCCCTAGCAGAAGCGGAAAAGATATTTGCAAGGCTTGGGCTGCCCTCCCGCGTCGAGGTGATGGGCGCGCCAGTGGACCCATGGACGATGGAGCAAACGGTTGAGGCGACCGATGCCCTCGTCGAGCATGGGCTTTTCGCGCACCTTATCGGCGTAAATGCTGACAAGCTGCTTCAGATGAGGGACGACCCCGAGATGGACGCCTGCGTAAGGCGTTGCGAGGTCGTGAATGCCGACGGCGCGTCTATGGTGATGGCTGCTCAGAAGCTGGGTGTATCCTTGCCCGAACGCGTTGCCGGTGTGGATCTAATGCAGGAACTCTGCAAGATGGCCGCTGAGCGCAGTCACACGGTATACCTGTTGGGTGCCAAGGCCGAGATTGTGGAGAAGACGGCTCAGGTTTTGCGGGCGACCTACCCGGGGCTCAATGTCGTGGGCTTTCGAGATGGCTATTTCGGGAACGATGAATTCGACTCGGTCGTGTCAGAAGTGGAGGAGACTCATCCCGACATCGTCTTTGTGGGCATAACCTCGCCCAAGAAGGAGCATCTGATCGAGCGCTTCCGCGAGCTGGGTGCTACGGGCGCTTTCGTGGGCGTGGGCGGATCGTTCGACGTTATATCCGGAAATATCCCCCGCGCCCCTATGTGGATGCAGCGGGCCAACCTGGAATGGCTGTTCCGCATGATGCAGGAGCCGGGACGGCTCGTGAAGCGCTATGTGATGGGAAATACCCGCTTCTGGATTCTGCTGCACAAGGAAATGAGGGCAAAGGGCCATGCGTAAGAAGGTTATGCTCGTTTTCGGGACGCGCCCTGAGGCGATAAAGATGTGCCCGCTCGTAAATGTGCTCAAGAGTCGTCCCGACGACTTCGACGTCATCGTGACCGTGACGGGCCAGCACCGCGAAATGCTCCAACAGGTGCTTGATGTCTTCGGCGTTCTGCCCGACCATAACCTGGACATAATGAGGCCCGGACAGACGCTCTTCGACGTCACCTGTGACGTGCTGACACGACTGAAGCCGGTATTGGAGACGGAGAAGCCGGACGCCGTCCTCGTTCATGGTGACACTACGACCTCCTTCGCGGCGGCGCTCGCGTGTTTCTACCTACAGGTGCCTGTGGGTCACGTGGAGGCCGGCCTCAGGACTCACGACATCTACTCGCCCTGGCCCGAGGAATTCAACCGGCAGGCTGTGGACATCGTTGCCCATTGGTACTTCGCGCCCACCGAGCAGTCGAGGCAGAACCTACTCGAAGAAGGCAAGCCGAAGGAGCGCATCTGGGTTACTGGCAACACGGGCATCGATGCCCTTCGTACCACGGTGCGCAAGAGCTACTCCGACCCAGAGCTCGACTGGGCGGATGGGTCTCGTCTCATCCTCATCACAGCGCACCGCCGCGAGAACCTGGGCGAGCCCATGCACCGGATGTTCCGCGCCATCCGGCGTGTCATGGAGGAGTACCCTGACACCAAGGCCGTCTACCCTATCCACATGAACCCTGAGGTGCGGAAGGCCGCTCACGCCGAGCTTGACGGGTTCGATCGTCTGCGCATAATCGAGCCCCTCGACGTGCTTGACTTCCACAACTATATGGCTAGGAGCTATCTTGTGCTTACCGACTCCGGCGGCATCCAGGAGGAGGCGCCTTCTCTGGGCAAGCCCGTGCTTGTGATGCGTGATACTACCGAGCGCCCCGAGGGTGTGGCCGCGGGGACCTTGAAGCTAGTTGGCACCGACGAGGAGGTTATCTACCGTGAGTTCTCACGCCTGCTCTCCAATTCGGAGGAGTATACGGCTATGAGCCATGCGAGCAACCCTTACGGTGACGGGCATGCGAGCGAGTGCATCGCGGACGTGCTGGCGGGGAGTGCCCGTGGCTAGCACGACAGACGCCCGGGTGCTCATGGTTGGTCCTGACCGCTCCCTCAGGGGTGGCATCGTATCAGTCGTAAACGGATACTTTGATGCGGGGTTGCCCGCGCGCTGCGCATGTCTCGACTACCACGGTACCGGCGTCGGCACGAACCTCCTTACGAAGAGTTTAGCGTTCGCGAGGTCGCTTTCTGCATATAAGAGGGTTGTGGATGGTTATGACATCGTCCATCTGCACATCAGCGCCAAGGGATCCTACAAGCGCAAGAAGATTATGGCGAGGATTGCGCGCGAGCGTGGCAAACGAGTTATCCTGCACGAGCACAGCGGTGAGTTCGCCCGTGACTTTGAGGCTGGCGACGACGCCTACCGGAAGGACGTGCGTGGCACGTTCGGGGCTGCCGACCGGGTCATAGTCCTTTCTGAAGAGTGGCGAGACTACTTTGCCGCCAACGTGTGCGACGCATCCAAGCTGGTCGTGTTGCATAATGGCGTGAAAGTGCCGATTGAGATGTGCTCCCCCGGCTTGCATCAAGATGTCCTTTTCCTGGGTCGCCTTGACGAGAACAAGAGCCCCGATGTGCTTATGCGCGCGGCGAGAAACTCTCTGGAGAAGTTCCCAAGTATGAGTCTCCTCTTCGGCGGAGACGGCGACATTGACCGGTACAGAGCTCTTGCGGGGGAGCTCGAGATTGCTAGTCGCTGTGATTTCTTAGGCTGGGTGTCTGGTGAGGATAAGGAGCGGCTCTTCCAGAGAGCGGGAATTTACTGCCTCCCTTCGAAGAATGAGGCCATGCCGATGAGCGTGATGGAGGCGATGGCTCACGGCATCCCGACCATCGCCACACGCGTCGGCGGCGTGCCTCAGCTCATCGAGGACGGCGTGGACGGCCTGCTGATGGACGTGGATGACGGGGAGCGGCTCTCAGAGCTGCTGCTCGAGCTCGAGCGCTCGCCCGAGCGCAGAGCGGAGGTCGGTGCAGCGGGCCGCAGAAAGATTCGAGACAAGTTCAGCATCGACGTCTCCATTGACAGGCTCGCGGGCGTTTACGAGGAGCTGATGGGGGAGACAGGCCAATGAGCGAGACGGCCAGGAACATGTGGCGAATGGCGTATGCCGCACTCGTGAAGTGGTGGCCTCAGAACCAGTGGTTCCCCCCCGCGGGGGCAGCGAGAGCCTTCTTTGCGAGGCACATATGTGCGGAGACAGGGAAACAAATCGCCATCGATCGCAATGCTACCTTCTCCTCGAAGGTCCATATGGGTGACTACGCCCGCATCGGCAAGGACTGTGAACTCCATGGAGAGGTGCATCTTGGTAACCACATTCTCATGGCTCCGGAATGTGTCTTCTACACCGTGAACCACGAGCATAGCAACCTAGACGTCCCTATGGATTTGCAGGGGGACACGGACATGAATGCAATCTACGTCGGCAAAGACGTATGGCTTGGGCGTCGAGTGATGGTCATGCCGGGTGTGCATATCGGCGATGGTTGCATAGTCGCCGCCGGCTCGGTGGTTACAAAGGACCTGCCTCCATATTGTGTGTGTGGTGGCATCCCTGCCAAGGTCATCGGCATGCGGAAAGACGATAAATGATTAGCGTTATCATTCCCGCATACAACGCAGAGCGGTATCTGGAACAGTGCGTCGATAGCCTGCTAAGCTGCTATCGGGGAAGCGTCGAGGTTATTCTCGTGGATGACGGGTCGAAGGACTCCACTCCCGTCCTCTGTGACGCGCTGGCAAGGCAGTATCGGCAAGTGGTGACGGCTCTGCACAAGCCCAATGGCGGTGTTCAGACAGCTCGCAACCTCGGGTACTCGGCATCAAGGGGCGAATGGATTTGGTTCGTCGACTCCGACGATGTCGTAGCTCCGCAGGCCCTCGAGAAGCTCGCAGAAGCTGCGGCCGCCACGAAAGCCGACGCTGTCTACTTCGGTATGACCATGTTCGAGGATGGCGCCGAGCCAGATTGGCAAGCGTCAAATCAGCTATGCATGGGCGTAATAAGTGCGAGCGATTTCCTCTCAGGATCCTACGTCCAAAGATATGGCCATTATTTATGGGAGTACATCTTCAGAAAAGACGTGCTCGCTAAGATGTCATGTCCCAGACCGAGCGGTGCGGAGGGTCCCTGCCGCGAGGAGTTCTCATTTCTCGATGACCTCGTGTTCACCGAGGAGTTCCTGCGAATCGCCAGGTCGGTCGAAGTCTTCCCGGAGCCGCTGTACGGGTACCGGCAGGTGGAGGCCTCGATCACCCATGCCACATCCCCTCTGGCGGCAGACAGCGCATTGAGGGCAATACGCGAGATCGATACATATCAGGTTCCTATTGAAGACGAGCTGCCCAGGGCTCTCATGTCAATCGGGCTGCTCTTCAATGCCTATCGATCTGCCGGCATGAGCGAGGAGTCAGCCGGTCTGCGCTCGGAGATATCCCAGGAAATTGCCAGCAGGATTGCGAAGGTCGGAAAGACCAGAATGCCGCTTCGTCTCCTGGCACGGTATGCCGCATTGCGCACCGGAATAGGCGACCTGATTCTTAGCCGACGGGAGAAGAGACATTGACATCAATAGCAAGAGGGTCGTTTGATAGAGTCCCTGCGACCAAGACGCAAACAGAAGTCCAAAGGCCTTTCCTCGAGTACGTGGCAGCATTCTTCTTCGTGCTTACGTTTGTGATTAAGGCCTTCGTCGATGACGCATACGCGGCGGGTGACGTTTCTGCGACGGTTGCCTATACGAAGTACGCAACCGCAGCCATAGCCTGCCTTGCAGCATTTGCATGCGTCTCCAAGAGGGGCGAGCGGGTGTTCGTGAGGGAGTTCGATGAGCTGCTGGTCATATTCATTACCTTCAGCGTGGTCTCGATGATCCTGATGCTTACCACTGGCGTGATGTCGACTGTCGTCTTCTTTGAGCTGTTCAAGTTTGTCATGCCGATCATCTTGGCTTACTCCATGCTGAACGCTATTGACAACAAGACCTTTTATCGCTGCATGGTCATCATCCTGATGGTGTCCGTTGCGGGCTACCTGTACACGCTCGGCAAGGATAACGTGAGTATCTCTGATTTCCTCAATGCTGATTTCTCGACATCAGACTCGGCAACCGAGTCATCCTCGTTTTCCGGAATCTCGCTCGTGCTCACGTTCTACTTCGCATTCTTCCGCAAAAGGAAGGTCTGGCTCGTGCTGGCTACGGCGTTCTGCATCCTCACGTTCAAGCGCATGGCGCTCGTTTTTGCTCTCGTTGCATTGATTATCAGCATCTTCGCGCCCCAGTTCATGTCGCGGCGGGTTCCTAAGAGAGTCGTGAATGCCCTCAAGCTCTTGACAATCGCCTTTGTCGCTCTTTGGGCCTGGATGCTCCTGCCGGACCAAGAAGGGTTGTTCATCCGTATCTTCAACGACACGCCACGGATGTTCACCATGGGGCGTAGCGAGACGTTCCGCTATTTGCTGAGCAGCGGGTTTCAGAGCTATGGTTTCGGTTCCGCGAATGAGACGATTAACTCAGTGTTCGGCATGCCGTTCGAGATGGACCTCATCAAGATTGCCTTTGAGCTCACGCCTTTGGTGATGGCTCTCTTCGTCTGGCTCTACTGGGACGTCGCCGGCACGACCCTTTGGGGCGTGTTCATCATCGGCTACTTCATGCTCAACATGATTACGTCAGATTCGCTCACCTCGAACTTCTGCCTCACGCTCGCATACATCACTTGCGGGCTGGTGGAATATGGAACGCCAAAGATGCTCGCAGGCAAAAAGGTGCGATTCTCGAAGTGTGGGGGCGCGAGATGACATCGCCGTGCATCTCCGTTGTCGTCCCCGCCTACAACGCCGAAGAGCATCTGCGGGAATGTTTGGACTCCGTTCTCGCGCAGTCGGAGGTCGGCGAGGTTGTCATTGTGGATGACGGCTCGTCCGACGGAACCCGGGCACTGGCAGAGGATCTCGCTGACGAAGACCTGCGCGTCAGTGTCCTCCACCAGGAGAATGCCGGCGTATCGGTAGCGCGTAACAAGGGGATGGTCAAAGCGTCTTACCCGTGGCTCGCCTTCGTGGACGCCGATGACATCATCCCCGATGGCTCGTTCGGCGCCCTGCTGGAAACGGCAGAGCGGTACGGCGCTGACATGACCTATGGCAACTTCTCCGTCCTGCGCGACGGTAAGATCGTTTCGTGGCCGGACGAGTTTGCGGCGTTCGCACCGGGCGTCATACCCGCACGAAATATTGTCGCGAGTCTCGCCAACACGGGCCGAAACACTGTCTCGGGCTCGTGCTGGCGAGTCCTCTTCCGAGCTTCGTTCGTGAAGAGGACTCGGCAACAGTTTCCCGAGGGAATCGCCATGAGCGAGGACTACTGCTTCATCCTCGGCTGCCTCATGAAAGACCCTACCGTCGCCTACGTCGACCACACCGTCTACCTGGTGCGCCGTGAGGGCGGTTCGGCGACACAGTGCTATATGCCGGACCTCGAGCGAAGCATGGACTTCGTTAACGGGCGGCTCCGCCGGGCCTGTGAGGGTGACGGACTGCTCATGGATAGGTACTGGGAGTGCGTGGCGAATACAGCTATTGCGGCCTGCAGCAACCTCTTCAAGGAGGGCACCCCTCTCGGTAGCTCTGAGAGGCGGAACGAGGTGCGTCGGATCATCCGGAAGTACCGGGAGGCCATAGGGCGGATTTCCCTTTCGGGAGGACTCGGCCGCAGCAGGTCGCTCGCGCTCAAGATCGGTGCCGCGTGCCCGTGGGTGCTGTGGGCTGCGCTGGAAGTGAAGGACCGCAGCGGCTCTTCGCGGGGGCGGCAGGCGGAGTAACCCATGCTATCGATATTCTCAACGCAGGAGAACACGGGCCTGGGTAAGAACCTCGCTTTTGCGACCGTCTCGCAGGGCGTGAGCCTCTTGTCGAGCATCATTATGTCGCTCATCGTCCCCAAGGCGCTCGGAGTGGAGGACTACGCCTACTGGCAGCTCTTTCTACTCTATTCCTCATATACGGGGTTGGCACTCCTTGGGCTTAACGATGGAATATACCTCCGTCTTGGCGGCAGACGCTACACGGAGCTCGACCAAGGTCGGCTCAAGGCGCAGATCAGCACGGTCTGCGGGTTCCAAGTTGCTGTCGGACTTGCCTGCCTGGCCGCCCTTTTCGCCTCAGGGGGAGATGCCAGCCGTAGGCTCGTGTTTGTGCTCGTGGTGGCCTACGGTCTCGTGGCGAATCTGACGAGCTGTCTCAGGTACGTCTTCCAGAGCACGAACCTCACGCAAATATCCTCCATCGCGGACATGTTGTCGAAGGCTTCATTCCTCGTGTGCGTTCTCGCCGTGCTCCTCTCAGGCGGTGCAACAGCGTGGCCTTTCATAACTCTCTACACGGTCTGTCAGGCGCTCTCTCTCGCCTACATACTCGTTTGTGCTAGGAAGACTCTGATCGCTCGACCAAGATGGGCCAAGGTCCTCTCCGACTGTAGGAATGATATAGTCGCTGGTATCAAAATAACTATCTCCTACTACGCTGACTCCCTCATCGTGGGCATCACGCGCATGATGGTTGACTGGCGGCTGGGTCTGGCCACCTTTGGCAAGATATCGTTTGCTTTTTCGCTCACAAACTTCGTGCTCGGTTTCATAGGCCAGGTCTCTATGGTGCTGTTCCCGGTGCTCAAACGCCTGGATGGTGCGGAACAGAGGCACAAGTACCTGCAGATTCGCTCAGCGCTGCACGTGTTGTTGCCGCTCGCGTATCTCCTCTACGTGCCGGTTCGCGTCATCCTGGGGTGGTGGCTGCCACAGTACGAGGAGAGTTTGCTCTACCTCGCGCTCACCTTGCCGCTGTGCATCTACAGCTGCAAGGCGAACTTCCTGTTCGACACCTACCTCAAGATGGGCCGCCACGAGGGTGTGCTCGGTGCCGTGAACGTCTTCACGATGAGTCTCAATGCGGCGCTCTCCGCTATAGCTGTCTTTGGATTCGCGAGCGTTGAGTGGGCAGCCATCGGCATCGTGGCCTCCGTGGTCGTCCGGGACTTCTTCTTCGAGCGCTACGAGGCGAGCGAACAGGGTGTCGAGTACCTGGGATCGTGTCTTTCGGAGCTTGCGCTCTCGGCAGGCTTCATGGCCGCCTCCTGGGTGTTGGGGCTGTGGAGCTGGGTCGTCGTGGCTATCATGCTCGCAGCATATCTTGCTTTCAATAGGGGCGAGATTGCCATGGTGGTCAGCGCGATGAAGTCGAGGCTGCGCCGATGAGCGAAAAGAAGGAAAACCAGGACGAAAGTGTATGAGCAAGTAAGCCTTCGACCGTTACGATGAAGGACTCCAAGCTCTCGACGATTGAGGTCGTTGCCAGGGGCAACGAGCGCTCTCGCGCGTACGTCAAATGGTTACTGGGTTTTATAAGCCCTCCCTGCAATACAGGCGGAGTTTGGGCCTCGCAGTCTGGCAGTGAGGTACGGAAAAGCGGTACCACCCCATTCGCGTCACTTCTTAGTGAACAACAACACCTGCCCTTCGGCTTGGGCCTGGGCGCCTCGGCGCCCCCTCGCGGTACAGCCGGCACCACTGTTCCAGCGGGCTGGAGCTCGCGATTCCGAAGCGCTCCATCGCCCCCGGCTTGGACATCCCGCCCTCCACCACGGCCCTGGCCGAGGTGACCTTGGTCGCGTAGCCGTATCTCGCGTGCGTCACGCCCATGTCCGGCAGCACGTCCCTCCCGACGGCCCGGTACGTCAGCTGCCATTTTCGCACGGCCTTGGCAGGGATGCCCAGGCTCCTGGCGACGGACTTGCACCCCCGGCCCTCGTCGAACATCCCGGCGGCCAGCCCCCTGACCGATCGGTCGTGCCTGCATCGCAGGTCGATGGACATGGAAAAGCCTCCCATCTCTCGGACTTTTATTTCCATGTCCAAGAAATGGGAGGCAGTTCAGCGGCGCCCGCCCCTTTTTGTATGCCGGCGCCACCCTAACCTCGGCGTCAGCCCAACCCAACCCCAACCCCCTCAATCATCGGAGGACCCCATGACTCAGAAGGTCGTACTCGTCGACGTCGACGGCACGCTGGTCGACTACCACAACCGCCTGCCCCAGAGCGCTCGCCAGGCCGTGGACCTGGCACGCGCCAACGGCTGCTTGGTGTTCGCCTGCACTGGCCGCAGTCTGGCTGAGATGAAGCCCGTCCAGGACGCCGTGTAGCTGGATGGCATCATTGGCGCCAATGGCGGGTACGTCGAATGCCGCGGAGAGGTGCTGCTGCACCAGTCTATCCCCGCGGATGTGGAGCGTCGACTGGTCGATTGGCTGCGGGCGCGTGACCTGGCCTTCTACCTTGAGTCGAACGCGGGCCTGTTCGCGAGCCCTAACTTCCGGGAGGGTGCGCGCGACGCCATCTTGGCGTACGTGCGCGGTCACGGAAAGGCCGTCGACGAGTCGCAGGCGGACATCGACGACCTGATGCCGGGCCTCAGCTATGGTGCCGACCTCTAACGGGACGACGTGAACAAGGTCAGCTTCGCGCTGAAGTCGTACCAGGATCACCTGGACAGCCAGCGCGACTTTCCCGAGCTTGCAGCTGGTACCTGGGGTGGCAGGGGAGAGCAGGCCCTCTTTGGCGACCTGGGCGTTCGCGGCGTGGACAAGGCCGTCTCGGCAAAGCTGCTGCTAGACCGCGTGGGCGCGAAACCCCAGGACGCCTATGCCTTCGGAGACGCAAAGGTGGACATTCCGCTGTTCCAGGTGTGCGGGCACAGCTGCTGCATGGGATCGGGAGGACTCGAGGCAAAGGCCGCGGCAGATTTCGTGTCCACGGATGTCGAGGAAGACGGTCTGTACCATGGATTCGAGCACTTCGATCTGCTGGGGTAGGTCGTCGGGACAGATTACGATTAGATGCTACAAGCAGATTCTACGGGTGGATGCGCCGTCAGGGCGGGTCGCTGGACTTGGCTGACGACGGGCGGCTAGCGAGCCATGCGAACGCGCATGGCGATGACGCTGAGTATATGCATCGATGAGCATGTGCGATGCCGAGTATGCGCCACCGGCAACGTTGAATGCGCTCTAATGCCTCAGTCCCGGCAGAGTAGCATCTAAGAACTTAAAGTACGCTTAATTTTTGCTCTACTGGAGGGTCTCCATAGGAGTCGTCTCGTGGAAAACGACTGAGATGGCATCTTGTGGAGACCTTTTTCCGACACAGCCCCCTTTACTGAATGCGTTCGAAATTGTTCTCACTTTCATACGGTAGAAATTTCGTTGTTTATACTCGAGGGGTCGCGAAACTACCTCCACAAGTTGCGGTCTCAGTCGTTTTCCACGCAGTGACTATTTTGCATGACTGCCTAGCGCGGCAAAACGGCGTCAGCCGGGCCGTATGTAGGACGAATCGGGCCCTGCCTCATGAGTTCTGCTGCCTTGGTGCAGCTCTCGGCCGGCTCGCGACGAACTGCTATGCTACCCATCCGGACGTCTGAGTTCCGGATTTGGCTACGGATGGAGAATCGCATTGCGAGCTGTTGTTGCATTGGCGTATGAAGCGGTTACCGCGTTTGTGCCTTACTGCATTGCGGCAATGGCAATGAGGCCTAGGTTTCCAAGGTCATCACGGCGCGGCGCGTTGGAGCCCGCGAATGCGAGTCGTTGCGGCGACGCATCCCAGGCTCAGCCGTCTCGCGCCCGAGTGGGGGGCACATCAGGGGCCCTCCACACCCACGAGCAATCCCTCCACACCCACGTACAGCCCCGCCATGTCCAAGCTAAACCCGCAGCCAAATGGATGCGACGTCTTGCCGTGGCAGCCTTTGGCGTCTGCCTCTTTTCCGTGCTGTGGATCACGGGAGTGGGCACGCTTGCCGACCTCTTCCGCGGCGGGGTCGTGACGGGTTCCGGTCAGGTGAACCTGCAGCCGTTCAACTCCTATATCAATTGGGCCACTTGGCTGCTGAACGTGCTGCTGTTCGTTCCGCTGGGGTTCTTGCTGCCGTGCGGATGGCGAGGCTTCGACCGAGTTGGCAGCTCGCTGGCATTCGGCTTCTGCCTCTCGATGGCCATCGAGCTGAGCCAGCTGCTGAACTTCCGCGTGACCGACGTGGACGATCTCATCGCAAACACGCTCGGCATGCTAGTGGGCCTGGCGATCTATCGCCTTGTGCGCCGTATCGCCATGCGCGCGTGCCCTCGCTGGTGGCAGCGCCATATGGGCTCGCAAAGTTTGCTGCCCGCCCACTGCGCCATGGCGTGCTCCGCGGCCATGTTCGCGGGCGTATTCATGCTCTACGCGTCCAGTCGCCATGCCGAGATGTGCATCGTCAGCGTGCTCGACCAGCTGTAGCGACCCGCGTGTCGCACCTTACCAATAGTTGGCCGCCGTGTGCGCGCGTACGCGACAAGTTTGCACAGTCAAGAAGAACACGCCCCAATCGGACACATTTCCGCAGATACAAGCCCTTACGGACGCAACGGGGCCGTCAAATGGACCCTTTCAGCCAAAAATGACTCCCCACGCATAGCATTTTCAGTTTCGCGGGACCTATGCGGCGCTCTGATGCTGGCTTGCCGGCTGGGCCAAAATCCGTTCCGCGTTTTCAGGTTTGGGCCGTATCGTACCTGACACGGCGAGCAAGCCGGTATCCGATAGCGGAGGTGACGCATATGAGCACCATTACCACGAGTTCGTTCGATTGGAGTGCACGTCACGAGGGGACCGCTTCCGACAGGTCCATTTCCGACAGGTCCGCTTCTAACGGGTCCGTATCTAGCAGGCCCGTTTCCAACAGGCCCGTTTCCCAGGAGTTCGCTTCCTCGGGATTCGCAGCCCATGAATCCGCATCCGCAGAGCTTGCCATGCGTCCGCAAGTTACCGAAGCCGTCGCATCGCAGATGGCGGCTGCCATCGGAGGCGTCGGCGGGGCAAACGGCCTGACGCTGTTCGGCGGTACCGAGCAACTGTTTGCAGGTGCTCGCGGCACAGAGAGCTACTGGGCGCTTCCCGCCGGCAGGCTGTCCGGCCTGCGCAAGATTGTCCATCGCTACAGTCTGGCGGATGCGGACCTACCCGACGACGACCCTGGTGCCAGCGACGCACTTCTGCCGGCTGACAGGTTTTCTGCCTAGGGTTTCGCCGAATCGTATTTCTGCCTAGGGCCACCAAGCGGACCCTGGGGGAGGTGGCAAAGATGCTGCTAATAAGCTTGATTGTCGTTGTGCTACTGTTCTTCTTGCTGATTCGAGGAATCGGCTGGCCGCTGCGTGGAGGGTCCGGCGGAGGACGTCCGTACGGGTACGGCGGTCCGTTCGGCGGCTGGGGCGGTTGGCTCGGTGGCTTCGGCAGGCCTCGCATGTGGGGCGCGTTCAGCCCATGGGGCTGGCGCTGTAGGGACAACCTAGGTGGCCGACCTGGCCCCGAAGGCCCGTCTGAGTTTGCCGGTAGCCCGATGGTGTGTTTTGTCAAGACGACGTGAGCAGAATGATCACTAATTACTGAGCAGTTCGCTCACGCGTTCCGGGCATGCTTTCTGAGCACCCCTCACTGCATAAGCGCGTGCCTAACGCGGTAGGACTCGCCGCGGAACCGCTGGAGCCTCCCGTGGTGGACGACGCGGCCTGTCACGGCCGCCGCCATCTGGTCGTCCCCGAAGACCGAGCCCCACCTGGAGAACTCCAGGTTGGTCGTGAACACGACCGACTGCGCCTCGTAGGCCTCGGAGAGCACCCGGAAGAGCAGCCTGGCCCCGTCGGCGTCGAGCGGCAGGAAGCCAAGCTCGTCTATGACTATGACCTCGGCCCCGCCGTGCTGGGCGGGGCCGCGGTCGAGCCTTCCGTCGTCGCGGGCGCGGCGCAGGCGCATCACGAGCGAGGA
>ERZ791908.1559-NODE-1559-length-13556-cov-36.981705_pt1 | contig 13556 bp, 8 predicted proteins | sample MGYA00510144_ERZ791908 | MGnify/ENA primary metagenome ERZ791908 (study PRJEB30046, sample SAMN00792105) | human gut metagenome | study: EMG produced TPA metagenomics assembly of the A metagenome-wide association study of gut microbiota in type 2...
ACTATCGCGCCATGAACGGCCACGATCCAAAGTGCGCAACTTTTCGGGCACTACCCAGGCCGATACTTGGCTGATCGAAGATCATACCGACGATTTCTTCTGCGATCAGGTATTGCGCGGTCTTGCGCGAGACTTGCGTTTGACGGAACAGGCGTTGAACGAATCGATCACTTTGCAGCAGCATGTCGACGCGAATCGCATTCTGCAACTGTACGAACGTTTGGTGCGTATCTTCACCGCAAAAGGATGGTCTTTCGAACGCAAACTGTACGCATCGACTTCTCGCGAAGGCAACAAGGCCATGAATCTGAATTCGTTCATCGGGTTGATGGGCCACTCGTTGAAGCGTGTGGAAACGTCGGATGGCGTGATTTTGCGTGACGTGCGCGAGGACGAATCTCCGGATTTCGTGATGCGCGATTCCGAATATGTGTTGACATTGGATGCCGATTCCATGCTGCTGCGCGATTACTGCCTGCGTTTGGTGTACCAGATGGAACAGCCGGGCAACGAGCGTATGGCCGTGATTCAAACCCCGTATTCCTCGTATCGTGGTGCGCCGACGCGAATCGAACGCATAGCGGCCGCCACCACCGACATTCAGCACATGCTGCATCAGGGCATGACGTACTATGATGCCACGTTCTGGGTGGGTGCGAACGCGGTGATTCGCAAGGCCGCGCTTGACGACATTTGCGTGGTCTCAACTGAGGGCACGCGCACGGTGAAAACGTATATTCAGGATCGCACGGTGATTGAAGACACCGAATCCAGCATTGATTTGGGCTATTTCGGCTGGCATTTGGTTAATTATCCGGAGCGGTTGAGTTATAGTGCCACGCCTCCGGATTTCGGCTCGCTGGTGGTGCAGCGGCGACGTTGGGCGAACGGTGGTCTGCTAATCATCGGCAAATTCTTCCGCATTGTGCATGCCCGGCATCAGCAGGGCAATGATGTGAAGCTGGGCGAGTGGGCGTTGCGCGTGAACTACATGGCGTCCATCGCATGGTCGAGTTTCGGCTTGATGTTCCTGTTGGCGTATCCGTTCGATCAGCGGTTGCTGAGCCCGTGGGTGGTGCTCGCTTCGTTGCCGTATTTTGCCACCATGTCGAGTGATTTGAAACGTAACGGGTATAAGCGTTCTGATATTTTCCGTATTTACGGTTTCAATATCGTGCTGTTGACGGTGAATCTTTCCGGTACGCTCAAGTCGATTCAGCAGGGCATGACGAACACGAAGATTCCGTTCGCGCGTACGCCGAAGGTCAATAATCGTACTGCGTCTCCGGCATTGTATGTGACGATGCCGTGGGTGATCATTATTTATTCGTGCATGGTGTTCTATGCCGATACGTTTTCGCATAATTGGGGTAACGCGGTGTTCGCCGGATTCAATGCGATCGTGACATTCTGGGCGCTGACCGCATATATCGGCATCTGGCATTCCGTGCAAGACATGGTGCTCGGTCTGATTCGCTGGTTTTTTGTGCCGATCAAGGAGCCGCAGCAGGAGGCGGTCCGCAAGAAGTCCTCTTGGCGTGACACCCTCTACTTTGGCGACCGCCAAATGATCTACGAGTCCCGCACGCTCTGATTGATATGCGCGTGCCGGGCCGTTCGCGCGTATTCCGAAAGCATAAAAGAGTTGTTATCTTCGTGTGAAGGTATCATTGAGGTACAAACTTTTGAAAACCTTGTCCGTATCGGCTTGCCGGTCGGTCGGAACGGGCTGAGAAGGTTTGCAAATCCGCAAAGAAGGTTTCCGCCGTGCTACTTGTCCTACGTTAGAAGTGGCTAGGCTAGGGGCGGGTCGAAGCGACCTTGTGTCGAGCGCCTCCTAGGGTCCGATGGGAATGGGATCGTCCGTGCGGAGGGACGGTAAACAAAGCCTTCGATGGCGCGGTAATTCCGGGAGCAAGACCCATCGTGCTCCCGGTTTTTATACATATGGCAAGGGGTTGCGTTGGCGGATGGCGGCAGGTGGAAGACAATCCGCGCGCAAGCAGTTGCATATGCGCAGCGTTTATCCCAGAAGAGAATGGTGTTGCGCTGCTCAAACAATGTTGTCATCGAAATCAACTAGGACGCAGATAATTTTCTGCACCTTCTAGGGGTGGATTGTCTGCTGCCACGAAGCGTATATCAAGACAAGAATAATCGACGGAAATCGGTTTCTAGGCTTTTCGTTGAGTTATCTCAAAGTACTTTGAGTGATGAGACGTTACTTTCGGGTATGCGCTGTCTTCATGACGAGGCGACCATTGACAAGAAAATCGCGGTCATGAATTTCATGCTACAAGCCGAGTCCGCTCGATTAACGTCGGTGCTAAAATGCGCGGAAAATGATTCAGTTTATTCGTTTTTCATAGGCGATGGCAATCATTGCGTTGGAATCACGTTGCATAAAGTGCAAAATCCGATCGATCCAGATGGAAAGGTCTATTTTCCGAGATCTTTTCAGTATTATGCCCGCGGAATTGAGTCCATGAAGGATTTTGCAGACAAACTTGACGTGTCGAGCATAACTTTGGTGCCTGTCCCATCGCCGGTTGATACAAAACCTGTCCGTCACAGAAAGCGAAAGAAGTAGCTGCAAAATCTGCGGTAGTTTGTTTGTTCCTCTTATTATCGGGGAATGATGGGCAGGCGTGTCAAAACGTTTGACAAATCGGAGTTACTGTTTTACGATTAGTGAAACGTTTCGACGAAACGATTCGATAAATTTGTCGAACAGGGTCCGTAGGAGAGATTCCGGGAGACTTGGCGGATGGTTTCGTTGGATGATGAGTGAGGATTGCGGCACGCGCAATGTGTGGCGCAAGCGATTTGGAGAGCCGAAGGAGGCGGAAGATGGCGGGCATCAAAGATGTAGCCCAGGAGGCGGGAGTGTCGGTTAGCACCGTTTCGTACGTGCTTTCCGGCAAGCGTTCCATCTCCGCCAAAACCACCGATAAGGTGATGGCCGCCGTTGAACGACTTGGATATACTCCGGATGCCAGCGCCCGTAAAATGCGTGGTATGCGCAATCATATTTTTGCGCTCAGCGCGCCGATTCGCGGTGATATCAATCAGGCCAAATACAACGCTTACTTTCTGCAGACCGCATGGCAGGCAAAGAACCGTGGCTACGATGTGCTGTTGCTTACCGGCGAGGACGCGGTGGCCGACATTCGGCGCGTGACGCAAAGCAACTTGGTTGATGGCGTGGTGCTGCTCGACATTGAGGAACATGACGAGCGTACCGCCCAGGCTGGCTCATATTCCAAACCCTGTGTGGCCATCGGTTACCCTGCAGAGCATGAAGGCTGTGCCTGTGTCGATATCGATTTTGCCACGGCTGGTCGTATGGCTGTGGATTGCCTGTATTCCAAGGGGCATCGGAGTGCTATGTTTTTGCGTGACAATGAGACCGATTACGATCGCGGTTCGGGCTATGTGCTGCTGTTCCGCAAGGCTTTGCTGGAACGTGCCGAAGAGTTGGGCATGACGATTCATGAATCCTCCAAGCATCGTGACGATCGCTTTGATGCCGTGGAATTCGTGCGTGAGCTTTGTTCTTTGGATGAGCGCCCCACGGCGATTGTCAACCAGGCGAACGCCAATGTGCTGAAGTTGGTATTGCAGCAATTACAGGCTTCGGGATTGCGGGTGCCAGATGATATTTCGGTATTGTCGTGCGGCACGTATTTCGAGGGAGAGCTGATGCCGCAGCCGATTACCGAGATGCCGGTCATGCCGCAGGAATTATGTTCTAAGGCTGTGGATCTGCTGGTCGACGCTATCGATGAGCGTCGCGACATCAAGGGATTGGTGGAGCTGTCCGCTCCGGTCATGCATAGTCGAGGTTCCGTTACCAAAGTTGGTGACGTGTGAAAAGAAAACTGTAGGAGTATGTCCGTGAAAGGCGGACGGATTTCCATATCCATAATCGAAACGATTCGAAAGTATGTGAAGGCGTTGTAGCCGAAGCGAAGATGGTGATTGCCGAATTGAAAAGCGCTAATCCGCGGCCATCGTCGAAACGTTTCGAAAAAAGGAGGCGACACATATCAATCTTCATAACTGAAAAACAACTTGAGACATAACTCAACAACACAACCACCAATAACAAAGGAGAAACCATGAAGATCACACGAGGCATCGCACTTGCGGCCGCGGTGGCAATGTCGCTGACCACGCTCGCTGCATGCGGCAGCGACACCGCGCAAGATGAGGAAACGCCAGACAGCCTGTCGTTCTGGTATTACGAGGAAGACGACGCTGGCCAGACCCAGGCATGGCGTCGCGCCGCGGAAGCCTTCGAAAAGGAAACGGGTGTCAAAATCAATTTCGAACGCAAGTCGTTCACGCAGATCGCGCAGAACGGCAGCCAATTCCTCAATTCCGATGAGGCGCCGGATCTTATGGAATCCAATCGCGGCAACGGTTCGGCCGGCGTGCTCTCCACCATGGGGCTGCTCACCGATTTGGGTGATTACGTCGATCAATACGGTTGGGACAAGAAGGTGACCGGCGCCAATGCGGCCGTGGCCAAGTATGATGAAAACGGCATCATGGATGGTGACACCTGGTACGGCATGACCAGTTACGCGGAATTCCAGCGCGTCTACTACAACAAGGATCTGTTCGCCAAGTACGGGCTGGAGATTCCGACCACCTATGACGAGTTCGTGGACGTCTGCCAGAAATTCGTGGATGCCGGAGTGACGCCGATCGCCGCCGACGCGCAGGAATACGGCGTGATGTGGCTGTGGTGGCAGCTGGTTTCCAAGGAGGCCGACGCCAAATTCATCGACAACTGGCAGCTCTACAAGGGCGATGTCGACTGGAATTCCAACATTCTCACCAATTCCGTGAGCACCATCAACGACTGGCTCGACAAGGGCTTCATCTCCCGCAACGCCACCGGTATGAAGGCCGAAGACACCACGCAGGCATTCATCAAGGGGGAGTATCCGATCTATCAGACCGGCACCTGGAATCAGGGACGTTTCGTCAAGCAGATCACCACTTTCGATTGGGACGCCGCGGTGATGCCGGAATCGAATTTCGCGATTGGCTGCGCAGGCAATCTGCTGGTGATTCCGGAACGCTCGCACCACAAGGATCTCGCTGCGAAGTTCATTGACTACGTGCTTTCCGACGATGTGCAGAACTACCTCGGCAACGCCGGCGGAATTCCGGTGGCGGGCGACGCCAGCAAGATCAACGACGAGAAGAGCAAGGCCATGATCGAGGAATACGCCTCCTACGCCAATGATGGCAAGCTCAGCTACTACCCGGATTACGCCGCTTCCAACCTTACCGATGCTGTTCCGGCGGAATTCCAGGAACTGGTGAACGGCACCAAGAAGCCGGCCGACGTGCTCAAGGGTATCCACGAGAAGTACGACGTCGGTGTGGAAGACATGGGCGTCAAGACCAACTGATCGTATATCTGATCTCATATCCGACATCGCACGGGATTATTCCGGTTTTGCTCAGTATCAATCATGAATAATCCCGTGCGGTATCGCAAATTACAACTTGCGAACCAATATCGCAATCGTCAATATTCACAGGCAACGCAGCGCAACCAAAGGAAAAGCCAAAATGTCAAAGAAGACCAAAAACGGGGGAGTCTCAATGTCAAGGCTTCCCGGAAACCGTTCCGCAAAATTCGTACCATATCTTGTTCCCGGACTGGTAGGTCTGCTCGTTATCGTCGTTATTCCATTCGCATGGAACATTTATTTGAGTTTCACTCGCTGGCGCGGAGTTGGTCCTGCTAAATTCGTCGGATTGCAGAATTGGAAACGTCTGTTCGCTGATTCCACGTTCTGGATTTCATTCGCTAATTCATTCTGGATTATTGTGGCTATCGTAGTTATTCCTACGATTCTCGGACTTTTTATTTCGTCACTGTTGACTGACGTTATTCAGAAGAAATTCGGTGGAAAGACGGCTTCTTTTCTGCGGGCCATGTTCTACCTGCCGCAGCTGCTGCCAGTTGCGGTCGCGGCCATCATCATGGGCTGGATTTTCCGCCCGGAAGATGGTGCGGTGAACGCGCTGCTCGTTAAGCTCGGCCTGGGATCACTGCAGCATAATTGGCTCGGTAGTCCTGATAGCGCGCTTCCGGTACTGATGTTCATCCTGGTGTGGATTCAGCTGGGCTATCCGATAGTGATTTTCATGTCCGGTCTGCAGCGCGTGGATCCTGAACTTTACGAGGCGGCTGGTCTTGACGGAGCCAACTGGTGGCAGAAATTCCGTGTGGTCACGCTGCCATCCATTATTCCCGAACTGCTGGTGGTCATCCTTACTGCCACCATCGGTGCGCTGAAAACCTTCGCACCGGTCTATCTGCTCACCAAAGGCGGGCCGGGAACGGCAACTACCGTGCCATCGTACTATTCCTACAATCAATTCTTCCAAGTGCAACAAGTCGGCTACGGCGCGGCCATCTCCACAGCGCTCACCGTGGTCATCATCGTGTTCTCCATCGTGTTCACCATGGTGCAGAAGCACGTCGAAAAGGAACTGGTCTGAACGGTCCAAACCGTAACAGACCCGCCAAATGTAAGACTCGCAAGACTTCGAAAGCCGAGGAAAACAACCATGACGCAAACCATGACCGCATCGGCAGCGCGGAAAGCATCCAAGAAAACCCAACATGTGCGCTCGACCGGCGATTGGATCACCCTCATTGTGCTCATCGCAGCCGCACTGCTCGTGCTTTTCCCGCTGCTCGTACTCACCATCAACGCATTCAAAACGCCTGTCGATTACAATGCCACCGGTCCGCTTTCTCTGCCGAAACACTTCACCATGGATGGCATTATCTCCTTCTGGACCACCACCAAATTCCCGCTGAAATTCTGGAACAGCCTGGTTATTTCACTGGTAGTGGCAGTGGCCGCCGTCGTGCTTTCCGTGCTGAACTCTTTCGCGCTCGGCATCGGCAGGGTCAAAGGCAACACATGGATTGTGCTCGCCATCATGCTCGCCAATATGATGCCGCAGGAAGCGCTGCTCTACCCGCTGTACACCATGTTCAAGCAGGTCGGACTGTACAACACCAAACTGGCGATCATCATCATCTTCACCATCATCCAAAGCGCATACGGCACATATCTGCTGTCGTCCGTATACGGTACGTTTCCGCAGGCCATTCTCGAAGCGGCGGCCATCGACGGCGCCTCGCGCTGGCAGATTCTGCGCAAGGTGGTGCTGCCGATTTCCTGGTCGACCATCAGTGTGCTGTTCGTGTTCTTTTTCGTGTGGACATGGAACGAATACATGATTCCGATGGCGTTCCTGATGAGCGATGACGTGCAGACCATTCCGCTGGCGCTCGCCACCTTGCAGGGACAGCGCACGATGGATGCGACCACGCTTGCTTCGGCTTCGCTGCTCAGCATTGTGCCGACCATTATCTTCTTCATTATTTTCCAGCGCAAGTTGTCGCAAGGCATCACCGCCGGTGCCGTAAAGTAGCAGAAAAGGGGCGCCGATGACTCAACATAACGATTGGAGCGCTATGCAGCAAAGTTCGTATCATGATATGCAGGTCGATTCGTCGGGTGCGTTCGCCGCGCGCAGTCCGATGGACTCGCTTGCGGTTGCGGTACCAGGGCGCACGCGTTGTGTGAACGCCGAGAATCCCACGGGCGGCAAGGGCACTGCGGCCAGTGCGGCCAGTGCACTTGGCCCGTCGCGCAAAGGCAGCCCCTGCATCCAAACCGTGAAAGCGGGGGAGAACGTCACTTTGATGGATGTGGACGGTCCGGGCGTGATCCGCCATATTTGGATGACCGTCACTGACCGCACGTCGCCTACCGGTCCGAACGTGCTTCGTAACCTGATCTTGGAATTCTATTGGGATGGCGAGGAAACCCCGTCCGCGCAATGCCCGATCGGCGACTTCTTCTGCTGCGGCCACGCGCAGGCCTGCCGAGTCAATTCGGTGCCGGTGGTGGTCGTACCCAATCGCGGCTTCAACTGCTATTTCTCCATGCCGTTCGAACATGCGCGCATTGTGCTCCGCAACGATCATAATGAAGACGTTCCCGCGTTCTTCTACCAGATCGACTACACCGAATATGACTCGCTTCCGGCCGGCACCATGCGCTTTCATGCGCAGTGGCGTCGCGAGCGCGTCACCGAACCGGCCCGCGATTATGTGGTGCTTGACGGCGTGCACGGTCGTGGCGCGTATATCGGCACGTATCTGGCGCTCACCGCGTTAGAAAGCCGATGGTGGGGCGAGGGCGAAGTCAAGATGTACATCGATGGAGACGATCAGTACCCTACATGGTGTAGCACCGGTGCCGAGGATTATTTCGGTGGCGCGTGGAGTTTCGCTGATTTTGACGAGCGTGGGCGCATGCATGAGCAGACATTCTGTGCGCCGTACGTCGGATTCCCGTTCTACTCGCAGCGTCTCGCCTCGCATCGCGAGAGCGCGTATTGGGATGTGAATACCCCTGTGACCCGCGGACTATATCGCTGGCACATTCCCGATCCGATTTATTTCGAGCATGATTTGCGCGTGGAATGGCAGCAGATCGGCACTGAAGAGGGTGGCAATTTCGAACGTCAGGACGACGTCGCTTCCGTCGCGTACTGGTATCAGCTCGAGCCGCACACGCCGTTCGATCCGATTGGAGATCGTCATTTCCGCCAGCCCCGCTGATTTTCACCCCCGAACCTGTGATTTCCGGTCTATCCGGTCGGTCCGGGGGTGTTGTGCTGTCTGCACGACTTGCGTTCTGTGTCTGCACAACCCGGGTTTTAACCCGATTTTGTGGGTTGTGCAGACGCAGGGTGCGGGTTGGTGCAGACGGGAAATGCGACTTGTACAGACGGGGTCAGATATCACGGCGTCTGCGGCGCTGATTATCGTGCGAACGTTCTGCGCATCCACGCGACAGCCAGTTGCGTCCAGATCTGCATGCTCGGTTCGATGCCGTCGATGCCCTGCCATGCGGTTTCCGCAATGCCCAACGACAGTCCGTGACCGCCCTGCGGGAACAGGTGCGCCTCCACACTGACGCCAGCCTTCTTGCAGGCGTCGATCAGCATCAGTGTGTTCTCATATGGCACGACTTCGTCGGGAACGGTGTGCCATACGAACACCGGCGGTGTTTTAGTGTCGATATGGTGTTCGATCGATACGGATTCGAGCGTTTCCGTATCGTTTCGGCGCTCGCCAAGCAGCGAGTCGAAGCTACCGCGATGCGCGAGCGGGCCGGACGTGATCACCGGATAGGCGAGCATTAAACCATTCGGGCGCACCGCATCCGGATCGTAACCATGGGCGGCGAGCACGTCGTCGCTGGCGGACGTGGCGAGATTCGCAGCCAGATGACCACCTGCGGAAAAACCGATCACGGCAATCGCTTCCGGATCAACATGCCATTCGGCTGCATGCTCGCGAATCATCTTCATCGCATCAGCGGCTTCCAAAAGCGCAACTGGAAAAACGGAAGGCTTCACCGAATATCGCAGCACAAAAGCGTTAAAACCTGCCGCCAGAAACTGCATTGCAATCGGCTCGGCCTCGCGATCCGACGTCATTTCGTAACCGCCGCCCGGAATCACGAGAACGGACGGACGCACACGATCGGGAACGATTTCTTCACTGTTATCAAGGCAATATCCGACGAATTTCGCTGCGCTGCCGTCGATGCCGGAAATTTCTATTCGAAATATTTCATATATCCATCATAGGTGGAACACGGCGCACGTTATGCAGGAATTATTTGGTCCCGCTATTTTTCGTACGGGGCTGCGGACGTTTTCTTGGAGATAATCACGCAGCCATTCCTTGGTTTTGACGGTATTGTACCGGGCTCATCCAACCAAGCGACTGTTTGATGCGCTCGTGGTCGTGCCAATGGATGTACTCATCGACCAAGGCGAGCACCTCGTTGCGGGTGTGTTCCTCCCACTTCTCGGGGTGGACCGCCTCGGTCTTCATCCTGCCGAAGAATCCCTCCGCGGCCGCGTTGTCCGGCGAACAGCCCTTCGCGCTCATGGAGCGCGTCAGCCCGAAGCGTTCCATGAGCGCGAGCCATCCGGGCCACCGGCAGTGGCGGCCACGGTCGGAATGCACCAGGGGACGCGCGTTCCCCGGCAGCGTCGAGGCCGCTTTCTCCGGCATCCGGTTGGCCGGCTCCGCGTTGGGGCTGAAGCCGGCGGTGTATGCGACGATCTTGCCATCGAAGCAGTCGACCGGCGGCGAAAGGCACGCCCTTCCCGTCCCTGGCCTTGATCCCGGGTGATGTCCGCGGGCCGTTTCTCGTTCGGACGCTCGGCCGTGAAGTCCCGGTCGACGAGATTGGCGGGAGCCGGCGTCGTCTCGCCCTCGTAGGAACTATACCTGCGTCGCTTGGGCACATGCGCCACGAGCCCTTCCTCCGCCATGATCCCGCGGACCGACTTCTCCGATACGCCGGTCTTGAGCACCGCCTTGATCCTGCGGTACCCGTACCCGCCCTTGGAATCGGCGAACGCCCCGGCCACCTCCGCCCTGAGTCCGGCGTACTTGTCAACGCCGAGCCGGGCGTGGTGGCAGTAGGTGGCCGCTGGGCGCGATGCCGGGCAAGCATGCCATCGAGCCGGGCGAATACGCCGGCCTCAACCGGTCGATCAACAGGGTCTTCTCCCTGTTCGACAGGCGCCGCAGGTCGGCGCCGGGGTCTTTTTTTTACGACCTTCACCACCTCCCGCATCAACGCGTTCCCCCGGCTCCGGTTCCTCGACCCTGCGGCGCAAAGCCTCCGCGTCATCATCATCGGCTGCGGACGGCCGGCGACGGGAGTCCGCGGGCTTATTGCCCTGCGCGGAGTTCCTGTTTTTGGGCTGCAACGCGGCCATGCCGCCCTTGCGGTACGCCCTGACCCAGCCATGCACCGCGCCTACGCCCGCGCCGAGCTGTTTGGCGGCCCGCTTCTGCACGCTACCCGGCACCAGCTCGACTGCCCTTCGCCTGGTCTCCAGTGGGATGATGGGTTTGGCCATATGGCCGGCATACCGGGGATCCATCGCCGGCCAACGCTCCAGGCACTGCCTGGTCGGATAACCCAGATGCTCCACCACCTGGGCCGTCGTCATCGGCGTGGTGAAATACAACTCCACCGCACGCTCTCGTTCCTCAAGACCGGACATACGAAAATCCTTCCGTTCGGTCTCCAAGAAAACGTCCGCAGCCCCTTGTCCCACTGTTCCCCATTTATGGAAGCGTAATTTACTAAATCATGATTCCATAAACCGAACGATGGCTGTATTCATCTTCGAGAGCGGTTGAAACCCCTTCGGCGTGTCGTCGTATCCGGCGCGTTCCTACGAGCAGAGCCAATCCATGACGTTGGTGATATGGATGCCTTCGTCGGTCATGCCCTCGCTATGCCAGTCGAGGGTGAGCACCGTGCGGGGGAATGCGTCGCCCAATCGCCGCAGCGGGGCTAATTCCCGCTCCCGGGTCTGCTCCTCGGTCATGTTCAACGTGACCTGAATGTACTGCTTGTCGTTTCCGCGCTTCGCGATGAAATCGATCTCGCCGTCGGGCAGCGATCCGATGGTGACATCGTAACCGCGTCGCTGCAGTTCCATGAAGACGATGCCTTCGAGCTGGGCTCCGCGATCCGAGCCGTTGAAACCCGTGGCGAGATTGCGAAAACCGTTGTCGACGGGGTAGAACTTGCGTTGCGGGCGCAGCAGTTCCTTGCCTCGCATGCGTTCCTGTTGCGCGCTGTAGACGATGAACGAGCGTTCGAGCGCGCTGATCTGGTTGTCGACGGTGGCGTAGGAGGCGTTCGCGCCGGCGCTTGTGAGCGTGTTGGCGACCTTGTTGACGGAGAACAGGTTCCCCGACGTTGAGAACAGATATCGGCTGAGTTTTTCCAATGTGGCGATGTCGCGGATGCCGTACCTTCCCGCCACGTCCTTCATCACAATGGATTCGTAGATTGAGGTGAGTATCTCGGTCGCCTTGTCCTGATCCGGCTGGCCGGTGACGAACAGGCCGGGCATGCCGCCGAACATCATGTATTCGGAGAACAGCTGGTCCGTGGAATCCGTGGTTCCCTGAGCCCGATGATGGCGTTGGTATTCGTCGAAGGAGAGCGGATATACGGGGATGGTGATGTAGCGACCCGTCAGATGGGTCGCCAGTTCGCCGGATAGCAGCCGTGCGTTCGATCCGGTGATATACACGTCGGTGTCGTCACGGGAATGCAGCCGGCGAACCACTTCCTCCCATCCGGGAACGTCCTGTATCTCATCGAGGAAAACGTAGAAGGGGCCGGGTCGGGCTTCTTGCGTGGCTTGCATCAGGTCGGCGTGCAGGTCGGTCGCCGAATATCCGATGGGCGTGTCGAAGGAATCGAAGCGACGGGTGAAGATATTGCTCGCGGGAACGCCGTCGTCGAGCAGTGATTGCGCATAATGTTCCAGCAGCGTGCTTTTCCCGCACCGTCGGACGCCGGTAAGCACCTTGATCTCCGGGGTGTTCCGGTGGCTGCGCAGCGTGTCGGTGAGCTTGTCTCGTGCGATATACCCCGTCATCTCCACGCCTCCGATTTCTAGTGTATTGCAAAACAGTCGTTAAATCGACGTTGATTTTCAGTATACTTGAAATTGTGCATCCTGGAGTAATGATTCTATAGTGTACTCGAAATCGTGTGGCGGGTGTCGTCTGTCGCCGTCGGCTGACGTATGCTGTGATATCAGGGTTCCGTTACTGTTTGAGCGGCGCTGCCACTGCCGACTCACACATTTCTTGTACGTAAAATGTGTTTTACTCGCACATTTTCTGTAGGAGATTGGGATTGGTCATGGATCGTACGGCTATGAAGCAGCTTGAGGCTTGGAAGACGTCTCGAAAATAGAAAGCCGCTCATTATCCGAGGCGCCCGTCAGACGGGCAAAACGTGTCTGTCGGAGGAGTTCGGGCGTACGCGATATGAGGCAGTGGCGCGTATCGACCTCATGAACAATGAGCGTGCGAGGAGTTTCTTTGACGGCGATCTAGATGTGAGCAGGATATTGCGTAACATCAGCCTCGAAACAGGTGTTCCTATCACGACAGATACCTGGGTGCTCCTTGATGATTATGACGGGGACTTCTCGAAACACGCGCCGCTACGTATCCTTGAGAGAATTCGTATAGTCTGGGCTTCTCTACCATCGCAGCTGGCAAAGGAGAATCGAAAGTTCGTAAGCCTGCGTGTGGCTGTTGGTCATTTCGACCTGCATAAAGCAGTGCGCACCAGTCTTGCTGGGTATCGTGACGATGACTGGCTGCTGAATGTGCCATTATGGGCGATTGGTCGGCTTGCCGCATTGCCGCTATAGAAGCCCAAGCAAAAAGGGGCCTCCGGCGCGAAGCGGAGGTCCCTGACATTAATCAGCTAGGGGCAATCGTGTATAGGCTTATATCTCGGCTTCATACTTGCCGGCTATCGGCCATCGGCTGATAGCGGATATGTCGAAAGCGGCGATGATTAGATTTACGTTACTGGATATGGCAGTATGGGTGTCTCTTTGCCCCTTTCACCATCTTGCAATAA
>ERZ791908.1565-NODE-1565-length-13523-cov-2.303089_pt1 | contig 13523 bp, 10 predicted proteins | sample MGYA00510144_ERZ791908 | MGnify/ENA primary metagenome ERZ791908 (study PRJEB30046, sample SAMN00792105) | human gut metagenome | study: EMG produced TPA metagenomics assembly of the A metagenome-wide association study of gut microbiota in type 2...
TCTTTTGCATCTGTTCCGCTTCTGGCATGACTGGAACAGATGTAAGAGCTGGAAGTTGCGGATATCTGCTTAATCAGCAGACACTATTTAATTTGCAAATTGACGGTTCTTATTTGGTACCGATGAAATTCCTTTTCAAGGTTTGCATAAAAGCTACTTTCTGTTATAATATAATGATGCAATTTTGAAACAACAGGTATGGGAGAAGCATATGGAAGAATCAAGAATCAAAAGAATCAACGAGCTTTATCATAAATCGCAGGCAGAAGGGCTGACAGAGGATGAAAAGAAGGAACAGGCGCTGCTCAGACAGGAATATGTCGCAAGTATCAGAAAGAATCTGCGCAGCCAGCTGAATAACATTGATATGGTCAATGAAGATGGTACGATAGAAAACTTAGGCGAGAAATATGGAAACGAAGAAGCAAATTAGACGGGAAATTCTCTCAATAAGAGATGCCCTTTCGAAAGAGGAAAGAAAGAAAAAAAGTGATAGAATCAAGAAGCAGCTTGCAGAGCTTCCAGCCTTTGAACAGGCGGATCAGCTTCTGATCTATGCCGGTTATGGCTCCGAGGTGGAAACAGATGCGATCATGGAGCTGGCATTTCGAAAACGAAAGCTGGTGTTCTGCCCGAGAGTGGAAGGAAAGAAAATGCAGTTTTACCAGATCACGGATCTTTCACAGCTTGTGAGCGGATACCGCAGCATCAGGGAACCACAGCCCCAGCGACCGTGGCATCAGAGACCGGGGGATCTTGTCATCATGCCCGGAACGGTGTTTGACAAAGAGGGAAACAGGATCGGATACGGTGGCGGTTTTTATGACAGATTTTTGGAGGCACATCCGCAGGTTTCTACAGCGGCGATCGCATATGAACTGCAGCTTGTGGAACCGGGACGGATCGAGACGGAAAAAACAGATCAAAAGCCCGCATACATCATAACGGAAAAGGCAATCTATCAGATAGAAAATAAATGATACGCACAGGAAGGGAAGGATAGGATATGGCAGAAAAATATGATCTGATACAGATGGGTGAACAGGCATTAACGGCAAAGTATGAGGCGTCATTATTGACAACAGAGCAGAAAAACACGGTTTTGACTGAAATCGCACAGAACTTACGGAAAGAATGTGGCAGCATTCTGACCGCAAATGCAGAGGATGTCCGAGAAGGAATACAGGCAGGCATGAGTCAGGGACTGCTTGACAGATTAAAACTGACAGAGGAACGGATCAGCCAGATCGCAGAAGGTCTTGTACAGATCACAAAATTACCGGATCCTGTCGGTAGCGTACTGGAGAAATTCACCAGACCAAACGGACTTGTCATATCGAAAGTCAGTGTACCGATGGGCGTGATCGGAATTATCTACGAGTCCAGACCGAATGTGACTGCAGATGCGTTCGGACTTTGTTTTAAAGCGGGCAATGCTGTTATTTTAAAAGGCGGTTCCGATGCACTGCATTCTAATATTGCCATAACAAATGTAATCCGGGAAACACTGGAGAAAAACCGGCTTAACCCGGACATGATCCAACTGATCACGGCAACAGACAGGGCAGTGACAGCAGAATTTATGAAGATGAAAGGATATGTGGATGTCCTGATTCCACGCGGTGGTGCGGGACTGATCAAAGCGGTTGTAGAGAATGCAACGATTCCGGTCATCGAAACAGGAACCGGAAATTGCCATATTTATATTGATAAAGATGCGGATATTGAGAAAGCCGTGAAGATCATCGTCAATGCAAAGACACAGCGTATCGGTGTCTGCAATGCCTGTGAGTCGCTTGTGATCCACAGAGATATCCGGGAAAAGCTTCTGCCGCCGCTTGCAAAGGCTCTGCAGGAAAAAAATGTGGAAATGCGTGCGGATGATGGCATCAGGGAGATCATGCCCGATCTGAAAGCAGCGACACCGGAAGACTATGGAACAGAGTATTTAAGTCTGATCGTTTCTATGAAAACAGTAGACAGCATAGATGAGGCAATTGAACATATCAACCGCTATAATACAGGCCATTCTGAAAGCATCATTACAGAAAACAAGGAAGCAGCGGAAAAATTCCTGAAGGGAGTGGATGCTGCCTGCGTATATGTCAATGCGAGCACGCGTTTTACGGATGGTTTTGAATTCGGATTTGGTGCGGAGATCGGAATCAGCACCCAGAAGCTGCATGCGAGAGGCCCGATGGGATTGCGTGAACTGACCTCTTATAAATATACGATCATCGGAAACGGACAGATCCGGGAATAAATAAAGGATCGGATAAACGGCGAAGCGGCTAAAATAACGAAATGCGGAAAAGGATTATATTACATGATACAAAAAGATGTACTGGAAGAAAAAATGGAAGATTACAGACAGGCAGGTGCTGCGCCGCAGTCCGAGCCTGAAAGACAATATTATTTTATGGCACGTGCCAGGGAACTGGTAGCAGATATGGAAGAAAAGCTTGGCAGAAAGCCGACGTGCTGCGTGGTTACCTTTGGCTGTCAGATGAATGCCAGAGATTCGGAAAAACTGCTCGGTATTTTGACAGAAGTGGGATTTGCCGATAACGGCGAAGATGAAAAGTCTGATTTTGTGATCTTCAATACGTGTACGGTACGCGATAATGCGGATCAGAGAGTGTATGGAAGACTGGGCATCTTAAACGGTTATAAAAAGAAAAATCCGGCAATGAAGATCGGACTTTGCGGCTGTATGATGCAGGAACAGGGCGTTGTGGAAAAACTCCAAAAGAGTTATCGATTTGTCAACCTGATCTTCGGAACACACAATATCTTTAAGTTTGCGGAGCTGCTTGTCACAATGCTCGAATCCGATGACATGATCATTGATATCTGGAAAGATACCAATGAAATCGTGGAAGATCTGCCGATCGTCCGCAAGTATAAATTCAAATCAGGTACGAACATTATGTTTGGCTGTAATAATTTCTGCAGCTATTGTATCGTTCCATATGTCAGAGGGCGGGAAAGAAGCAGAGAGCCGAAGGATATCATCCGCGAAATTGAAATGCTGGCAAAGGATGGTGTCATCGAGATTATGCTGCTGGGACAGAATGTCAATTCCTATGGCAAAAATCTGGAACATCCGGTCAGTTTTGCACAGCTTCTGACAGAAGTGGAAAAGATCGAAGGACTGGAGCGGATCCGTTTCATGACATCCCATCCGAAGGATCTGTCAGATGAGCTGATCGAGGTCATGAAGCATTCCAAAAAGATCTGCCGACATCTGCATCTGCCGCTGCAGTCAGGTTCGACAAGGATACTGAAAGCAATGAACCGGCGTTATACAAAGGAGCAGTATGTGGATCTGGCACTGAAGATCCGGCGGGAGATCCCGGATATTGCGATCACGACAGATATTATTGTGGGCTTTCCGGGAGAAACAAAGGAAGATGTAGAGGAAACGATCGATGTGATCAAAAAGGTGCAGTTTGAAAATGCTTTTACCTTTATTTATTCCAAGCGCACAGGAACGCCTGCTGCAGCCATGGAAAATCAGGTGCCGGAAGCTGAAGTGAAGGAGAACTTCAACAAAGTACTGAAAACTGTGCAGGATACCGCCAGAAGCAGAGTCGGTAATCTGCTCGGTCAGACAGTCACGGTTCTGGTGGAAGAGAAAAATGAGCAGGATGACAGCCTGGTAACAGGACGTATGTCCAACAATACGATCGTTCATTTCCCGGGTGGAGAGGATCTGATCGGAACGCTTGCAGAAGTACATCTGGATGAATGTCACGGATTTTACTATACAGGAACTGTAGAAAATAAGCGGTAACATAGTGTATGATCCCGTGTTGCGAAAATAATGCAGGATGATTGACCCAAATAGGATGAGAAGTTACCGGAGAATCAGACGGTATGACGAAAGAGGCAGAAGATGGCAGATTTAACACCGATGATGCAACAGTATATGGCGACAAAGGAGCAGTATAAGGACTGCATTTTGTTTTACCGGCTGGGCGATTTTTATGAAATGTTTTTTGACGATGCGCTTGTGGCATCGAAAGAGCTGGAGATCACGCTGACCGGTAAAAACTGCGGGCAGGAAGAACGTGCTCCTATGTGCGGGATTCCGTATCATGCAGCGGATTCCTATCTGACCAAACTGGTCAACAAAGGCTATAAGGTGGCGATCTGCGAACAGGTGGAGGATCCGAAGCTTGCCAAGGGCATTGTCAAAAGGGAAGTGATCCGTATTGTAACACCGGGCACAAACCTCAATATGATGTCATTGGAAGAAAGCCGGAATAATTATCTGATGTGCATTGCTTATACGGAGGATAAGATCGGGATTGCGGTCGTGGATGCTCTGACCGGTGATTTTTATGTGACAGAGGTTTCCGATACAAAGAAGCTGAATGATGAGATCGTGAAGTTTTCTCCGTCGGAAATCATCTGTAACGATAATTTTTTAGTCAGCGGTTACAGTATAGACGATCTGCGGGAACGCCTCGGCATTTCAATCAATAAGATCGATGCATGGCATTTTGAAGAAGACAGCTGCCAGAAGCTTTTGTGCAAACATTTTAAGGTCAATACACTGACAGCACTCGGTGTGGATGATTTTATGGCAGGACAGATCGCTGCAGGTGCTGTGCTTGCCTACTTATATGAGACGCAGAAAAACAGTCTGTCCAACATTACACATCTCAATCCATACATTGCCAGCAAATATATGCTGCTGGACAGTGCCACAAGAAGGAATCTGGAGCTGACGGAAACGCTCCGTGAAAAGCAGAAAAAAGGTTCCCTGTTATGGGTGCTGGATAAGACTAAAACAGCCATGGGCGCAAGACTGCTCCGTACTTATCTGGAACAGCCGTTGATCGAGCAGGCGGATATCGTGCTCCGTCAGGAAGCGGTCGGAGATCTGCTCGCACATCCGATGTCCAGAGAAGAACTCAGGGAATATTTAAGCCCGATCTATGATCTGGAAAGACTGCTTGGAAAGATCAGTTATAAGACTGCTAATCCGAGAGATCTGATCGCATTCCGCAATTCATTGCAGATGCTGCCACCGATCAAAACGGTTCTGGCAGAATTTGAAACGCCTCTTTTACAGAAGCTGCAGGAGCAGATCGATGATCTGACCGATCTGTACGGACTGATCGATGCGGCGATCGTAGAGGAACCGCCGCTTTCTTCCAAAGAAGGAGGTATTATCAAAGAAGGCTTTTCAGAAGATGCGGATACTTTGCGAAGAGCCAAAACGGACGGTAAGAAATGGCTTGCCGAGCTGGAAAACACAGAGCGTGAAAGAACCGGGATCAAAAATCTGAGGATCAAATATAACAAAGTATTTGGTTATTACCTTGAGGTAACCAATTCCTTCAAGGATCAGGTACCGGATGACTATATCCGAAAACAGACACTGACCAATGCAGAACGCTTTACGATGCCAAAGCTGAAGGAAATGGAAGATACCATTTTGAATGCAGAGGACAAGCTGTATTCACTTGAATATGAGCTGTTCTGTCAGGTCAGGGACGCGCTGGGAGACAACATGCAGAGAGTCCAGCAGACAGCCAAGGCTATTGCCGGGCTGGATGTATTTGCATCCCTTGCTTATGTGGCAGAGCGGAATCATTATGTGAAGCCGAAGATCACGACAAAGGGCGTGATCGATATCAAAGAAGGCCGTCATCCGGTTGTGGAGTGCATGATCAAAAATGATATGTTTATTGCCAACGATACCTATCTGGACAGCGGTAAAAACCTGATCTCCATTATCACAGGTCCGAATATGGCAGGAAAATCCACCTATATGCGGCAGACCGCATTGATCGTCCTGCTGGCACAGATCGGAAGCTTTGTACCGGCAAAAAGTGCACAGATCGGTATTGTGGATCGTATCTTTACAAGAGTCGGTGCTTCGGATGATCTGGCAAGCGGACAGTCCACTTTTATGGTGGAAATGAATGAAGTAGCCAATATCCTGCGGAATGCGACGGCGAACAGCCTGCTGATCTTAGATGAGATCGGCCGGGGAACTTCCACCTTTGATGGTCTGTCGATCGCATGGGCTGTGGTTGAGCATATCAGCAATAAAAAGCTGCTCGGAGCAAAAACCTTATTTGCAACGCATTATCATGAACTGACCGAGCTGGAAGGCAAGATGAACAATGTCAACAATTACTGTATTGCTGTCAAGGAAAAAGGTGATGATATCGTTTTTTTACGGAAGATCGTAAAGGGCGGCGCAGACAAGAGCTACGGTATTCAGGTGGCAAAGCTTGCGGGCGTTCCGGATCTTGTCATTGACAGGGCGAAAGAAATCGCACAGCAGCTTTCCGATAATGATATTACAGAAAAGGTACAGTGTATCCAGACTGATAAAAAGTCGGAAAAGCAGAAAGTAAAGCATTACGATCAGGTGGATCTGGCACAGATCTCACTTTTTGACACGACAAAGGATGAGGATGTGATCAAGGAACTTTCCCAAATCGATATTTCGAATCTGACACCGCTGGATGCTTTAAATACACTTTATAAACTGCAAAACATGTTAAAGAACAGATGGAGTAGCACAAATGAATGAAATACATGTACTGGATAATCATACAGTAGATAAAATCGCGGCAGGAGAAGTTGTGGAACGCCCGTTTTCCATTGTGAAAGAGCTTGTGGAAAATGCGATCGATGCAGGAGCCGGACATGTGACGGTGGAGATCAAGGACGGCGGTATCAGCATGATCCGTGTCACGGATGACGGAAGCGGAATCGATAAGTCGCAGCTTACCAAGGCATTTTTAAGACATGCCACAAGTAAGATCAAGGAAGCGGAGGATCTTTCCCATATCAGCAGTCTGGGCTTCCGCGGAGAGGCACTTTCCAGTATTGCCGCAGTCTGTCAGGTAGAGCTGATCACAAAGACGGAGGAAGAGCTGACCGGGCAGCATTTTACGATAAACGGCGGAGAAGCGGGTGAGCTTGAAGAGATCGGTGCACCGAAGGGAACGACGGTGATCGCCCGCAATATTTTTTACAATACACCGGTCAGAAAAAAATTTTTAAAGACTGCAATGACAGAAGGCAACTATATTGCGGACTTTATGCAGCATATTGCACTGTCTGCTCCGCAGATCGCGTTTCAGTATATAGCAAACGGGCAGACGAAGTTTTTTACTTCCGGTAACGGAGACAGCAGAGAGGTGATCTACCGGATCTAAACCAGCTTCTTCCGATCTCTGCACAGATGGATGGCATTTCGGTAAAAGGATTTCTGGGAAAACCGATCCTGTGCAGGGCAAACAGAGCGTTTGAAACGATCTTTGTGAACGGAAGGTATATCAAGAGCTCTCTGGTATGCTCCGCAGTGGAAGAAGGCTACCGCACTTTTCTGATGCAGCATAAATATCCGTTTGTTGTCTTATATCTGACGATCGATCCGGAAAAGATCGATGTCAATGTGCATCCGACCAAAATGGATATCCGGATCAATGAACCGCAGACCTTTTTCCGGTTTCTGCAGGAATCTGTTGCAGCGGCGATAAACGGCAGATCCCTTGTCACATCCATGGATGCAAAGATCGAAAAGGAAGAGGATAAGAAAGCGGAAAAGCAGTTGACCAGAGAGATTCCGCAGCCGTTTGAAGCAGGCAGAAGATCGCAGTCGCAGGTGAGAGAAATTTCTTCTTACGGACAGTCCTATGGGCAGATCGTGCAGAAAGCACTGCAGAAGGTAGATGAGGAACTGGCGCAGCCTGCGCAGTCGGGCGTGCGGGAAGAAAAGACCGGATATACAACATCCGGATCAGACGTTCGGCGGTCATCAACACCGGAGAAAAAGCAGGTTGAAACTGCTGCAGCAAGGATCATTGGTACAAGGGCGGAATATACGGAAGAAGTACCGAAAAGCCCGATCATCAAAAAGGAGCAGGCGATCATTGTTGAAAAGCCACAGCAGATGGCTTTGTTTACGGAAGACGACCTGAAAAAACAGCAGGTTGAAAATTTCGAGATCATCGGACAGGTATTTGATACGTACTGGATTCTGGCGCTGGCGGACAAAATTTATTATGTGGATCAGCACGCGGCGCATGAAAAGGTAAATTATGAGCGGTTTGTGAAGAGGCTGCATGAAAAGACGGAGATTCCGTCCCAGCAGCTTTCACCGCCGACGATCGTGACGCTGACTCCAAAGGAGCAGACTGCCTGGAAGGCACATGAGGAGCACTTTACAAGACTTGGCTTTGAACTGGAAGAGTTCGGAGAAGATGCGGTCGCGATCCGTGCGGTTCCGCTGGATCTGTACGGAAACGGAGAAAAGGAGCTGCTGCTTTCTGTGCTGGATGAACTGGTGCAGGCACCGGCTGCGGGAGATTCTTTCGCCGTGCTCAGCAAGATCGCCAGCATGTCCTGCAAAGCGGCAGTCAAAGGAAATCAGAAATTATCATTATCAGAAATAAAGGTGCTGATGCAGGAATTGTTAGCCTGCGACAACCCTTATAACTGTCCGCATGGAAGACCGACGATCATTTCCATGAGTAAATATGAACTGGAGCGTAAGTTTAAACGATGAAGAAAAAGGAAATGCTGATATTGACCGGGCCGACGGCAGTAGGGAAAACAAAGCTTTCCATCGAACTGGCGAAGGCGGTTGGCGGAGAGATCATTTCTGCGGATTCCGTGCAGGTGTATAAGAAGATGGATATTGGCTCTGCCAAGATCCTGCCTAAGGAAATGGGCGGTGTCAGACATCATCTGATCGACGTCCTTTCTCCTGATGAAAAATTTGATGTATTCCGGTTTTCGCAGATGGCGAAGGAAGCGATGCAAGGCATTTATGAGCGGGGACATATTCCGGTTCTGGTCGGCGGAACCGGATTTTATATTCAGGCTGTTTTGTATGATATTGCGTTTTCGGAAGAAGAAACGGACTCTGCGCTCAGAAGACAGCTTGAGGAAGAAGCGGCGCAGAAGGGCAATGCCTATATGCATGAAAAGCTGGCTGCAATCGATCCCGAAGCTGCCGCGGCGATCCATGAAAACAACAGCAAACGCGTGATCCGTGCCATTGAATATTATATGCAGACAGGAGAAAAGATCTCCGTGCACAATGCGAGGGAACATGAAAAAGAGTCGCCCTATGCCTTTTGTTATTTTGTGCTGAATGATGACCGGAAAAAGCTGTATGACCGGATCGATGCGCGTGTCGATCAGATGGTGGAAGAAGGCTTATACGAAGAAGTCAAAGGGCTGCTTGCGGACGGAATACCGCGCTCTGCCACATCCATGCAGGCGCTTGGCTACAAAGAAATGGCAGACCACATCTGTGGGGATTGTCCGCTGGAGGAAGCCATTTATCTGATCAAACGGGATACCAGACATTTTGCAAAACGTCAGCTGACATGGTTCCGCCGGGAGCGGGATGTCACATGGGTTGACAGGACTGCCTTTGCCGGGCAGGAAGATGAAATGCTCGCTTTTATGCTTGAAAAAGTGGAAGAAATGCGGATGGGGAATATAGTATGATAGACAGAATCGAGGATAAAACATGACTACATTACAGGAAATGTACGCTTCTCTGGGCATAGACACCCAGGTGCTTGCATTCGGAGAACATATTTTGAAAAATCTGAAGGATCGTTTTGCCGCGATCGACGAAACGGCGGAATATAACCAGTTGAAGGTGATCCGTGCCATGCAGAAGGCACGTGTCAGCGAAGCATGTCTGCTCGGTACAACCGGCTATGGCTACAATGATATCGGACGCGATACGCTGGAAGAGGTATATGCCAATCTGTTCCACGCGGAAGATGCACTGGTCAGACCACAAATCACCTGTGGCACACATGCACTGGCACTGGCACTGATGAGCAACCTGCGTCCGGGCGACGAACTGTTATCCCCTGTGGGAAAACCATATGATACGCTGGAGGAAGTGATCGGTATCCGTGAGTCCAAAGGCTCTCTGAAAGAATATGGCATATCTTACAGCCAGGTAGATCTTCTGCCGGATGGCAGCTTTGATTACGATGGTATCCGTGCAGCGATCCATGAAAAGACAAAGCTGGTAACGATCCAGCGCTCCAAAGGCTATGAACCGAGAAAAACCTTATCGGTGGAACGGATCGGCGAACTGATCTCTTTTATCAAATCATGCAAACCGGATGTACTCTGTATGGTAGATAACTGCTACGGCGAATTTGTAGAACGAATCGAGCCTGTGGAAGTCGGAGCGGATATGGTGGTCGGCTCCCTGATCAAGAATCCGGGCGGCGGTCTGGCGCCGATCGGTGGCTATATCGTCGGAAAGAAAGAATGTGTGGAATACGCGGCTTACAGACTGACCTCTCCGGGACTGGGTAAAGAGGTTGGTGCCTCTCTTGGCGTACTGCCTGCTTTTTATCAGGGACTGTTTTTAGCACCGACCGTAACGGCAAGTGCTTTAAAGGGTGCGGTCTTTGCAGCAAATATTTTTGAAACACTTGGTTTTTCCGTTGTACCGGATGCAAAAGAAGACCGATTTGACATCATTCAGGCAATCACCTTCGGAAAACCGGAGGCTGTGATCTCTTTCTGTAAGGGAATCCAGGCAGCTGCAAGCGTGGACAGCCACCTTTCACCGGAGCCGTGGGATATGCCGGGTTATGATGCACCGGTCATCATGGCGGCAGGAGCTTTTGTGTCCGGCTCTTCGATCGAACTTTCCGCAGACGGTCCGATCAAACCGCCGTATGCGGTATATATGCAGGGGGGACTGACTTTCCCACATGCAAAATTTGGCATGCTGAAAGCGCTGCAAAATATGAAAAATGACGGTATTTTGACGAAAGAACAGTGCAAAAGAATGAGTTTTTAGTCGAAAAAAAATAAACGAATTTTATATACATACTTTTTTGGGTGTGATAAGATATAACTAGTGTGATGATACAAATGAAGTGGAGGATACCATGAGAAGCAAGAACAGCTGGGCTCTTTTATTGATGATGTTGACAGGAATTGTAATCGGAGGTCTTTTGGGACAACTTCTTCCGTCAAGCTTCCTGAATTACGGGCAGAGCTTCGGGCTGACTTCGCCGATCGTACTGGATCTGGGTATTCTTGTCCTGACCTTTGGACTGACGATCCATATCACGGTCGCGAGCATCATCGGAATGGTAATTGCCATTATTTTATATCGTTTCCTGTAAAGCAGAGTGGGAGCTGCTTGTCTGGAGTAAGAACTGAATATGTATCAGACAAAAGAAAACGGCACAATACAGTCACTGCCCTATGATAAGTTTTTACAGCAGGGGGCAGAAAACCTGACAGAAGAGGAACTGATCGCGATCATATTGCGGACAGGAACCAGGGGAGAGGATGCTCTGACGCTTGCCTGCAGGGTTTTATCCGTCTGTGATAAGAGACATGGTATTTTGGGACTGCATCATGTGACGCTCGATCAGCTCATGCAGGTAAAGGGAATCGGACTTGTCAAGGCAGTCAAACTGAAGGTGATCGCAGAGCTTTCCCGCAGGATGGCAGTTGCCAGAGTGGAAAAGGATGCGGTGTTCCGGAATCCGCAGGTTGTGGCACAGGCTTATATGGAACGGCTGCGGCATTTGGAAAAAGAGTATTGTATTGCACTGTATTTAGACACAAAAGACAGCAGGATAAAAGATGTCGAGTTGTCTATAGGTAACATTAATTCGTCCATTATGTCTGCCAGAGAATTATTTCGGCAGGCACTTTTATGTAACGCCGCATCGGTGATCATCATGCATAATCACCCAAGCGGAGATCCTTCGCCGAGCAGGGAAGATCTGCTTTTGACGGAGCGGATCGGGCAGGCGGCAGCGGTTATGGAAATTCCGTTACTTGACCATATTATTATCGGGGATAACACGTATATCAGTTTAAAGGAGAAAGGAGTTTTATAAATGGCTTCGAGCGCATACGGTATCGATCTTGGTACCTGCAACATTAAAATTTACGGAAAAGGTGATGAATCGGTTTTCTGTCAGAAAAACATCATCGCGATTGAAAATAAGGACATTCTGTTTGCTTATGGGGATGAGGCGTTTGATATGTATGAGAAAGCGCCGGGGAATATCCACATTTCCTACCCGCTGTGCAACGGCGTGATCGCAGATATTAAAAATATGCAGACACTTGTAAAATGTTTTGTAACGGATCTGGGCGGTGGAAGTGTCAAGCCGGCGGATTATTATATTGCGGTTCCGACCGATGTGACAGAGGTTGAGAAGAGAGCTTTTTACGACCTTGTAAAGAATGCAAATGTTAAGGCAAAACGTGTTATGGTTGTGGAAAAAGCAATTGCGGACGGGCTCGGACTGGATATTGATGTCAAAAATTCACAGGGCGTGCTGATCGTTGATGTCGGCTTTGATACAACGGAAATTTCCATTCTTTCCTTAGGCGGTATCGTATTGAGCAAGCTGATCAAGGTTGGCGGACAGAAATTTGATGATGCGATCCGTGCAGCTGTCAGAAAAGAGTACAGCCTGATCATCGGTGGCAAGACAGCAGAAAAGGTAAAAACATCTTTGGCTTCTCTGGAAGAGGAAGGTAAAAATGCGCTTGTTTACGGCCGTGATATCGTAACAGGACTTCCGGTAGAGCGAGAGATCCCGACAGATCTTGCACTGGACAGCTTAAAAGAGCATTTTAATTCGATCATTGATAATATCAAGGTTATTCTGGAGCGTACGCCACCGGAACTGGCTGCAGATATTTACAGACAGGGAATTTATCTGACCGGCGGTGCCTGTCAGGTCAGCCATCTGGCACAGCTGATCGCCAGTGGAACAGGACTGAAGGTGAATGTTGCAGAGCATCCGGTAGAAAGTGTTGCACTGGGACTTGCCCGTGTCATCAAGGATGATAATTATAAATCAGTTGCCTATGCGATCGAAGGAATGGGCAATGGAGGAAAATAATGAGAAGAAAACGGCAGAAGTTTACGATTCCAAGTAAATACTTATTGCTGATCATGACTTGTGTCTGCGTTTTATTTATGGCAGTTACCTTTTTTACGGATTTTCTGGCGTCTCCGCTCAGCAATTTTGCGGGTGGTGTGATCCTGCCCTTTCAGTCGGGGATCAGTAAGGTCGGCTCCTGGATGAATGTCCGTTCACAGGAGCTGAAAACCATCCGGGATATCATGCAGGAAAATGAAGCATTGCAGGCGCAGGTGGATGCACTGACGATTGAAAACAACTCCCTGCAGCAGGATAAATATGAGCTGAACAATTTACGTGAATTATATAAGCTGGATGAAGAGTACGCAGACTACCGGAAAGTCGGAGCCCGTGTGGTATCGAAGGAAGCAGGAAACTGGTTTCATTCCTTTGTGATCAATAAAGGAAGTCTGGACGGGCTTGAGCCGGATATGAATGTCATGGCGGGAAGCGGTCTGGTCGGACATATTACAGAAGTGGGAGATAACTGGGCAAAGGTCATGGCGATCATTGATGACAATTCCAATGTCAGCGCTATGGTGCTTTCTACAGAGGATAGTTGTATCGTACAGGGCAATCTGGAGACGATGGATCAGG
>ERZ791908.1568-NODE-1568-length-13494-cov-10.441327_pt1 | contig 13494 bp, 8 predicted proteins | sample MGYA00510144_ERZ791908 | MGnify/ENA primary metagenome ERZ791908 (study PRJEB30046, sample SAMN00792105) | human gut metagenome | study: EMG produced TPA metagenomics assembly of the A metagenome-wide association study of gut microbiota in type 2...
GCGCCGCCGCCAGCTCCACCCGCCGCATGGCGGCCGGCGCCGCGGGCTGGCAGTGGCGCCGCGAGGACGGCACCACGGTTCCTCTCGCCGGTGACGTGCGCTTTGAGGACGTCACCTTTGGCTACGACGAGGGCCAGACGGTGCTTGCGAACCTCTCGCTCTTTGCCAAGCCGGGGCAGAAGATCGCCTTTGTAGGCTCCACCGGCGCAGGCAAGACCACCATCACGAATCTCATCAATCGCTTCTACGACGTGCGCTCGGGCAAGATAACCTACGACGGCATCGACGTGCGCGACATCAAGAAGGCGTCGCTTCGCTCGTCTCTGGGCATCGTGCTGCAAGACACGCACCTCTTCCGCGGGAGCATTGCCGACAACATCCGCTTTGGCAAGCTCGACGCCACCGACGAGGAGGTACGCCACGCCGCGCGCGTGGCCAACGCGGACTCGTTCATATCGCGCCTGCCGCATGGCTACGACACGCTGGTCACGGCCGACGGGGCGAACCTCAGCCAGGGGCAGCGGCAGCTCATCGCCATTGCCCGCGCGGCCGTGAGCGACCCGCCGGTGCTCATCCTAGACGAGGCCACCTCGAGCGTGGACACCCGAACCGAGGCGCTTATCGCACGAGGGATGGACGCCCTCATGCGCGGCCGCACGGTCTTTGTGATTGCGCACCGGCTCTCCACCGTGCGCAACGCCAACGCAATCATGGTGCTTGAGCATGGGCGCATCGTGGAGCGTGGCACGCACGAGGAGCTGCTCGCGCAGCGCGGCGAGTACTGGCAGCTCTGGACCGGCACCCGCGAGCTGGAATGAGACAAAGGGACAGTCCCTTTGTCTCATTCCCCTTCCAGCAGAGCGCGACCAGCAGCGCTCAGCTCGAACCGCAGGGGACGACCGCCAACCTGGCTGGCAAGGCCCCTCTCAACCAGACGACCAAAGTACTTACGCACGGACTGACGCCCCATGCCCATGTATCCATCGACGTCGTCCAAACGTACATCCGGGAACGCCGCAAAGAGGTCGTGTTGGACAAGGAAGAACAGCAGGTTGCGCTCGCCCTTGGAAAGGCCCAGGGTCTTCTGGGCAGCCGTCAGCGCCGTTTCGCCCCTCTCCAACAGGTGGCTCTTGTCAGAAAGATCACCTATCACCCGGTCCTGCGCGGCGGAGACATACTGAAGCATCTGCAGCACGAACGGCGTGAGCTCACCATGGTTCATGTGATGCTCCGTCTCCTGGAATGTCCTGTAGTAAGGGCCCCGGTTCTCTGCGATCTCTCGGGAGAGCGAGAGGGCGGTGAGCGTGGAGAGAGGCCCGCTCAGGTATAGCGCCAGCAGATAGCGACCCGTGCGCCCGTTGCCATCATAGAAGGGGTGGATGTACTCGAAGATGTAGTGCGACATGAGCGCCGAGTACAGCTCCGGAACGTTAGGCGACGAGACAAGCGCGAGCATGATGCCAAGGCCACTACTAATCTCTGCCTCCGTCTGCGCTCCCTCATGGAGGGTTTTCCCGCCATCCCCTATCACTTCGACGCCGTTTTGTCTGAAGAGCTTGCCGTCTGGAGCGTTTGGCCCTAGCTCCTCCCCTGCCATAACCTGGTCGTAGATGGCGCGGATATCCTGGAGTGACTTTGGAGAGGCCGATTGGCCGCTGGAAAGACCCAGGTAAAGCATTGCAAGCTCACGAAATCGCTTGTCGCTTTCGTTGCTGGTTGGCGGGACCGTCTCCAGAAGCTCGCTGATCTGCCCCCGCGTGCTGTGAATTCCCTCGAGACTGTTGGTGCCAACAACCTCATCGATAACCAGGCTGCGCACAAGCGCCCCGCGGGCAATCCTGGGAATAGAGGCCTGGAGGGTCTGCAAAACCCGTTCCTTGCGAAGGGCCTGCTCGCTTAGAACAGAAAGCTCATGCGGAACGGCAAGAAAGAGCTCACCTTCCCCGGTGATCATTCCCGTGCGAAACGTGGACTCGGCATTGAGCCTCTCGGCGGCAAGGCGCTTGTTGTTAGCAAACCTCTCGCTGGAGGAATCCATGTAGAAGAGCTTTTTCAACGATTTGTAGGCCATAGCTCACCTCTAATTTATTAGATTGAGCCAAAAGTATAAATTAGAAACCTATGCTTGCCTTCTTATTTATATAAATAGCCTATTTGTGAATGAGACAAAGGGAAACTCCCTTTGTCTCATTCCCTACTTGCCGGTGCCGTGGAAGACAGCGCCAAATGTGCGCTTGAAGATGTTCCAGTCCAGCGTCGCGGATGCGTGGCGCACGTAGTAGAGCTCCAGCGCCTGGCGCCTGCCAGACGCGTAGTCGGCGTCGTTTCTCGCCTCGACCTGCCACCAGCCCGTGATGCCGGGCTTGCAGCTTAGGAACTCGCTGGCGCGGTCCCCGTAATGCGAGATCTCCTCGTCTACAATGGGGCGCGGCCCCACGATGGACATGTCACCCTTAAAAACGTTGATGAACTGCGGGAGCTCATCAAGCGAGGTCTTGCGCAGGAAGCGGCCAATGCCGGTCACACGGGGGTCGTTGTCCAACTTGCGCTCGGTCTGCCACTCGCGCAGCTGCTCGGGCGTGAAGTACTTCTCGACGTCGTTAGCGTCCGCGACCATGGAGCGGAACTTGAGCAGCTTGAAGTGCTTGCCGCCAAGGCCCAGGCGCTCCTGCGAGTAGAACGGCGCGCCCTTGCTCTGCAGTGCGATTACGATGGCGAGAATGACGCCGGGGATGAACGCGACGACAATCACGAGAAGGCTCACGACAATGTCGATGAGGCGCTTAAGGAAGACCAGGTAGAACCTGCTGCCGCGGCCGAAATAGCTCACGGTTGGGAAGCCGCCAAAGAGGTCCAGGCGAGCGCCCTGGAGGCTCGGGTCCGGAAGGGCGAGAGCAACGTGGCAGTTGGACCCCATACGCTCCGCCGCATCCAGGAGGGCAGAGGTCTCCTGCTCTGGCGCGGTGGGGGCAAAGACAAAGACGTCGTCCACGCGGGTGTCGCCCAAGGCTTCTGGGAGGGCCTCGATTTCCGAGGTCACGTCCTTATCGGCAACGGTACCGGAAACGCGACCGTCGGCAAGCTCAAGCCAGCCGGCAATTGAGTACGTTGCGCCGGTGTCAAAGACGCGCTCGATGCGCTCGCGCTGGCCCTGCTCGACCACCATCACGATGGAGGCGCCAAGGCGCTCCCCCGCCAGCAGCGCTCGGACGGCGGCCTTGGCGATGGCGCGCATGACTGACATGATGATCACGTTGACGATGACGAAGTAGAGAAGCATTAGGCGAGAGGGGCTCGGCTGCACGTGCAGCGCCACAACCAGCACCGCAATGCCTACGAGTAGCCAGACGTTGTAGCTGAGCACGACTCCGAACTCCTGGGAACCCGTGCGCTTCATGAAGCCGCGGTTGCGGTGCACGGCAAAGTTGAGGAAGGTGACTAGAAGCAGCAGGGTGAGGACGATGTAGTCACCCACGCGGGACTCGGCCCCACTGAGGCCAATCTGGCCAAAGCGCATGGTGAGGGAAATGTAGAGGGATGCCATCACACAGGCAACATCGAGTGCCCAGAGCAACAGGCGGCGGGCAAATCTGGGCAACTTCATGACAACACCCCTACACAAGCGCAAAGCATTAGATGGACTTTCATATATTACTTTCAAGATAGTATACGCAGACCAAAGGGAGGGCGTGTCGCTGGCGTAACAACGGTTTCGATGGGTAACGTCATTGAATTTTGATGGTAACACCGTCGAGAAGCCTTCAGCGGGCGGTTTCCCAAGACAGGCTTCCCGGTTGGCAGCAGTTTCCGTTCAATTCCTTATGTGACACAGCCACAGGAGCAATTCCCTGACCTGAGGTTCAACAAACATAGAACCATTTTGTACTTGGGGTACCCCAGAAAAACCGTAACTCAACTGCAAATACTTGCCAGAGAGAGGCCAGAGCGCGCACAAGCTCGTCCCCATAGGGAGTCAACCCGGGTCGTTACCGCCCCCTCACCATCCCCACCCCCGGAAAGCCCCTTGACGAAACGCGCCCTAACGATGCAATCTCTGGTCAGGAACCCAAATGCCATACCGGAGGGAACGGGGCGCCGTGCGTCCCGCGCGCGCAACCCCGTCCCTCTGCCCGACACAGGGAGAGTGTCATGAGAAAGCACCTCGTAGCAGTTCTGCCCGTCCTCATCACTGGCGCGCTCATCGCGGGCTGCACAGGAGAAAGCACCGCCACCTCCCCAAATTCCCAGCCAGAGCAGACGCAGTCCGAGGCCACTGCAACGCAGGATGCCCCGTCCACCGATACCACCTCGTCAACCGAGACGCCCGCCCAGCCAGCTCAGCCAGAAGAGTCGGCCGACCTCGCGTCTGTCCGAGAAGAGATCGCATCCGATGGCACCATGGGCGCTGTGTGGTACCTGGGCATGCACGACGGGGACATCGCGTCCGGCGACTTCTCGTCGTGGCTCTCCACCATCACCTACCAGGACGGAACTCCCCTGCTCACCAAGTACCCCTTCATGGCAGACGTCACGGCAAAGGCCGTCACCGAGGGAAGCGACATATATTGCATCGTGCCGGCCCACGCCGGCGACTCGGTGAGCGTGTGCCAGTGGCTCTACTCCACGACTGACGATGGACAGTGGTCCGGGAAGGCCGGCGACACCATCTACGCGTCCGATACCGGTGAGCCCGTGCTAATCCAGGCGAGCTCGGGCGAGTTCAACCCCAACCTTGCCGTTTCCCTCCGCGCCACCGACGGAAGGTCCTTCGACAACCACGTGCTCGTGACAAGCGGCATGGACGGGAAGCTGGTCCTGCCCACTGACGAGCAGAGCGGCCAGGCGCTCCTGAGCGACTTCAGCTCGTACGCGTATTGATGGGGATAGAACTACGAGAGGCACTCCCCCGCAAAGCAGAGTCCGTTGTTTTTCGCAGCAGGCATATATTGCCGGTTGAGTATCTGCTCTTTGCTACTCGAGCTTTGTCAGACTGAGGGCAATTTCTCCCTCAAGCGTCTTCTGCTGGGAAGCAGTCAGGAGATGAGAGGCTCTCACCACACAGGTTCCCACGACATCATGGGAGCCAGAGGAGAGGATGGTGCCATCAAATACAGACAGGTAATCATTGCGCTTGTTTGCATCGTCTACGTTCGCGTAGACCTCGACCGCCCCGCCGCCGTCTGTACCAGCACCAACAATGCCGCTGTATCCGTCGGAGATATAAACCTCTGACTGATCCACCAAATCGGAAGCGAAGTAGACGCAAGCAGTGTAGCCGCCGGCCTTACCGAGGTTCCCGTTGGGATCATTGTCTTCTGTCACAGCCTCGACGCCCGTAATGTTCGAAAGCCCGCTGATGCGCTGGATCACGAACTGCTCGGTTGGGTTAGTGACCTGCTTCATCTGCGAGATGCTGTTCTGCAGATTAACCTTCGCAGTGTTGAGGGCGTCAAGCTGGGCGGAATACTCCCCCATGCTCCCCAGTGCGGTAGCTTCGGCGTTGATTGCGTCGGTATCCTCTGGCATTTCCGGGACAGACTGCTTGGCCCCTGCGCTGTACCAATGGCAACGCTTGCGGCTTCCATGGTTGATTGATCGAGCGGAGTATCTCCAGAGTTCGTCAAATCTTGAAAATCAGAAATGACCGAGCCAAGCTCACCATTGCGCTCGTTGAGACCATCCGCCAGCGATTACCTTGGCTCAAATCAAAATTTACCTTACAAACAGATTCCCAAAAGCACTGTTTACGATGCCTATACTTAGTCGCAGCTTCGCTCCAAGTAAAGTACCTACTCACACTTCGACTAAAGAGACGATAATGATGCCAGCCGAATACACAGTTGAAATAGCCAATTGTCGTAATATAAGAAATGCTTGTGTTCTCCCCATTAGAGAGAATTCCTTAAACGTGTTTTTTGCCAAGAACGGCACGGGCAAAACAACCATTTCAAGGGCAGTTAAGTACCTATACGAGAATACCGATGAAAATCTTGCTAACTTAATGTCTTTTGACTATCTGGAGACAAATGACAGCAATTTTGCCCCCTCCATTAGGTGCAACCGCTCAATTAAACGACTTGATATCTTTGATAAATCATGGGTAGACGACCACTGCTTCAAAGCAAGTTCGCTCCAAACAGGAGCTTATGAACTATACATTCAAAACGATGAGTTTCGTCGCTATGAGAAACAGCGCGACAAGCTGCTCGCCGCTCTAAAGTACGAGCTGCTCGATTCACCGGATATTAATGGCTTGCAGCAAGACATCGCGACAATCATCAAGGGAATTGGCAAGGCAACTTCTGGAGCAGTCGGCAAATCAACGCAAGTTTATAGGGCCTATAGAAATGGAGTTCCCATTGAACCGCTGCCTCGGTTTCTCGCCCCAGTTACAAGAAGCATGAACGTTGCAGAACAGGCGAAGTGGCTCAACTGGCACATGACTCATCCCGATACACATGCAAAAGATAGGTGTCCGTATTGCGGGACCCGAAATCCTACTGTAATGAATGAATGCCTCGACTACGACAACAGGCGTGATGAAAAGAGTGTTAGCGCCTGGTCGCGGCTTGCTCAATTGTTTACCGACAAGCACGATGTATTTGCTCGTTCCGTAATCACGCGAACAAGAGCAATACTATCAAGTCACAGTAAACCATCTAATGATGACCTACTGTTCTTGTGCAAAGTATCCGCTAGCGCGTCATCTGCGAACGATGCAATCGAAGGAATGAAAAGTGCCCTTGCCGATGACAAGTTCCTTGATGCAAGCGATTTAATACCTACATTGAATGCGCTGGCTTCGCAGCTTTCAAATTGCGACATCTTTAGAAAAACTCTTAACGGCGGTACAAGTCCACAGGCTAAAGCAATAAAAACGCTTTTGGAAAAAATTAAACGCCTTGAGGACAAGCAGGCAGAACTAGAAAAGCTCACCTCAGCCCTGCAAAACGAGGCGGCGCTAAACATCCGAGGGCGAGAAGACGAAATCAACGGTTTCCTGCAAAGGTGCGGCTACAACTATCACGTAAAAATCACCACGTCGATTGCATCCCACAATGCAAGCATCTTGCTAGTTGCCGACACCCCCACAGGCAAATCCCATATGGTACGAGATGCCGTCGACTCGCTCAGCTATGGAGAGAGAAACGCTTTCTCGCTCGCGCTTTTTGCACTTCAAGCAACCAGTAAGCCAGGTGGAATCGTAGTACTCGATGACCCAATCTCGTCTTTCGACATCGACAAGCGCTTCGGAATCCTGTACATGCTGTTTTCAGATAAATCAGAGGTGTTCTCAAAGAACCTACTCACAAGCAATAAAACCATCCTATTGCTTACGCATGATTATTTGGTTGTATCGGAAATATCGAAAATCACATCCCGGCAGTTTCCGAAAAAACGTAAGCAGATGTGGTATTTGACGTGTGATGCTCATGGGACGTTGTCGAAGCAGGAGATAACACAAGACTCTTTTTCTCCATACATCAGCATGCTCAAGGATCGAATAACCAGATCATCTAGTGAGGATGACATTATCAGGCTTGCGTATATCCGTTCACTTTGCGAGATGCTCAGGAACAGCCCTACCGACCGGCGCACCCGATGGGGAATTTCGTTTAGCCTACTATCCGAAATTATCCACGGCAGAGGTGAAATTGAAATTTTGGCCAGACATAAGTGGAAAAATAAGGACGACGCATCGAGGCAAGTTAGGACATGCGAAAAGTTGGTAGCTGACCTTTGCGGCAATAGATTTAATTATTGGAGTACGGTAGCCAAGTACGAAGGCCTTACGCGTCTCGTTGAAGCATATCAAACCGTCTCTTCTCCATATGAAAAACTCCAGTTGGTTCGGATGATGCTTGAGCGGGACCGCACCCTTAATACCCAAGACAAAGTCATGGAGCGTTTTGCGGACGATTCCTGTCACATTGGTGGAGACTACCTATTTCAGCTTGATCCTGTCGATTATGACCAAGTTCCCTTCTATGTACTTGATTGGTGCGATACCGTCGCAAGCCAAGCAAAGAATGAAGCTTCGGGCTTCTTGTAAATATCCACTCCAATGGAAGTCACAACCTCCTGAGCGATGTTCAGAAATCATAAAACAGGAGCAAATCCTGCGCGTAACCGCTTCTTTCGCACAAACATCAGCTGGTATCCCCTGGCGAAGGATCTCAGCTATCCCTCTCGGGGACTGATCTAGTGCATCATCGGCCTCAGGCGGATACCGGTCCCCTGTGGCCGCGTCTCTAGCAAATGCCGGTCGCACACCCTCTGCTGCTGTTAAGACCATCGCGCTAGCGGATTTGATGCCATCAAACTCGCTTGGTCATTTCTCTGCGGACACACTTGGAGTCAAGACCCTCGAAGACGCTCTCGCGGATGTCAATCGGAATCCGAATCGTCAGAGCAAGTGCAACGCCTCGCCGTGGTATACCTCCCAGGGGCACCTCCAGCCGTAGCGCTTGCGCGGCCTGCGGTTGAGGCCATCGTACGCCTTCCGAACCTCCTCGTCGCTGACGGCCGACAGGTCCGTGCCCTTCGGGAGGTACTCCCCGAGGGGCCCGTTGGTGTTCTCGTTGGTCCCCCTCTGCCACGGGCGGTGCGGGAGGCAGAAGTACACCGGCGCCCCCAGGGCTTCCTGCAGCTCGGACGCCGCCGCGAACTCCGAGCCCCTCCAGGGCCAGCTCGACGTCCTCCCTGCTGTACATGCGGACCCCCAGTCCCGGACCTCCTCGGTCCAACTTTTTGTCCGCATCCCCCGACGACCTTCGTGAGCATGTACCACTCGCCTCCGACGAGGCGGCCGCCCAGCCACATGATCGCCTCGTTCAGCCCCAGGCCGATGACGGAGAGCGTGACGAAGATGATAAACTCGCGCGTCCTCGAGAGCCCCTCGCGGTGCGCGAACACGTAGCGCATGGACGCGACGTAGTTGAACACAGTAGACACGCAGTACGAGACACCCGGGAGCAAATCCGCCAGCTCGATGAGGGCCACCGTGATGGCAAAGCCAGAAACCGCACTTTGTGGTTCCATGGCCCACGCTAGATTATGAAATGAAGGTGAAGGCTTGGCGCTTGGCCCTCTTCCCGCCCCTCTACCACAAGCACCCCAACTTATTAAGGAAGGCAATGGTATAGGCAGTTGAGCAGCCAGATGAGCTTGCCTTAGGAGTGGCCGCATATTTGCTGCCGCTCTGAATGGGGCTACGCGGATTGAAAATTGCTGCAAAACCAATTTGCAGGTCTTTCTATTCTTCTAGACCCACGCCCACCCAGCAAACCCATCATGCCAGCAATTTCAGTTCTGCAGACCCATCAGTATTTAGCTTTGAAACTAAAGCAACACTTGCACCCAGAGATTTGAATTTATTAATGAGGAATGCATTCTTCTCCAGCAATAACCCAGTTTGGCAAAGACGGGAAAGTTCTATTCCATATCGAGTAAAGGTCCTCACCTCAAACTGTTGGGCTTTGTCAGGAGGAAAGCGTACCGAAATCTCAGTTCCAGCAATCTTCAATATCTGCCATCCGTCTTTTCCAATTGCTGTCATGTAACGCATCCTTACCTCGTTGCTGTCATCAAAGTTAATCAACCCAAGATCCTTAAGGCGAATCAATGAATCGCTCGGCATCTCCAGTTCTTCGCCTCTGCCGATAAACAAGGGAAACGGATCTTGCACTTCTCCATTCGAAAGGACCCCGCCTGCGCAGCGCTCGCATAAAGCCTCGAAAGCCTTGGCGTCCTCAGATTCCATATCATCAAGCAAACGCATGGCTTTTCTGGAATAGGTTCCAGGGCGGTTTAACTCGCCGGCCAAGAGTCTTGCCCATAGTTCCTGAGCATCCGTATCGTATTTAGATCCTGCATGTTCAGCGAACTCATCGGCCCATTCTGGCTTGAGGTCATCAGGATTCGCGTCTTCCCTAAGGGTTGGCAAGGATACCGCCTTGTTCATCACGTCCTCAAGATTAAGCTGATGCGCAAGGGAGCGGTTCAAGGTTGCCACAACCGCATCCTTTGCGGCCGCATCTATATCGCTCGATTCGACCTTCTCAATATTGCTAATTGCCGAATCAACTAAAATATTTTGCTTCTTTGCCTGAATACGAGCACGGAGCGAGGCAGTTAAGAAGGGTTCCCTAATGGGTCTCGTGACATCACCGAAGTTCAAAGTGGCACCGCTAACATCCACCAGGGAAGCCTTTGCGCTAGCTGACAGCTCATTGCCGCTGGCAACGTTCTGTTTGGGAAAGCCGAAATCCCCGTTACGATTCGAAGCAGACATTGCGGCATCATCCTCCAGACCATCAATACTTTGAATACATCACTATATGTGTATTCAGCGCTGTTAGACCGAATATGGTCTATAGGGGTTTTCATTAGCTGCCTACATACCCTGTGCTTGTTTTCCAGTCAACTGAAGTGGCAGAGGGCTTGAAACGGGTTGGTCCCGCTTCTTCCGAATCTCTGCTTGAAGTCATTCTTGCATCCTAGCCTATTCCGCCTCAGCAATACCCTTGAAGAACCACGAGGAGGTCAAACCGTTTCTCAGCGACTGGTGGGTCATGCTGCAGTTCCAGTCGTCCACAAACCTCCGGCATATAGCCCCTCAATCTGGTCCGGCGTCTCCTATGTATTTTGTAGCCTCGACCTTATGGACCGGGGGGGTAATACCGACAACGCATAGCGAGTGACAATAACCGGAGGATAACCCGCACACTCCCGAAGAGAAAACAAAGTGCTCACGATATCAACTTCGGTCTCAAAGCAACCGCAAGCTTGGCTGCACGAGCCGTACGCAGCTAGCAAGCTTGTACAAAAAGTAGCAGAACAACGGGCACTCACTGATTCCGGGCAAGCACGACAGAACGCTACTTTGTTAGCTGAGGAGAACTACGGTGAAGCGCTGCCTCACATACAGAAGGAAAAACGCCCTCACCAAGCACAAGATGGGATACTCGAAAAACTACCATAGGCTTGCCGAGCGAATAGACGAGTACACCCCTAGCGAGTGGAGGACCCGGGAACCCAGAGCATTCGGATGGAGACAAGAGGATGTCCACTGTCGGAGCACTCGTATCGTCAAAGAAGCCAGAGCAGAAAGTCGTTGGGGGTGCGGACGATTTCTTGGACCATCCTACTCAACAAACCCTCGCCTGTTGTGTTTGATAGCCTCGAACTTACGGGTTTAAGCGCGGAAGAGTTTCGGCTCTGAGCACGAAAAAGTTTCGGGTTTAGGCATGCGGCCACGCCGACCACCGTCGGCCCCTACGCTTCCGGGTGTCAGGATCTCGGGAGAAGGGGGGCAGAGAGGAACGATTGGCGTGGACAGGGTAGAGGAGATGCGCAGGAGTGCCAGGGTAGGCGAGCCGATCGCGTCAATCGCGCGGCACGTCGGGGTCTCCGAGCCTACGGTCAGGAAGTACGCGAGGATGGTCGACCTCTCGCCCGAGCCGCCGAGCGTGAGGCAGCCAGAGAGCGAGGTTCTCACCCCGTACGAGGGGACAATCGACCCTGGCTCGGCGATAACTGCGGGTACTAGCGCATGCAAGCCACACCGCGACGCGGCTCTGCGTGAGGCCGCGGGACGGGGACGGCTACCTCGGCGGCTACCCGGCGGTCCAGCGCTACGCGAGGCCCCGCAGGGAGGAGATGGCACGAGAGCGGGAGCGGCGCGACTCCCGGGCCCACCCACTGCTCGACTAACTCGCGGGCAAGTGCCAAGTGGACTTCAGCGAGGTAAACCTCGGGGAGGTCCTCAGCGTGGCAACCGTGGGCAGAGTATCTGACTTTCAAGTTCCCGCAACACGAAAGCACCTTGGCTAGAAGAGCCCCCTGAGAGGATTTTTCACGGTAAGACTTATTCTGAAGGCGTGGCCCAAGTAGAGATATCTCTATGCCGGTCATACAACTTGAGTATGTGCTGACTGCGTCCGGAGGGATATGGGAGATTCGCGAGCAAGGTCAAATAGAAAGATATACAGGGGGCATCAATGGAATTAGACAGACTTTCCTGGCGCGCGCAATGCAAGCTGGAGATGTACGCGAGGATGATCAGCGAGAGATCATTTGACAGTGACGATATCGAGCTCTTCCTGATTTATGCCAGAGAAGCCTTCAGAGACGAGAAATACTCTGTCATCGCTGGCTTCGGGGATACGATGGCACATTCCATAAGGAACCGCGGCCAGCTACAGCAAATCTCCCAACGCCTGCTCGAGTGCCCTAGGAAAGCCCTACGGGAACATCCCAAGAGACCCCTGGGAGATTGCGGCTGCATCGACGAAAGACAGCTGAGGGGAGAGATAAATGAACTATTCCAGAAATTCAATCTTGGCGATGTCACCCAGGAGGCATTAGATGACATCAAGCTATGTCTCTGCATAATCAGCAATCAGACACTACTAACCACGATTGAGAGTAGCGAGAAAGAGAAGGCCATAGGCGAGACCAAGCTGATATTGCTAGACGGGATTGCCTCTCTAGATGTTAAGTCATATGACAAGCAATTAGAGATAATCGCGCTACAGACTCCGGTCAATGGCTACGAGGGACGTTTGGTCGATGTCGGAAAGCACTACGCATATGCCAGAAGGACAGAGCCTGGCAAGCCACTTGAGGTGGTCTGCGAGGGTGCGGAGATCAACTGTCCGAACGAGCCAGAGTCTCGCAAGCCGCCAACGAAGGAGCAGGCAGATTTCGCAACGGAAGTCAGCGCTGCAATTGCTACGGCGATAGAGCTGGCGAGCAGAGAACGTAAGGGTAAATAAGGCGAGAAGAGCGTATCGCACACGGAAAAGGTAGCGTCGGAAATGTTGGCGTAAGCGCAAGAGCGCGCAGGCTTGATCGATAGCCAAAGCAGAGCGGCCATCGTCCTAGAATCTGAGATCGCGACAAATCGGATTCGTGGAAAGGAACGATGACCGCATGGAAAGCATAGCAGAGGCGCCGCTGACGACGCAGGTGACCCCGGGACTCCTTCCGAGGTTCCAGGATGGGGCGGTGAACCTGCAGGAGCTGCTCAGGCAGCTCGCGGAGCCCATCGTGAACGAGATCATGGACGCGGAGGCCGACCAGATGTGCGGGGAGGGCAACAGCCGAAACGGCTACCGCGAGCGCAAGCTCCTGACCTGCGTGGGCACCCTCACGCCCGGGGTCCCCAAGCTCAGGCAGGGAAGCTTCTTCCCCGAGGACGTGCTGACGCGCTACCAGAGGGTGGACGGGGCGCTCGTGGCGGCGGTCGCCGAGGCGTGCACCACCGGCACCAGCACCAGGAAGGTGCAGAAGATCGCCCAGAAGCTGGGCATCGACAGGCTTTCCAGGGGCCAGGTGAGCGCGATGTACCACCTGGCATGCGAGATGCCCGGGGGGTGCTGCCCCAAGGCCGCCCGCGTCCTCGAGGGGGCCGAGCCCGACGCCCTCGCCTACCCCGACTTCCCGAAGTCGCACTGGAAGCGCCTGCGCACCAACAATGTTCGGGAAAGG
>ERZ791908.1574-NODE-1574-length-13436-cov-52.660563_pt1 | contig 13436 bp, 11 predicted proteins | sample MGYA00510144_ERZ791908 | MGnify/ENA primary metagenome ERZ791908 (study PRJEB30046, sample SAMN00792105) | human gut metagenome | study: EMG produced TPA metagenomics assembly of the A metagenome-wide association study of gut microbiota in type 2...
GCTCGCCACAACGTTCGCGCACGTGTGCGTGATCCCCTGCTCGCCGGACGACCCGGACCTGGAGGACAACAACGTCGTGGTCGCCACCAACGCGGACGCGCTCGCCATCCCCACGTGGGAGCCCTCGGGCAGGCCGCTCGGTCGCGTGCTCAGGGACGGTGCGCGCTAGGGCCGGTTGCAGCAGGGGGCGCGCGTCCTTCTCCCCCGGCGCGTCCGCACGGCGATGGCTCGCGACACTTCGCGTACGCGGCGCCGTCCGCGCCTTACACCGCCCGTATACTTCATGACCGATGCGAGGTCGAGCCGTGAGGAGGGGCACATGTCCGGTCCTGGGGTCGGGAGGTACGACGTCTCGTTCGAGTCCTCGGACGGGAGCACGACGGTCAGGGGGTACGCGTGGTGGAAGCGCGACCCGCGCGACCAATCGGACGAGCGCCCCACGGCCGTGGTGCTGCTGGTGCACGGCATGGCCGAGCACATCGAGCGCTACGACACCTTTGCCCGCTGGCTCGCGTCCCGGGGCTACCTTGTGTGCGGCCACAACCAGATCGGCCACGGCAGCAGCGCCCCGCGCGAGCGCTGGGGGTGCCTGCCCGCCCACGGCGGCGCAACGTACCTGGTGGAGGACGTGGAGCGCCTGCGCCGGCTCGCCATGTCCTGGTGCGCGGAGGGGACGCCATGCTTTGCCTTTGGCCACTCCATGGGGAGCTTCGTGGTGCGCAGCTACGCCTCCCACCACGGCGACGCGATTTCCGGCGCCGTCATCTGCGGCACGGGCTACGTTGACCCACGCGTGTCGAGGTTTGGCAACGCTCTGGCGCGCCTGATCGCCCGCGTGCGCGGGGACGACGCCAAGAGCAGACTCCTGCACGCCATGGCAGACGGCTCCTACGCCAAGAAGGTGCCCGCGCGCCGCACGGACTTTGACTGGCTCTCGCACAACCAGACAAACGTGGACGCCTACATCGCGGACGACGCCTGCGGCTTCATGTTCTCCGCGGGCGGCTACGCCGCGCTGATGGAGCTCACGGCCGAGGTCTGCACGCCCGAGTGCGCGCGGCGCGTCCCGCCCGCGCTGCCGCTGCTCTACATATCCGGCGCCGAGGACCCGGTGGGCGACATGGGCCGCGGCGTCACCGCGTCGGCCGAGCTCGCGCGCAAGGCCGGCTCCACCGACGTGACCGTGAGGCTGTTCCAGGGGATGCGCCACGAGATCCTTAACGAGGACGACGCCCCCGAGGTGTACCAGCTGGTCCTGGCCTGGCTCGACCAGAGGACCGGGGCCACGCGCAAGAGGGAGGACGTCGCATGAGCGAGAAGTACGTGATCGCCTTGGACCAGGGCACGACCTCTTCCAGGTCGGTCCTCGTGGACCACGCCGGGCGCATGGTCGACTGCGTCCAGCGCAGCTACCCGCAGATATTCCCCAAGCCCGGCTGGGTCGAGCACAACCCGCAGGAGATCCTGTACTCGCAGCTCGGCAGCCTGACGGAGCTCGTGACCCGCCACGCGCTCACGGCGGAGAACGTGGCCGCCATCGGGATCGACAACCAGCGCGAGACCACGATCGTGTGGGACCCCAGCACCGGCGAGCCCATCCACAACGCCATCGTGTGGCAGTGCCGCCGCACCGCCCCCATCATCGAGGAGCTGTGCGGCACGCCGGAGGTGCGCCAGATGGTGCAGCGCAAGACGGGCCTCCTTCCGGACGCGTACTTCTCGGCCAGCAAGATCAAGTGGCTGCTCGACAACGTGAAGGGCGCCCGCGAGCGCGCCGAGGCCGGCGAGCTCGTGTTTGGCACGGTGGACACGTGGCTCGTGTGGGTGCTCACGGGCGGCCTCGTGCACGCCACGGACCCCACCAACGCGAGTCGCACCATGCTGTACAACATCCACGAGGGCTGCTGGGACCAGGAGCTCCTCGACCTGTTTGGCATCCCCGCGTCCATGATGCCCGAGGTCAGGCCATCCGCCTCGCTCTTTGGGCAGACGAGCTACCCCGGCGTCCCGGCGGGCATCCCCATCTGCGGCGTCGCGGGCGACCAGCAGTCGGCGCTCTTTGGCCAGTGCTGCTTCGAGCCCGGCCAGGCCAAGAACACCTACGGCACGGGCTGCTTCCTGCTCATGAACACCGGCACGGAGGCGCGCACGTCGTCCAACAACCTCGTGACGACCATCGCGGCCACGCCCCCGGGCGAGAGGCTCCACTACGCGCTCGAGGGCAGCGTCTTTGTGGCGGGCGCCCTCATCCAGTGGCTGCGCGACGAGATGCACCTCATCCGCACGGCCGAGGAGACGGAGTTCCTCGCCAAGAGCGTGCCGGACACCGGTGGCGTGTACATCGTACCGGCGTTCACGGGCCTGGGCGCCCCCTACTGGAACCCCGACGCCCGCGGCCTCATCTGCGGCATCACGCGCGGCACCACGCCCGCCCACATCGCGCGCGCGGCGCTCGAGGCGCTGGCGTTCCAGACGTACGACCTGGCCCGCGCCATGGAGGCCGACGCCGGCGTGCGTCTGTCCGAGCTCAACGTGGACGGCGGCGCCTCGCGCAACGGCTTCCTCACGCAATTCCAGGCTGACATCCTCGGCGCCGGCATCCGCCGCCCCAAGAACATCGAGACCACGTCCCTGGGCGCCGCGTACCTCGCGGGCCTGGCAAGCGGCTTCTGGAACTCGACCGATGAACTTCTCGCCCTGAGGTCCTCCGACGACGTGTTTACGCCTACCATGGATGAAAGCGAGGTGAATGGACTTCTGGCCGGCTGGAAGGATGCCGTGAGGAGAGCGATGTAGATGGACCTCATTTTCGCCAACGCGATCAGGCGCTACGTGCGTGACTCGCACGCAGAGGAGCTCGAGCTGCTCAGGACGCTCGCGCGGATTCCCGCGCCGTCGCACCACGAGGAGCGGCGCGCGAGCTTCATCGCGGGATGGCTCCACGCCCACGGCGCGCGCTACGTCCGCATAGACGACGAGAAGAACGTGATCTGCCTGCTCGCGAACCCGCGTGCGGAGCGCAAGGCGAGCGGCGACGCGCAGACCCTGGCCGAGCACGTGAAGAACCGCACACTCACGATGTACGCCGCCCACATGGACGTCGTCTTTGCGGACGAGGACGAACTGCCGCTGCGCGAGGACGACGAGCGCATGTACGCGCCCGGCGTGGGCGATGACACCGCGAACCTCGTCAACCTGCTGATGGCGACAAAGTTCCTGCTGCAGAACCCCCTGGCCCGCGAGCGCGCCACGCGCAAGGGTAACATCCTCATCGTGGCGAACACCTGCGAGGAGGGCCTGGGCAACCTGGACGGCACGCGCGACCTGTTTGGCGAGGTTGGCGAGTGGGTCGACAGGTACTTCTCCTTTGACCTGTACCTGCCACAGTGCATATCCGTCTGCGTCGCGTCCGAGCGCTACCAGATCGACGTGGAGTGCACGGGCGGCCACTCGTACCACGACTACGGCAACGCGAACGCCATCGAGGAGGTCTGCTCGATCATCGAGGACCTCTATCGCATCAACCCGCCCATCGACGTGATGGACGGCGCCCACACCACCATGAACGTGGGCAAGATCGAGGGCGGCACCACCATCAACTCCATCCCCTCCCACGCGATGGCGAAGTTCGAGTTCCGCTCCTCCTCCACAGAGAACATCGAGGTCATGCGCTCCTTCTTTAACGCCGTGATCGAGCGGCACCGCCGAGAGCTCGCGCTGCGCGACGAGGCGGGCAAGGTCACCGTCACGACGCTGGGCGTGCGCCCGAGCGCGCAGGGCGTGGACGCGGAGGCCCTCAAGCGGATGACGGAGCGCAGCGCGCGCATCGTGAAGCGAGTCACGGGCCAGGAGCCGGACCTGAAGCCGGCATCGACCGACGCGAACATCCCGCTCTCGCTCGGCGTGCCCGCCAACACCATCGGCACCGTGCGCGGCGCCAAGCTGCACACGCGCGGCGAGTGGATCGAGAAGAAGAGCCTGCGCCAGGGCCTCGAGGTGGTCCTGCGGCTCATGCTGGACGACTGACGCGACGCGGGACTGCCCGCATTTCGCCACCTTCGCATAATCGCAATCATGAATTAAAATGGGCACATTGATTCGTGACGATTTGGGGTGATCCCGTGACCGAAGGCAACGACCCGGACAGCTCCGCCAGCCCGCTTGGCACAGGCGTTCCCCCACGGGACGGCTCGACGCCCGACAGCGCGGCCCCCAAGCACGCCGCCCCCACGGCACCAGCGGCACCCGAGGCGCCCTCCCCCGCCCCCGCACACATGGCCACGTCCGACTCGCCCGAGACGACGGCCCCCATCGACATCACCAAGGGCACGGAGGAACCAGCGGCAACTCCGCCCGTGGAGGCAGCGGATGCAACCACCACGGAAGCGGCCACGACCCCCGACGCACCGGCAGCGCCCGACAACGCCTACGTGCCGAAGCCACACGCGGCGTACGCCTCGCACGAGCGCGAGAGCGTGTCCGACTGGGCCAAGAGGCACCGCGGGGCCATACGCATCGTCCTTCTCGTCTTCGCCATAGCCCTGTTTGGGTCGTCGCTCATACTCACGAGGTGCTTTGGGCTCTTTGCCGGGCAGGAGGTGCCCTACGTCGTGGGCTACTCCGAGGAGAGCGCGAAGGCGCTCCTGAAGAAGCGCGGCCTCAAGGTGGAGGTGCGCGAGGAGGACACGCAGAACGTGGACGACGACGGCAGGGTGCTGGCGACAGACCCTGCCGACGGCGAGACGACCTCACACAACGGGACCGTCACGATCGTGGTGGGCGTCGTGACGCAGAAGACGCAGGAGGTTCCCAACCTCGTGGGGAAGACGAAGGCGGACGCCGCCAACGCCATCCTCGCGACGAACTTCTTTGTGCAGGACGACGTGGTGTACGCATACTCCAGCAGCGTGCCCGCGGGCACGGTCATCAGCCAGGCACCGTTTGCGGGAAGCAAGAGGACGCGCGGGTCGTCCATCGACCTCGTGGTGTCCGCGGGACCGAGCCCGAGCGGCGACAACGGTGGCCCCGCGGACGAGGACGGCAAGAGCACCGTCACCATCCCGGACGTGGAGGGCATGAGCTACGAGGATGCCACAGCGCTGCTCAAGGGCATGGGCCTCAAGAGCAAGCGCGGTCGCGACACGGTGGACGAGAAGCTCACCCCCGGGACCGTGGCCGTGGTCGCGCCCTCGGTGGGCACCTCGGCCGACATCGGCTCGACCGTCACCCTGAGCGTGGCCGCCAAGAAGTAGGACCGTCCTTCTCCCCCTGAGGGAACCTCTGGTTCCCCCGTACAAGGCGCCCGTACGGCCGTGTGGGTTCCGCGTGCTCCCCAAAACGCCAGCGCATGTGGCATGATGGGAGGTGACATACTGTCTTCAGCCTTCGTTCATAATCTTCCCGGAACGTCGCCAGGAGTGCCATGTTGCCTAAGTTCTGTCCCAAATGCGGTGCCCCCCTCAAGCCAGGCCAGGAGTTCTGCATGGTCTGCGGTACCAACCTGCGGGAGTGGGAGGAATCCGACGATGCCGAGTTCCGTCCCGAGGACCTTGCGGAGGAGATCTCCGAGGAGGACCCGACGCTCGTGAGCAAGAGTCCCGTGGCCACCGGCCACGTGGAGGAGACGGTGGAGGAACCCGACCCCGACGACCCCCTGAACGAGGACGCCGAACCCGAGCCCGTTGAGCCGACCGACGCCGAGGCACCCTTCGAGCCCGTTGAGCCGACCGACGCAGCCCCCGCCGAGCACAGGGAGACGGTCGCGGAGCGCCTGAGGGAGGAGCACGAGCGGGACGTTGCCGAGGAGGAGGCCCGGCTGCCGCGCCATGACGAGCGGCCCACCTTTGACGTGATCGACTCCTCGCACGCACCGATGCAGGCGCCCGTGGGCACCAACCCCACGGAGTCCAGGTTCCAGCGCAGCGACAGCTTCTGGACCTCCGACCGCAGGGTGATCGTGGGCATCCTGGCCGCGACCATCATCATCACGCTCGTGTCCGCGCTCGTGACCACGCACGGCTACAACTTCAGCGACCCGCAGGCCAAGAACGTGACCTCGCACAAGAGCGAGTCCACGACGGACTCGGACGACTCCTCGTCGAGCTCGAGCTCAAAGTCGAGCAAGAGCAGCGCGAAGTCCAGCTCCAAGTCGTCCAAGAAGAGCAGCAAGTCCACCAAGAAGAAGACCACCGAGACCCTCACCGCGGAGGAGAAGGCCCAGAAGCAGGCGATTTCCGCGTACTCGGACAAGCTCAAGAGCTACCGCTCGCAGGTGGACACCGCGATTTCCGACTACAAGACGCTGTACGTGGCCACCCGCGACCAGCGCGAGGCCAAGCGCGCGTCGCTCAAGGAGCTCATCCAGCAGATGCAGGCGGACGAGAGCGCGAACAGCGCCCTTGCCTACCAGGAGACCGCGACGTTCTACAAGGCGTGGGTCGCGACGGACGCCTGCTACAAGGACCTTGTGACCGTGGCCCAGCAGGTCGACCGCTACTGGGGCATCGACCTGGGCTATAACTACCCCAGCTACTACCCGCAGGTGCTGCTCGACCCCATCACGCAGAGCACGGCCGAAGGCGGCGACATCTACAACACGCTGGCGGACTACGACACCAACTACGCCCAAATCTCGTTCAAGAAGGACTCGAGCACGAGCGCCAGCACGGACACCGGCACCAGCTCGACCACAAACTCTGACACGGGCACGGACACCGGCACCGACACGAGCTCGAACCAGTAGGCAAACCGCGCCAACAACCTAGCCCGCGGCTACCCGCTCGAGGGCATCCCGCCACAGACGCTCCCGCTCCCCCTCCGGAACGGAAGCGTATCCATCCCCCGCGAGGTCCTCGGCAAGGGCCGGCTGGGCGAGAAGGACGTCCTTCCTCGCTCGCGGCAGGCGGTGTATGCGCGCCTCAAGCACGCTCGCGGCCGAGCGGCCCCGGCAGGTCCAGAGCCCCACGAGCCCCGTCACGCGGTGCGTGCGCGTGTAGCGGGCGCCGCGACCGGTGCGGCCCAGGTGCTCCGCCATGCGACGTGCCACGTCGGTCGTGATGCCGGTGTAGATGCTGCCGTCCTCGCAGGAGGCCATGTAGACGTAGTACGGCCGCTCCCCGGACGCCTGCCGGGCGTTGGCAGCGTCCTCCTGCCGAGGGCGCGCGTCCTTCTCGCCCATGAGGGCTATGCCCCGTCCCCGCCCGTGGCGTGCGGTCCGTCCTGGCGCCACTCGACGGGTAGGCCGAGGCCGGCAAGCATCGTCACAAGGTCGTGCAGGCCCTCGCACGCGCCGGCATCCGCATCGACACATGCAGCTGGCGCCGTGCCGTAGGCCGCCTGCCCCATGCCCGCACCCACGAGCTCGAGCGACCAGCCCCAGCCGTCCAGGCACGGCGCGCCGCCGTCCTCCCAGGCGTCGAGCCCGAGGGGAAGGAGCGCCCCAGTCAGGCGCGCAGCGGCGTCCGCGTCGAGCGTCGCGACCCTTTGCGTGCGTGCGAGGCCCTGGGCAAACCAGAGCTCAAACGCATCGTCCTCGTTCCTTCCAACATACAGCTCGAAACCGTCATGCGCGAGCAGGCCGCGGGTCACGCGCAGGTGCAGAAGCGCCAGGCGCGCCAGCAGCTCCCGCCTGTCCGCGTCCGTCGCCGGGTCGAGTTCCTCCAGGGCAGTCTGCGGCACCATGAGGGAGTACTCCTCCGCCGTGGGGTCAAGCAGCCCCACCTCGCACACGCCGTCCTGCACCTCGAACACGCTGCCGTAGCCGCCAGTGGCGGCCACGTGCACCAGGGAGTCCCTCTGCATGGCCGTCCCTACAGCATCCGGTCGAGCTCGTCCACCAAGGTGGAGAAGGTCGCCAGTGCCGCGTCGACGGCCGAGCCGTCCGCCATGTCAACGCCGGCGCCGCGCAGCAGCTCGATGGGCGTCTTCGAGCAGCCACCCGCAAGGAAGCCCAGGTAGTCGCGGACGGCCGGCTCGCCCTCGCGCAGCATGCGGTCGGAAAGCGCGGCGGCCGCGGCAAAGCTCGTCGCGTACACGTACACGTAGTAGTCATAGTAGAAGTGCGGGATGCGCGCCCACTCGTGCGCGATCTCGTCGTCGGAGGCGATGGCGTCGCCGTAGTACAGGTCGTTCAGCGCGCGGTAGCGCTCGCACAGGGCGTCCGCGCTCACGCCCTCGCCCGCGTCGCAGGCGGCGTTGGCATCGCGCTCGAACTCCGCGAACATGGTCTGGCGGTACAGCGTGGTCCTGAACATCTCGCAGAAGCGGTTCACCAGGTAGGCGCGCTCCGCGTCGTCCTGCGCGTGGTCGAGCAGGTAGTGGATGAGCAGGCACTCGTTGGTGGTGGAGGCAACCTCCGCCACGAACATGGGGTATTCCGCGTAACGGGGCGGCTGCGCCTCGTTGGAGAGCCACGTCTGCATGGAGTGGCCCATCTCGTGCACGAGCGTGAACACGTCCTCGAGCGTGCCCTGGAAGTTGAGCAGGATGAGCGGGCGCATGCCGTGGCCGTCCGCGGAGTACGCGCCGCTCATCTTGCCGGGCGTCTCGTACACGTCGATCCAGCGCTCGGAAAGCGCGCGACGCACCACGCTCAGGTACTTCTCGCCCAGCGGGGCGAGCGCGCGCAGCATGAGGTCGCACGCCTCCTCAAACGTGAAGTGGCGCTCCGGCGCCTTCACGATGGGCACGTACACGTCCCAGTAGCGCATCTGGCCAAGCCCCAACACGCGGCCGCGCAGGGCCATGTAGCGGTGGAGCGGCTCCAGGTTGCGGTGCACGGAGTCGATCAGGTTGCCGTAGACCTCGACGGGGACCTCCGTGGGCGTGAGCGACGCCTCGAGCGAGCTCGCGTAGTGCCTCGCGTGCGAGAAGAACGCGAGGTGCCTCATCTGGGAGGCCAGCAGGGACGCGCAGGTGTTGCGGACCGACCGGTAGGCGCCGTAGACGCTGTGGTAGGCGGACTCGCGCAGCACGCGGTCCGGCGAGGTCTCCAGCGGGACAAAGCTGCCGTGCGTGACGGCATGCCCTTCTCCCCCGGCGTCGGTCGCGTCGGCAAACGTGAGGTCGGCGTCGTTCAGCATCGTGAACGCGAGGCCCGGCTGCTCCATGAGCACGCCGGCCTGGGCCAGGAGTGCCTCCTGCTCGGGCGCCAGCGTGTGCGGGGCGAGCGCGCGGACGCGGTCGATGGCCAGGCGGTAGAGGTCGAGCCCCGGCACGTCGCGGTACCAGCCCTCGAGCGTCGCGCCGTCAATCGCCTGGACGCCCGGCTCAAACCACGAGCCCGCGGCGGACACCTGCGCCATGAGGGTCGTCACGCGCGCGTTCAGGTCCTGGTAGCGGCTCTTGCGCGTGTCCTCGTCCGCGCGGCGGCCGGCGTAGTTCCCCAGGCGCTGCAGGGCGAGCGTGGCGTCATCGTCAAAGCGCAGGTACGCAAGAAGCCCCTCGCCAGAGCCAAGGGCGCGGTCCCTCCAGCCGGCGTACTCGTCCACCAGGGACCTGGCCTTGTCGAGCGCGGTCGCAAATGCCTCGTCGCTCTCGAAGAGGTCGCTCAGGTCCCAGCGGTAGCGCTCGGGCACCTCCTCCCTGCTCTTGTACGAGGGTGTCTCCGTGCCCGAGGCCTGCTCCGCCATGTGTCCCCTTTTCCGCCGCGCTAGTCGTCCAGGCGCGACTTGATGTCCTTCACCTCGTCCTCGATCTGCTTGATGAGGTCGAGCTTGTCACCGAGGCGCTCCTGCATCTCCTCGACGTGGTCGGTCGCGTACGCGTTGGCGATGCGCTCCCTCAGGTGCTCGGTCTGCTGCTTGAGGTTGGCGATGCGCTTCTCGCGGCGCTCGATCGCGTCCTCCGTGCGCTGGCGCCACTCCTCGTGACGCTCCTCGCCGTAGGCGCGCTTCTTGTCCCAGAAGCCCTCCTTGGCCTTGTTGAAGTCCTCCCACAGGCGGTCATTGAGCTCCTTGCCAGCGTATCCTATCTTACGCCACCTGCGGTCGAGGTCCTTGGCGCGCTCCGTCGCCTCGCGCGAGAAGTCCGAGCCCTCGCACAGCTCGCGGGCCTCGTCCACGAGGGCCTGCTTGGCCTGCGCGGCCTCCTTCTGGTCAGCCTCCACCTTGTTGTAGTGGGCGTGCTGCGCGTCGAAGAACGGCTGACGCGCGTCCGTGAACTCCTTCCACAGGCGGTCGTTGTCCGCGCGCTCCGCCACGCCGGCGGCCTTCCACTCGTCCATGAGCTCTTTCATGCGCGCGGATGCCGCACGCCACTCGGCGCCCTTCCAGTCCTCGCTCGTCTTGGCGGCCTCGCGGGCCCTCTCCACAAGGGCCTCCTTCTTGGCCTTGGCCTCGGCGCGCGCGGCGTCGAGCTGCTTAAAGTGCTCCTCGCGGGCGTCGTAGAAGCTCCTCCTGGCCTTGTTGAAGCGCTGCCAGAGCTCCTCATCCACCTCGTGGCCCGCGGTGCCGGCGGCCTTCCACTCGTCCATGAGCTCGCGGAAGCGGTCGCCCGTCGCCTTCCAGCGGTCGGACTTGCTCAGGCGCTCCGCCTCTGCGGCGAGCGCCTCCTTCTTCTTGCTGGCCTCCTCGCGGGCGGCGTCGCGCGCGGTGTAGAACGCCTCGCGTGCCGCGTCAAAGCGCCTCTGCAGCTCGTCCTCGCGCGGGTCGTGCCAGCGCCTCAGCGAGCGCCACTCGTCCGTCAGCCTGCGGAAGTCAGACGGCCCGCGACGCCAGTCCTTCTCGCCCGCGACCGACTCGGCCTCGGAGCAGAGCGCCTCGCGCTTCTTGAGCTCCTGCTCGAGCGCGGTCTGTCCCTCGCCCTGGGCCTGCGCCTCGTCCTGGGCGTCGGTCGCCGTCACGGGCTGGTCCTCGGCCTGGGACGTATCCTCGGTTGGATTGTTGTCGAGCGTCATGTGTGTCTCCTCGCAGCAGACAGAACTGGTTTCCGGACATGCCAGGACGGGGCAAACCCCAACGTCAGCCGCCATGTCCACATTCATGAAAGACTATCACATGAACGCCACAATTAAGCCGCGACTGTCGCCAACGGGCGGCTATGCGGTACGTCTGCGACGACCGTCGCGCGCGTGCCGTCGCGAGGCGCGCGCCCCTCGCATTGCTATCATCTTGGTGACGGATGCGAGCGAGGGAGGCACGATGGAGGAGAAGGACAACGCCTGCGGGGATGGCTGCGCCGTCCGCTGCCCCCATCTCCTGGACGGCACGTCGTGCATGGACGGCATAAGGATCTTCTCGGGCCTTCCCGAGGACGCCAAGCGGAGCCTCATGGCCGGCGCCATCCGCTCGACCCATCCCGCGGGGAGCATCATCGCGCACGAGGGTGACCCCATCGAGTCGATCCTCATCGTGCGCCACGGGCGCATCAAGACGTTCCACGCCGACGCGGACGGCGAGGAGTACCTGCTCGACATCCTGCACGACGGCCAGGCCATCTGGCATGGCATGTTCATGCAGGAGGATGACGTCTACCACTACTCCGTGGGCTGCCTCAGCCGCGTCGACCTGTGCCGCATCCGCCGCAGCGACTTCCTGACGCTCATCAAGCGCAACCCCCAGGTGGCGCTCGGCCTCATGCAGACGCTCGGTTCCGAGCTGGTCCAGGCGGAAGAGAAGATCAAGCTCCTGGGCATCCGCGACCCCCGGCGGAGGCTCGCGCGCTTCCTTCTGTACCGCGACGACCGCTGCCTGGGCGCGGAGATCAACCTCAAGCTCAACGACATCGCGAACTCGGTGGGGCTGCGCCCCGAGACCGTGAGCCGGAGCCTCGGCGCCTTCGAGCGCGAGGGTCTGGTGCAGCGCGAGGGCCGCGGGCGCATAAAGGTGCTCGACCGCGCGGCACTGCGGCGCATGGCGGAGTAGCGACCCAACGGGCCAGGTCCTTCTCGCCTGTGTATCATGCCGCTTGCCGGCGGATTCCGACCGTTCGCCCCGTCGCGTAACGGTCAATTTTTCGTTACTTGATTGCAATCAAGGAAAGCCTTTCGTAAAGAACGTAACTTTGCCTCACGCGCCGCGAGCGGGCAGGCACCAGCCGCCAGCTGCCGCGCACGTCCCCGTATCGCGAGGTCAAGAGGAGGCAGCTCCGTGCTTGGAAGGGTCCACTCTCTGGAATCGTTTGGGTCGGCCGATGGCCCCGGCGTCCGCTTCCTGGTGTTCCTGCAGGGATGCGCCATGCGCTGCCGCTACTGCCACAACGTGGACACGTGGACCATGGACGGCGGCACGATGATGTCCGCCGACGAGATTCTGGACAAGGCCGAGCGCTACCGCGGCTACTGGGGCGAGGACGGCGGCATCACGGTCAGCGGGGGCGAGGCGCTCCTGCAGATGGACTTCGTGGAGGAGCTCTTCTCCAAGGCAAAGCAGCGCGGCATCAACACCTGCCTCGACACGGCGCTGCAGCCCTTCTCGCCCAAGGCGGAGTACGTGGAGAAGTTCGACAGGCTCATGCAGTCGTGCGACCTCGTGCTCGCGGACCTCAAGCACATCGACCCCGAAGGTCACCGCGAGCTCACGGGCCACGGCAACCAGAACATCCTCGCCGCGCTCGAGCACCTCGACGCGATCGGCGAGCCGGTGTGGATCCGCCACGTGCTGGTGCCCGGCATCACGGACGACGACGCGCTGCTCGAGCGTACGGCGGAGTTCCTCTCGCGCCTGCACAACGTGGAGCGCATCGAGGTGCTCCCCTACCACACGCTCGGCGCCTACAAGTGGGGCGAGCTCGGCATGAGGTACACGCTCGAGGGCGTGGAGCCACCCAGCGCGGAGCGCGTGAGGAACGCGGAGCGGATCCTGCGACGCGAGGGCTAGCGCCGCGACGTTCACCTTGGTACCACCTGCAGAGACTGCAGACCAGATAGGAAGCAACATGCGAGGGCGGCGCTGCCGCCGGAAAGCGAGGAGAAATGCAGGACGTTAAGGAGTGGGAGGGCTTCCGGGGAGGCCACTGGACGTCTGACGTGAACGTGCGCGACTTCATCCAGCAGAACTACACCCCCTACGAAGGCGACGAGTCGTTCCTGGCAGGCCCGACCGAGGCCACGGACAAGCTGTGGGGCAAGGTGCAGGAGCTACAGGCCCAGGAGCGCGCCAACGGCGGCGTGCTCGACTGCGAGACCGAGGTCGTGAGCGGCCTCACCGCGTACGGCCCCGGCTACATCGACCCCGAGCTCAAGGACCTGGAGAAGGTCGTCGGCCTGCAGACCGACAAGCCCCTCAAGCGCGCGTTCATGCCCTATGGCGGCATCAAGATGGCGCAGCAGGCGGCGGAGAGCTACGGCTACAAGATCAACCCCAAGTACGACCAGATCTTCAACGAGTACCACAAGACGCACAACCAGGCCGTGTTTGACGCCTACACGCCCGAGATGCGCGCCGCCCGCCACAGCCACGTGATCACCGGCCTGCCCGACACCTACGGCCGCGGCCGCA
>ERZ791908.1582-NODE-1582-length-13336-cov-48.842105_pt1 | contig 13336 bp, 15 predicted proteins | sample MGYA00510144_ERZ791908 | MGnify/ENA primary metagenome ERZ791908 (study PRJEB30046, sample SAMN00792105) | human gut metagenome | study: EMG produced TPA metagenomics assembly of the A metagenome-wide association study of gut microbiota in type 2...
GCTTGTCGGTCTTGGCATGCTCTTCGTCTCGGGCACGAAGGCGAGCTTTGCCCTCGTTGAACGGCGGGCTGATTTCGTCCCGCCGTTCAACCTATAGTAGCTGCGCTTACCTAGATTTCGACTCCGAATACCGTATGGACATTGTTGCCAAAGCTGCAAGGATGTATCCCGAGCCTGTCGTTGAAAGCTCAACTAAGGCGATGGTCATGTGGCCTTTCGAATAGTTTCTATAGAGCACCCCGCAGAGGTTCATGCCCGCAATGGACAGCTGGTTGTGATTGAGAGCGAGGGTACCGCGTCAATTCCAATTGAGGACATCATGATGTTAATTGCGGATGCTCCAGACATCCGTATTTCGACCATGTGTTTGGATATGCTTGCGGTTCATCACGTTATGGTCGTCACTATGGGAAGGAACCACATGCCATCGAGCATGACCATACCTATGGTGGCGAATGCGAGGCAATCACGTGTGGCATATGCACAGGCAACCATGCCAGGCGACCTGCGAGATGCGATTTGGGGTCGCATCGTCGTTTCGAAAATCCAGAATCAGGCACGTTCACTCGCCATCTTGGGATTGCCTGGCGCTGAGGAGGTCTGGTCGTTCTCACAAGGCGTGATGCCCGGCGACCCTACGAATCGCGAGGGTGCTGCAGCCAAGTGCTATTTTCAACACCTACAGCCGGGACTCAACAGGCGTTGCGAAGATCCACTGAACAGTGCTCTGAACTATGGCTATGCAATCGTGCGGTCGCTGGTGGCGCGCTCGCTCGTATCGACGGGGTTCGTCCCCGCATTCGGAATTCATCACCATTCGCAGCTCAATGCCTTCAACTTGGCCGATGACCTGATGGAGCCTTTGCGTCCCGCGGTCGATCTCGTTGCGCTTGGCGTGGTGGGCACGACGTGCCGGCTGTCCAGGAACCAGCGCAGCAAGCTTCGCGAGGTTGCGTTGTGCAAGGTAGACCTAGAGGATCGAATCGTCTCCGTTCACAACGCAGTCAGTCGCATGAGCGAGACGCTGCGTGGCGCGATCAACTGCGGTGACGCCAGGGTCATGCAGCTGCCTATCGTGCGTCCCATTGATGACACTGACATGGGAGTGGGGGAGAAGTGCGCATAGTCGTAATGCTGAGGCCCACGAACCGACGCGGGACGAAGAGCGAGTATACGGCTTACAGGAAAAGACTCATGTCCAATGGGTTCGTCCTGTTGCAACCTGAGGTGTACATTCGCGCAGTTCCGAGCAAGAAGGTAGCTGCAAGGTGTGTGAGAGCGCTTGAGGAAGGCGTTCCCTCTACGGGCGCGATTTGCGTGTTCTGCATGACTGAAAAGCAGTACGACAACGTTCGCTATCTTGTGGGCGAAAGGAGCTTCGAGGAGAAGCGTGTCGGAATGAACGCAATGGTAGAGCTATAGGAGCCGACGCTTGTCCTTCTCCCTTACCGACAGATACGACAGTGCCCGGGCACCGGTCGCGAGCGGCGATGCGGTGCCCGGGTACTTTGGGGGGCAGTTATCTGCGTTGGAGCGCCAGTCCGGCGCTAGTAGAAGCTATTTCTTGCCGTACTCGTAGAAGCCCTTGCCGGCGTTGAGGCCCAGCTCGCCGTTGTCGATCTTCTCCTTGAGCTTTGCCACGATCTTGCCCTGGACGGTGCTGGGGTCCTTGGCGCGCGGGTCCATGATGCCGATGTTGTATGCCGTGGTGAGGCCCACGATGTCGAGGATGCGGAACGGGCCGGCGGGGGCGCCGGTGCCCAGCGTCCAGGCGCGGTCGATGTCCTCGGGCGTGGCGACGTCGTTGGCCCAGAGGGCCTCGGCGGAGCTGAGGAACGGCACGAGCATTGAGTTGAGCAGGTAGCCCGGCTGCTCCTTGTTGACGCGCAGCGGGATCATGCGGATGGACGCCGCGAAGGCGATGGTCGCCTCGAAGGCCTCGTCGCCGGTGCCGGCGTGGCGCATGACCTCTGCCGTGGGGTGTGCCCAGATCTCGTTGGCAAAGTGGAGCGCGAGGAACTTCTCCGGACGGCCCGTGGCCTCGGCAAACTGCGAGGGCAGTAGGGTGGAGGAGTTGGTGTCGATGATCGTGCGCTCGGGCAGGTGCTTGGCGAGCTCCGTGTAGAAGTCGATCTTCTGCTGCACGTTCTCCGCGACGGCCTCGATCACGAGGTCGGCGTCGTTGAAGGCCTCGTCCCAGTCGGTGGTGAGCTTGATGCCCTTGTAGGCGGCCTCGACCTTCTGCTTTGCGGCCTCGCAGGCCTCGGGCGTGACGTCCTCCTTGGGCATGAGGCCGTACGCGTAGGCGGCGGGGCTCTGCTTCATGGCGTCGAGCGTCTTGAGGTACGTGGCGTGCAGGTAGTCGAGCTTGGGCTGGCAGCGGCCGATGGAGCCCTCGCTGCGGAGCCAGATCGTCACGTCGTACCCGCTGTACGCGCTCTGGAACGCGATCTGGCTGCCCAGCACGCCGCCGCCTGCTACGGTTACCTTCTTGATATCCATATGGGTTCCTTTCCGTGGGACCTCGCGTTGCTTGCATTGGTCCTCTGGTACCCAATGCGGGGTATGGAATGACGTTCGCCGCTCAAAAACTTCGGTGGACGGTAGAAGGTGAGAAGGACGGCGGCGCGGGCTGCCGGCGGTGCGGGATGCGGCTACTGGGCGAGCAGGTCCGTGGCCTTGCCGCTGCCGGGCTCGAGCGCGCCGAGCGAGCGGTAGAGCCACTCGACCTGGGCGGGCTCGAGCGTGGCGGCGGTGTTGGTGGCCGCGAGGTCGAGCACGCGCTGGGCGAGCTGGCGCTGCGTGTCGTCAAGCGCGTCGACGTCCGCGAGCTCGTGCGCGGCGACGCCGCGGTGCTCGCTCACGTGGCCCGCAAAGGCCACGATGTTGGGCGTGACCTGCTCGGCGGCGGCATCGTCCGCGTTGGAGTACGTGGAGATGGCGTCCAGGATGACCTGCGCGGGGGTGCCGCAGGGGACAAAGCCCGGCACGTCGTCCATGGCGTCGGTGATGGTGGCGCCCAGCGCGATGACGGCGCCGGCGAGCTGCTTCTTCTGGTCGGACATGGGTGTTCCTCTCTGTCGCTGGTCTCAAGCGGGCCTAGCGTATCCCAGACGGGAGCGCGCGTGCGTTGCAGATGCAACATCACGAGATAAACGCGAGCGCGACCGTGGCATTTGCGGGCGCGCGATGCAGCGGCAGCGGACGAGAAGGGCTACCCCAGCTCGCGGATGATGTACTCCGAGAAGCGCCGCGCCGCCAGTGGCAGCGTCTTGCTGGAGCGCCAGCCGAGCGTGATCGTGCGCTTGGGCTCCTCGCGGATGGGGCGCACGGCCACGCCGGACTCGAACCCCATGAGCATCATCTCGTACAGGACCGTGACGCCCAGGCCCTTCCTGACCATGGCGAGTATGGAGTAGTCGTCCGTCACCTCGTAGCAGACGCGCGGCGTGACGCCCGCCCGCTCGAAGGCGTGGAGCGTGACGGACTCGCGTCCCTCGTCCAGCAGGATGAGCGGCTGGTCCGCGAGGTCTGCCAGGCTGAGCTCGTCCTTCCTGGCAAGGGGGTTGTCGGGTGGCACCACGGCCATCATGCGGTCCGGGCCAAAGGGGTGCGTCTCGAGCCCCGCGGCCTGGGCGTCCGCCAGGTTGGTGAAGCCCAGGTCGCAGGCGCCGGTGCGCACACACTGCGCTATGGAGGTGTACTCGCTCTGCCGCAGCACAAAGCGGACGTTTGGGTAGCGCTGGCGAAAGTGCAGCATCGGGTCGGGCAGGAGGTTGCGGCTCACGCTCGTGAAGGTGCCGATGGTGATCGTGGCACGGCCCAGGCCCTGCACCTCGCGGCGCTTCTCGTCCAGCGCGGCCTCGTCGCGCGCGAGCGCCTGCAGGTAGGGCATGAACTGCCGTCCGTCCTTGGTGAGCGTGACGCCGTCCTTGCCGCGCTCCACGAGCGTGACGCCCAGCTCGCGCTCGAGCGCCTTGACCGTCTGGCTGACGGCGCTCTGCGTGTATCCAATTTCCTTGGCGACCTTGGTAAAGCTGCGCTGGCGCACCACCTCAAGAAAGATGGAGTACCTCGTGAGCCGTACCTGCGCGTTTGCGATGCTTGGTCCAGATTGTGCCGCCATGAGCCCTCCCGTGCGCGATGTAGCATTAGTAAAGCTACTGAATCAATAAGAAACATTCGTTTTACTTATGTTACACGCCGTTGCTTAATGTGCGTAGGCGGAAATCGGAAAGGCGGGGGGCATCCATGGCAACGGCGGAACTCGGGATGGGGGAGCGGCTTCCCCAGGCACGCGTGGCGCGCACGGCATCGCGCAGGAGCCTGCTCGCGCGTCATGGCGTGGCCCTCAGGGAGGGCGTTCGCGACGGCGTGCCCATAGCCCTTGGCTACCTGGTCGTGTCCTTCTCGCTCGGGATCGCCGCGCACAAGGCGGGACTCAACGCCGTGGAGGGCTTCTTCGCGAGCTTGCTCAACAACGCGTCCGCGGGCGAGTTCGCGGGTTTCTCCGTCATCGGCGCGGGCGGCTCGCTGGTCGAGATGGCCGCGGTCATGCTTGTCGCAAACGCCCGCTACCTGCTGATGAGCTGCTCCATGGCGCAGCGCTTCGAGCCGGGGACGCCGCTCGTGCACCGCGTGCTCGTGGGCTACGACCTCACGGACGAGCTCTTTGGCATCGCGATCGCACGCCCCGGCTATGCCGACCCGTACTACTCCTACGGCGCGATGGCCGTGGCGCTGCCCGGCTGGGCCGTCGGCGGCGCGCTGGGCGTCGTGGCGGGCGACGTCCTTCCGCAGATCGTGGTGAGCGCGCTCTCCGTCGCGCTGTATGGCATGTTCCTTGCGATCATCATCCCGCCGGCGCGACAGAACCGCGTGGTCGCGGCGCTCGTGCTGGCAAGCTTTGCGGCCAGCTGGTCGTTCACGTTGCTGCCGCTGGTGTCCGCGCTTTCCGACGGCACGCGCACCATCATCCTTACGGTGGCGCTCTCCGCGCTGGCCGCGGCGCTCTTCCCGGTGGACGACCGTGCCGATGCGCAGGAGTCCGCGGGCGAGAAGGACAAGGGCGCCTCCCCCGCGGCGGGCTCCCGGGCGCAGGGCACGCCGGCCGATTGCGGGGTGAGCCTCGATGCGGCCTAACGTCGTGGCGTACCTCGCCGTCATGTCCGCGGTGACACTGGGCACGCGCATCCTCCCGCTCACGCTCATCAGGAAGCCGATAGAGAACCGCTTTTTGAGGTCGTTCTTGTACTACGTTCCCTACGTGACGCTCGCGGTCATGACGTTCCCGGCAATCCTGCAGGCAACGGATACGCCTGCGGCCGTTTGCTGGATGCAGCCTACGCCGTGCCGCGCGTTACCTCGTCGCGGTAACGCCGTCAAAGCTGACGGAGGCCACGTTGGCAGGGTCGATCAGCCCGTCGAAGAACGAGCCGACGGTGCAGACGGTCTTGCCGTCCTTCTCCTGTGAGCTTGCCGCACCAGAGGGCACGCTCACGGTGCTGCCGTCCCTCATGGTGACGGTGATCGTGCCCAGGTCAAGGTAGTCGCTCGACCACTTGCCGCTTGCGGGTGCCTTCTGGAGGCCGTCGACCGTGTAGCTCACGGTCACGCCCACCGGCGACACGCTCACGCCCTGGACGCTGCCCGGCGTGCCCGCGACCTTGAGGCTACCTGCCGGCTTGAGCGACACGGAGTCGCTCTGGTAGTTGAGCTTGAACTTGAGGTCCCAGCTGCCCGTGGCCATGGTGCCCGCCTCGTGGTAGGTCGTGGGGTCGAGCAGGCTCAGCCCCCTGAAGCTCGCGTGCGTGGTCGCACCGATGACGCTCGCGTTGGTGGTGTACTTGACCACCATCTGGATGGCGTTGTCGCTCGGGTCCGCGTCGTAGAAGTACGACTCGCCGCCCTGGGCGCTCGCGGCGTCCACGCTCTGGTCAAAGTCCGCGCTCGGGTACTTGCCGTCGATCGTGAGGGTGCCGCTCGCGTCCTTCCCGATGGTGCCAAACGCCTTGCCGTCCGCGCGACTGATGCTGTAGACCACGGCGTAGTTGTGCTCGTCTCCCACGATCGCATCCGCGCTGATGGTGACGCCGCCGCTCGTGGCCGTCGCGTCCACGGGGCGCCCGACCTTGTTGCGCACCTCGGTGGGCGCCGTCGACCCAAAGAACACGTCGTCGATGGCGCTCGCGACGCTCACCAGCTGGCCGCTCGCGTAGGCGTAGCCGCCGGCCCCCACCACGAGCGCGATGCCCGCCGCAACGGCAGCCATCGCAAACCTTGGGCGCGTGCGCCGTGCCGCGGCCTGCCTGCGACCCGCCTTTGCGGGCGAGAAGGACGTGGCCTCCCGCCCGGCACCGGCCTTGGGCTCAGTCCGCCCCAACGCCGACGCAGCGACTGCCGCGGCCATCCGGTCCTTCGCCTCGGACGAAAGAGAAACGCGATCCATCTCGTCCCGATACGCCGTCATTGTCCCGTCCATCGTCCTTCTCCTCCAAGCTCTTGCGCAGCTCCTTGCGTGCGCGGCTCAGCCTCTTTGTGACCGCGGTCACCGTGGCGCCCACGGCGCGTGCGATCTGGCCTATGCTCATGCCCTCGTAGTAGTGCAGGTACACGGCCTCGCGGTACGGGGGAGCGAGCCTCATGACGGCGGCCGTGACCTTCCCCGGCAGCTCGTCCTTCTCAACCTGCTCCTCCACCTGCGGGGCGGGGTCGCGGACCTCTCCCGCCGCCGTGAGCGGCACGTTCCTGCTGCGTGCCGCGCTGCGCAGGATGTCCTTGCACGCGTTGGCGGTGCAGCGTATGACCCAGGCCCTCTCGTGCTCCGGGCCGTTGAACGCCCCCGGTCTGCAGATCATCTTGCACAGCACGTCCTGGCTCACGTCCTCGGCGTCCTGCCGGGAGCCTAGGTACGTGTAGGCAAGCCGCAGGGACAGGTCGCCGTACGATTCCACGAGCCTGCGGGCCTCCCGCTCCACCTCCTTGGTGCGTGTCGTTCGATCCAAGTGAAAAACCTCCTCGATTTCCTGAGCGCTCACACACAACACGTTTGGCTGGAGGAAAGCTGACAGCGCTTCGCCAACATTGTGGCGCAACCGCGCCATGGCGCGCGAACGTTGCCCAACATGGCGCGCGGGGCGGCGTTGGGCTATAGTTTCTGCGCTGGTAGAGGTGCATGGCAGGCGGCAAGCGGGAGCTTTGATGAAGGAAAAGGTCGTGAGCGGCAGGCGCTACGAGGGCGTGGAGCTCTTAGGGCAGATTGTGACGCACGTGCGCATGTCTGGCTGCGAGTTTGTGGACTGCGTGCTGGACGCCTGCTCGCTTGGCGGGTGCACCGTGGAGAAGTGCACGTTCCGCGGATGCCGCATATCGAGCCCGCGCTCGCAGAACAGCTACCTGCGCGATTGCGAATTTTATGACTGCGAGCTCGTGGGCGTGGACTGGTCGCTCCTGTGGCCGGACGACCGCAACGGCTCCGCCATCGGCAGGCTGGAGTCGTGCCGCCTGCGCGAGTGCCGCTTTGACGGGCTCGGCATGCGCGGCCTGGGGTTTGGCGGCAGCTCCGCGCAGGGCTGCGCCTTTGCGGCGTGCGACCTGCGCGACTGCGACCTGCACGGCTGTGACCTTTCCGGCACGCGCTTTGAGGACTGCCGCATGCAGCGCGCGGATCTCACGGGCGCCACCGGCTACCGCCTGAGCCTGCTGTGCAATCGCGTGCAGGGAGCGCGCTTCACCTACCCGGACTGCCTGGCCCTCCTGGAGGGCACGGGCGCCGTCGTGGAGAGGGAGGAGCCGGACTCCGACTAGCGCCGCTGCCCGTGCTCCCGTCCGTCCCGGTTGACGGCGTCGGACAGGTCCTTCCACTCGCGCTCGGACTGGCGGTTCCTCTCATCCTGGTACCAGGGCTGGTCCTCCAGCTCGCGGCTGTGCCCGTTCGCGGTGCGGTGCGGCGTCCCCGTCTGTCCGCGCTCGCGCTCCTGCCTTGAGACGTGCGCCACGTGGATCATGAAGCCAATGAACAGCAGGATGAGAAGGACGAACAGTGCGACGCAGAATGTCGCCGTGTCCATCGCGGCGTCTTTGGGGCCCAGGGCCATGTCCTTCTCCTCCGTCTTGCGAATCCGCCCGAAAGGGGGCGCGGCCCCGCCGCCGTGTGGCGATGCGGGGCCGCGTGCGTTGCTACTGCGTCAGCTCGAGGTAGAGGTCGCGGTACTGCTTTGCGGACTTCTCCCAGCTCACGTCCTTGTTCATGTCGCGCTTGACCATCTCGTCCCAGCACCAGCGGTTGGTGAAGTAGAGCGTCTTGGCGCGGTTGATGGCGTCGTACAGCAGGCCGGCGTCGTAGCGGTCGAAGGTGAATCCGTTGCCCTCGTTGCTGTACTTGTTGTAGGGCTCGACCGTGTCCTTGAGGCCGCCGGTCTCGCGCACGATGGGGATGGTGCCGTAGCGCATGGCGATGAGCTGCGTCAGGCCGCACGGCTCGAAGCGCGAGGGCACCATGAGGGCGTCCGCGCCGGCGTAGATCTGGTGCGAGCGCGCCTCGTCGTACATGATGTTGGAGCAGACCGTGCCCTTGTAGGTGTTCTCGTAGTAGCGGAACGAGTCCTCGTACTGCGCGTCGCCCGTGCCCAGGAGCACGACCTGGGTGTTGCCGTCCACCATGCCGGGGATGACGGCGTTCACGAGGTCGAGGCCCTTCTGGTCGGTCAGGCGCGATATGAGGCCGATCACCATCTTGGCGTCGTCCACCTCCAGGCCCAGCTCCTCCTGCAGGGCGCGCTTGTCCTCCTTCTTGTTGGCGATCACGTTCTTGGCGTCATACGGCTTCTGGATGAACTGGTCCTTGGACGAGTCCCAGATGTCCACGTCGATGCCGTTGACGATGCCGCGCAGCTTCCAGGAGTGGTAGCGCAGGTGCGCGTCCAGCCCCTCGCCGTACTCCGGGGTCTGGATCTCCTGCGCGTAGGTGCCGCTCACGGTGGTGATCATGTCCGCGTAGGCGAGGCCGCCCTTGAGGATGTTTGCCTCGGTCCAGTCCTGCTGAAGCGCGCCCTCGTTGAAGACGTAGTCGGGCAGGTTGGTCCAGTACTTGATGGTGGGGATGTTGTACTTGCCCTGGAAGCGCAGGTTGTGGATGGTGAGCACGACCTTGGAGCGGCCGAGCGGCGTGTTCTGGAACATGGTCTTGAGGAACAGCGGCACCAGGCCCGCCTGCCAGTCGTGGCAGTGGATCACGTCGGGCGTCCAGTCAAGGTAGTTGAGCGCCGCGAGCGCCGCCTTGCTGAAGTAGCAGTAGCGCGGGATGTCGTCCACCAGGTTGGTGTAGGGGTTGCCGTAGCTGAAGAAGTCCTGGTTGTCGATGAAGTCGTACACGACGCCGGAGGGCGCCACGTACTCCATGATGCCCACGTAGAAGCTGCGGCCGTCCGCGCACAGGTCCATGTCAAACGACCCGCGGTAGACCATTTTCTCCTGCCACTGCTCCTTGATGCAAGCGTAGCGCGGCAGGATCACCTTGACGTCGCAGTTCTGCGCGACGAGCGCCTTGGGCAGCGCGTACATGACGTCGCCCAGGCCACCGGTCTTGACAAAGGGGTAGCACTCGGACCCGATGAAGCAGATGCTGCGGCGCGGCTGGGGGAGAGGAGCGGGCGCCTTCTTGGGCGCGGGCTCCGCCTTGGGCTCAGGCTCTGTCTTGGCTGCGGGCTTGGGCTCCGGCTCTGCCGCGGGCTCCGCCTTGGGTGCGGGGGCTGCCTTGGCCGCCGGCTTAGGCTCGGGCTTGGCTGCAGGCTTGGGCTCAGGCTTCGGCTCGGCCTTTGCTGCGGGCTTCGGCTCTGGCTTGACCTCGGGCTTGGCTGCAGGCTTTGCAGCGGGCTTCGGCTCGGCCTTGGCGGCAGGCTTCTCGGCAGCTGTCTTCGGCTCTGGCTTGGGCTCTGGCTTGGGCTCGGGTGCGGCCTCCTTTGCGACAGGCTTTGCCACGGGCTTCTCCGCCTTGGGGGCAGGAGTTGCCTTTGCGGCGGGCTTCTCCGCCGGGGCCGAAGGCTTGGCCTCTGCCTGCGCGGTCGCGTCCTTCTCGTCTGCCTTTACCTGCGGCTTTGCGGCAGCTTTGGGGGCTGGGGCGGCCTTTGCGGCTGCCGGCTTGGGCTCGGCCTTCGGCGTGGCTGCGGCCTTGGGCTCGGGTGCCGCGGCTGCCTTGCTTGCCGCGGGGGCAGCCGGCTTGGGCTCCGGCTTGCTTGCAGCTGGCGTGGTTGCCGCCGGCTTTGCCGCCGCGGCCTTCGCGGTCGAAGCCGCGGACTTGGCGGCGGGCTTTGCCGTGGTCCGCTTCCTGGCCGCTGGCTTTGAGGTTGACTTTGCTCTTGAGCTGGTCCTTTTTCTGGTGGCCATGTGCACTCTCCTCGACGTTAACCAAACGGCCCGCCGCAGCTGCGGACACGCGGCAGGCATGCCCTTTGCATGCCCATCCATTGTAACTTTGCGGACGGGCGTTCGCGGGTCGTTGCGGGCAGTGTGGGCATCTGGGCGTCTGGCGGTCGCCGGCCCGCGTTCGCGCTAAGGTAGGTGCATGGACGCGATACTCTTTGACATGGACGACACACTGTACGACCAGGCGCAGCCACTCGCGTGCGCCGTGCGGAAGGTGGTGGGGGAGCTCCCCGGCGTGACCGCGGACGCCCTCTACAAGGCGAGCCGTAGGCACTCCGACGAGGTGTTTGCCGCGTACGCCGCGGGCGGGCGCCCCACGGACGCCATCTACGTCCGCCGCATGCGCCAGACGATGGCGGACTTTGGCGTGCAGATAAATGACGACGTGGCCCTTCGGCTGCAGCGCGCCTACACCGCGCGCAACCCCGAGGCCATGCGGCTCAACCCCGCGATGGTCCGCACGCTCGACCTGTGCCACGCCCACGTGCATCGCGGCCTTGGCATCGTGACCAACGGCACGCTCGACCGGCAGATGGACAAGTGGCGCGAGCTGGGGCTCTCCCGCTGGATCCCGCGGGAGCGGGTCTTCGTCTCGGACGAGCTGGGCGTGGCCAAGCCCGACCCCGCCATCTTCCTGCGCGCGCTGGGCGCCCTGCGCGCGAGCGCGGGGGAGTCGCTCTTTGTGGGGGACTCGTACCAGATAGACGTTGTTGGGGCGCACGCGGCCGGCATGCGTGTGGCGTGGCTCGACCGCAGGCGCAACGGCATGCCCGAGGGCGCGGGTGGCCCGCGGGCGGACTGGACCGTCCACACGGACGAGGAGCTCGCCTCGCTCATGGCACGGCTTCTGGGACAGGAGGGCTAGCGGCCCGGTGCCGTGACGGCCCGCGGGGCCGCGGCTAGGAGAGGGCCTCGCTCACGTGGCGCTGGAGGTCGGGGATGACGTCCTTCTCGAACCACGGGTTCTTTTTCATCCAGATCTGGTTCCTGGGCGAGGGGTGCACCAGGGGGAAGTACTCCGGCAGGTAGCTCTGATAGTCGCGGACGACGTCCGTGAGCTTGTCCTTGCTTTTGAGTCCCAGGTAGCGCCTGGTGGCGTACGACCCGATCAGCACGGTGAGGCGCACGTTGGGCATGAGCGCCAGCAGCTGCGGGTGCCACTTCTGCGCGAAGCCCTTGCGCGGGGGCAGGTCGCCGCCCTTGCCGTGGCCGGGGAAGTAGAAGTCCATGGGCATGATGGAGACGAGGTCCGGGTTGTAGAACGTGTCGCGATCCATGCCGAGCCACTCGCGCAGGCGGTCGCCGCTCTTGTCGTTCCAGGGGATGCGCGTGTCCTGCGCCACCTGCCCGGGCGCCTGCCCGATGATCACGATGCGCGCACCCGCCGCTGCGGTGTAGAGCGGGTCGATACCCGCTGCCGTGTAGGACGCGTTCTGCTCGTCTGCCTTGATCGCCTCGAAGATCTGGTCAAAGTCCATGCCCATGCCTGCCTCCCAGCAAACTGCGGCGCGGCCCCCGGCCCCTTCCGCGGTCGCGGCTCGCGCCGCCCTCTCCCGCACGCGGGGGTCCACGTCACCCTGGACTCTAGTCCTCCCGTGGCCGGTGGTGCGTTGCCATCGCAACATTTTACGCCTGCCGAGAAGTGCCCAAGTTCGCGAACGCGACCCCCTCGCACGCGCGCACCATGTATGGGAGCGCGGCATCTGGATAGAATCCCCTGTGATGCGGGCGCTCGCGTTGCGGCACCCGCCGCGTGGAGGGAAGCGGCATGGCAGGCACGGGTACGACGGAGGGAAAGCGAAAGGCTGGCGGGCGCGGGGGCAACCCCGTGTCGCGGGCGCTCTCGAGCGTGTTCAACGTGCGCTCGGGCCGCGCGAGCTACGCGGAGATCCGCCGGCGCTTTGTGGGCGGCTCCAAGCTCAACGGGACGCACCTCTGCATCCTGATCGTGGCGATGCTCATCGCGTCCATCGGCCTCAACACCAACTCGACGGAGTGCGTGGTGGGCGCCATGCTCATCTGCCCGCTCATGGGCTCCGTGCTCGCGATCTCCTACTCCGTGGCGACGGCGGACCTCAGGCTCCTTCGCGACGCCGTGGTTGGCCTTCTCGTCCAGATCGCCATCTGCCTGGCCACGTCCACGCTCTACTTTGTGCTTTCGCCCATCTCCACGGAGACGAGCGAGCTCGTCAGCAACTCCACTCCCACGGTGTGGGACATCCTGGTGGCCGCGGCCGGCGGCTTTGCGGGCGGGCTGGGCAACTCGCGCCGGCAGGAGCCCTCGACCCTGATTGCGGGCGTGGCCGTGGCGACGGCGCTCATGCCGCCGCTGTGCGCCGCGGGCTGCGGCATCGCCACGCGCGACCCGGCGCGCTTTGCGAGCGCGTTTTACGAGTTCTGGCTCAACGTCGTGTTCATCGCGCTCGCGGCCGAGATCGTGCTGCTGATCCTGCGCGTGCCGCTGCACCGCGAGGTGGGCCCGGACGGCGTGGTGACCCTCGAGGAGGAGGCGGCCGAGAAGCGCCTCTCGCGCAACATGAAGCGCTTCATCGCCGTGGCGACCGTCATCTTCATGATCCCGTGCGTGATTGCGACGGCGGGCATGGTGCGCGCGAGCGCGTCCGGCACCGGCACGAGCGCCGCGGCCGACCGCTACGAGGTGTCGCTCACGACGCGTGAGCTCGAGGCCGTGTGCCCGGGCTTCGAGGAGTATCGCGTGGGCACGGAGTACGTGGGGACCTCCGCGGGCGACGGCACGTCCACGCGCGTGGTGGCCACGGTCAAGACGCGCCGTCCGCTCACGAAGGACCAGCGCTCCAGCGTGCGCGCGCTGATAGCCGTGCACGTGAAGGGGCTCAACGACGTGCGCTTTGTGACGGCGTCGTGAGCGCGGCGCCGGCGGCGGCGCGGCGCG
>ERZ791908.1583-NODE-1583-length-13334-cov-3.124256_pt1 | contig 13334 bp, 10 predicted proteins | sample MGYA00510144_ERZ791908 | MGnify/ENA primary metagenome ERZ791908 (study PRJEB30046, sample SAMN00792105) | human gut metagenome | study: EMG produced TPA metagenomics assembly of the A metagenome-wide association study of gut microbiota in type 2...
AGCTGATGATGCTCAAGCCCTCCCTCGCCATTCTGGACGAGACGGACTCCGGCCTGGACGTTGACGCCGTGCGCCTGGTTTCCAAAGGCGTGGAAGAATACCAGAAAGACCACAACGGCGCTTTGCTGATCATCACCCACAGCACCCGCATTCTGGATGCGCTGTCTGTTGATTACACCCACGTGCTGGTCAACGGCAAGATTGCTGCAAACGGCGATGGCAGCCTGGTGGAAGAGATCAATGTGAACGGCTACGAGCGCTTTGAAAAGATGGCGGAGGCCTGAGAATTATATGGCAGAAGTAAACGAAGCAAAACGCGAAAAATCGCAGGTTGAGGACATTAACCGCAGCCTGTATGATTTCCGCTATGAGGAAAAAGACGCCTACAAGGTAGACGCTGGCCTGACCCCCGCCATTGTAGAGCAGATTTCCCGCGAGAAGAACGACCCCGACTGGATGTTGGAGCTGCGCTTGAAATCGCTGGAGATCTATAATAAGACCGGTATCCCGGAGTGGGGCCCGCCGATTGATGAGCTGAACATGGATGATATCATCACCTATGTGCGCCCCAACACCAAAATGAGCGCCAAGTGGAGCGAAGTGCCTACCGACATCAAGGATACCTTTGAAAAGCTGGGTATCCCCCAGGCCGAGCGCGACAGCCTGGCCGGTGTCGGCGCACAGTATGACTCCGAGCTGGTATATCACAACGTGAAAAAAGAGGTTGCGGAGCAGGGTGTTATTTACACCGACCTGGAAAGTGCCATGCACGGCCCTTATGCCGAGATGATCCACACCCATTTCATGCACCTGGTTCCCCCCACGGATCACAAATTTGCCGCCCTGCACGGCGCGGTATGGTCTGGCGGTTCTTTTGTGTATGTTCCGCCGCATGTGCATGTGGAGATTCCCCTGCAGTCCTATTTCCGCCTGAACGCCCCCGGCGCTGGCCAGTTTGAGCACACGCTGATTATTGTGGACGAGGGTGCTTCGCTGCATTTCATCGAGGGCTGCTCTGCCCCCAAGTACAATGTGGCCAACCTGCACGCCGGCTGCGTGGAGCTGTTTGTGGGCAAGAACGCCAAGCTGCGGTATTCCACCATTGAGAACTGGTCCAAGAACATGTACAACCTGAACACCAAGCGCGCCATTGTAGAAGAGGGCGGCGTGATGGAATGGGTTTCCGGTTCTTTTGGCTCCCACACCTCTTACCTGTACCCCATGACCATCCTGAAGGGCAAGGGCTCCCGCATGGAGTTCACCGGCATAACCTTCGCCGGTCATGGCCAGAACCTGGATACCGGCGCCAAGGTTGTTCACACCGGCGCGGATACTTCCAGCTATATCAACACCAAGTCCATCTCCAAGGACGGCGGTATCAGCACCTTCCGCAGCGCGGTGGTCATTAACAAGGATGCCAAGAACAGCAAGGCTGCGGTTTCCTGCCAGTCTTTGATGCTGGATACCATCTCCCGTTCGGACACGATCCCCGCAATGGACGTGCGCACCCCCGATGCTGACGTGGGCCACGAAGCCCGCATTGGCCGCATCAGTGATGACGCCGTGTTCTACCTGATGAGCCGCGGCATCCCCGAAGAGGAAGCCCGCGCCATGATCGTGAGCGGCTTTGCGGATAATGTTTCCAAGGAGCTGCCGCTGGAATACGCAATGGAAATGAACAACCTGATCCGCCTTGAGATGAAGGGCAGCATTGGGTGAGCAAAGGAGTTGGGAGTATGGCAAATGAAACAATGACCGTCAACCGGCTTCCCGCTCTGACGTGGAACTGGCTGAAAATGAATGCAGCCCGGCTGGAAGCAAACGCTCCCGCCGTGGGTGCCGCCCCCAGCTTTGTGCAGACCGCACAGCTGGCCCGCAGCAGCGCCGCACAGGACTGGGCCATGGAGACCGGCATGGGCACCGACGTTGACCGTTTTCTGGCCAACAGCCCAGCAGAGTACCTGACCCTGGGCGAAAACGAAGTGATGGATGCCCCCGCGGTTATCACCTATACCTACCAGCCCGGCATCCCCGCCGGGGACCGGCTGTACCTGGAAGCCAAGGCTGGCAGCACCATGCAGGTGGCTGTGATCCTGCGCAATGAGACCGCTGGCGAGGGCCTGGCCGCTTTGCAGATCAAGATCAAGGCCGAGGCTGGCGCTGTGGTCAAACTTTCGATGGTGCAGGTACTGGATAATGGCTTTACCTGCCTGAGTGATATCGGCACCACCTGCGCAGACGGCGCAAGCTTTGAGCTGACCAAGCTGGAACTGGGTTCCGGCAAGCTGTATGCCGGTGCTGCCGCCGATCTGATCGGCAAAGGCAGCAACTTTACCGCCAGGATCGGCTACCTGGGCCAGGGCGAACAGCGCCTGGACATGAACTATGTAGCCCGCCACCGCGGCAAAAAGACCACCTGCGAGATGGATTCCACCGGCGTACTGGCCGGTAAGGCATTCAAGCTGTTCCGCGGCAGCATTGACCTGCTGCCCGGAGGTTCCGGTGCCAAAGGCCAGGAGCAGGAGAACGTTCTGCTGCTGGGCGACGGCGTGGTCAACCAGACCATTCCGCTGATTTTGTGCGGCGAAGAGGATGTGGAAGGCAACCACGGCGCAACCATCGGCCGCTTGGACGAAAAGATGCTGTTCTACCTCGCCAGCCGCGGCATTCCTGAAGAAGCTGCCCGCAGCCTGCTGGCCCGCGCCCGCATTGAGGCCGTAGTTGATCTGCTGCCGGAGGCACTGGCGGAAGAAGCACACAAATTCATGGAGGCGCACACCGATGAGCTTTGATTTTGTGGATTATAAAAAGGACTTTCCCCTGCTGATGCAGCAGGATGTCGCCTATCTGGACAGCGCCGCCACCGCGCAGCGCCCGGCCAGCGTTTTGCAGGCAGAGAAAGAATTTTACGAGCAGGCCAACGCCAACCCCCTGCGCGGCCTGTATGAACTGGGCGTGGAGGCGACTGACCGTTACGAGGCCGCCCGCGAGCGGGTACGCAAGTTCCTGAACGCCCGCAGTGATGCCGAGATCATCTTTACCCGCAACACCACCGAAAGCATCAATCTGGTTGCTTACAGCTATGCGCTGAACAACATCCATGCCGGGGATGAGATCGTCATCACCATCATGGAGCACCACAGCAACATGCTGCCGTGGCAGATGGTTGCCCGCCAGACCGGTGCCAAGCTGGTTTACCTGGAATGTGAAAAAGACGGCAGCCTGCCGGATGAAAAGCTGGAAGCCGTCATCGGCCCCAAGGTAAAGCTGGCCGCCATTGGCCATGTTTCCAACGTGCTGGGCTGCGTAAACCCGGTAGAGAAAGTGATCGAGCTGGTACACCGCAACGGCGGTGTTGTGCTGGTCGATGCCGCCCAGAGTGCCCCCCACATGAAAGTGGATGTGCAGGCTCTGGATGCTGATTTTGTTGCATTCTCCGGCCACAAGCTGATGGCCCCCATGGGTATTGGCGTTTTGTATGGCAAGGAGAAGCTGCTGGATGCCATGCCGCCGTTTTTGACCGGCGGCGAGATGATCGATTCCGTTACCCGCGATGGCGCTGTGTATGCCGAGCTGCCCCACAAATTTGAGGCCGGCACCGTGAATGCAGGCGGCGCGGTTGCGCTGGCTGCGGCCATTGATTACCTGGAATCCGTTGGGCTGGAAAATGTCCACGCCCAGGAGCAGGCCCTGACCCGCTATGCCTATGAGGGCATGAAGAAGATCCCCGGTGTGAATATTCTGGGCAGCGATGACCCGGACAAGCACTGCGGCATTCTGAGCTTTACGGTGGATGGCGTACACCCGCACGACATTGCCACCATTCTGGACAGCTGCCATGTGGACGTGCGTGCCGGGCACCACTGTGCACAGCCGCTGCTGGCTTATCTGGGTGTGCGTTCCTGCGCACGCGCCAGCCTTGCATTTTATAACACCACCGCTGACATTGACCGCTTTCTGGCGGCGCTGGGCGGCGTAAGAAAGGAAATGGGTTATGCCGAGTAGTACGTTTTATAATGAGGTGCTGACCGACCACAACCTCTACCCCGCCCATAAAAAGCCGCTGCCCGGCGCCAACATGACGCTGGAGGGTGTGAACCCCAGCTGCGGCGATGACATTATTTTGCAGCTGAAAGTAGAAAACGGCAAGATTGAGGACGGCAGCTTTGTTGGTGACGGCTGCGCGATCTCCCAGGCTTCGGCAGATATCATGCTGGACATGATCATTGGCCGCAGCGTGGATGAAGCCAAAGACCTGGCCGAGACCTTTTTGAAGATGATTAAGGGCGAAGCTACCGATGCCGACATTGAAAAGTTGGAAGAAGCCGGTGCGCTGCAGGATATCTCCCACATGCCGGCCCGCGTAAAGTGCGCAGTGCTGGGCTGGCACACCATGGAAAAGCTGCTGGATCACAAAGACGAGCAGTGATTCCTGGCGGAGGGCTGATTCTTTCACGTTGGCCCTGAAAGTGATTTTATAAAATAAAGCCAGGCGTGTTTTGCAAAGTCGATTGCTTTGCAGGGCACGCCTGGTTTATTTTTTTGCTCTTTTATTTGTTTTATTGCGGTTGGATAAACGCATCTGCGAACGCTTTATCCACGGCGGGAAAAGAGAGCCGGGAGCGTTTTGTACCAGATGTTTGCAATGCCGTTCAGGATGGCACACACCGGGGCGCTGGCGCACAGGGCCACCACCGCGGGGATGATAAAGCACAGCCAGGTAATAATGGCGGGCAGCCCGTGGGAAGCACAGGCTTCGTAACAGCCAAGTTGAACCAGAAGCGCGTACAGCGGCATGTGCAGGATGTAGATGGGCAGGGTTCGCTGGCCCAGGCTGGCAAGCGGCTTGATGAGCCCCAGAATGGGGGTGATGGCCAGCACGGTGCCAAAGCCCAGCAGGTAGAACACTGCGCGATCCTGCATCAGGTAGCCGCCCACCGCATAGGCGTTGGACTGGAAGATGCGGGCTCCCTCATACACCGGGGTTTCGGCGGTGACGATGCGTTGGACGGTTACGGTATAAAACACCACGATGGCCGCCGCCAGCGGGCCCCAGGCATACCAGCGCTTTTGCCAGCTGCGGAACGGCTCTGCAAACAGCACACCGAACGCAAAGAACGGGAAAAAGGAAAACACACGGCCCAGATCAAACGGCCAGTTGACACAGCCGCCCAACAGGCCTATGGCAATGGCCGCGGTCATCCCTACGGAGCTGGCCAGCAGGCCGCGCCGCTGGATGGCGCGCAGCAAAGGCACGGTGAGCATCCAGAACATGAGGGCGTACAGATACCACATGTGCCGCCATGGCAGCAGTACATTTTGCAGCCAGCCGCCCTGATCCACAATGTTATCTTTCAGGGCAGCCGCGCGGAACGCCGTGATGCCCGCCTGGCTGATAAGGTAGAGCCATAGCTGCTGCGTGACCAGCTTGCGCAGGCTGAACTTAGCCACCAGGCCGCTGGCTGTGCAAAAAATTGCCATATGGAACAGGTAAATGCAGGTAAACAGCGCGTTGATGCCCGGCGCGGTACCACGGTGATACTCGATAAAATGGCCAATGACAACGCACAGGATGCCAAAGCCTTTCATAGCGTCCACATAGGGTTGGCGCTGGGCGGCAGTTTTCTTGTTTGGCAAAGGTCGGCTCCTTTCTTGAAACGGCGCTGGCGTGGTTTATGGGTTCCAGTATTCATACACCAGCTGGCCAAGGGTCTGCATGGCCTGGGTGGGTTCTTCGGGGAAGTCTACATTTTCATCTCCCTGGTCTGTCATGCAAACAATCCAGTAGGGATGCTTGGCATACACAATGGCAACATCGTGATATGCGTAATCCCAGCTGCCATACTTTTTGGCGGCAGGCACGCCATCCGGCACATACAAAATATCATGGTCGGCGGCCAGCATACAGGTTTTCAGGTAGGCTGCGGCGGCGCTGCCTGAATCCAGATAATCATACACCGCGGACACAATGTTGGCAAACTCGCCAGTGGAAGCCATACCGATAATGCCGGTTTGCGGGGTAAGGTCGCAGGTTGCGGCATAGGCAAAGCCGTAATCCGCCAGGAACTGCTGGAAGCCGCTGGATTCATTGGCTGGCCAGTGGGTGGTCAACAGGGTGACGGCGTTGTTATCGCTGTGGGCGATCATAGCACGCATGGCGGCTTTGGCCGGGATGGTCTCGGCATCGTTATAGGCTTGCAGCGCCGTATCAGACAAACGGCCGCGGAACTGGTTGGGCAGTTCATCTTCCAGGTCCAGTGTTCCGGCATCGGCCTGGCCGCACAGCCAGAACGCATAGGGTAGCTTGAGCAGGCTGGCGGGGTAATACAGGGCATCCGTGTTATAAGTATAGCTTTCCCCCGTTGCCGGATTTTGCAGGTAAAGCGAAAAGCTGCCCGGCTGCGCGGCGCAGAATTCATCCAGCAGCTCGTTCAAGTCTACGCTGGGGGCTGTTTCCCGCGTGGCGGCAAGGGCGGATTCCAGCTTTTGGGCTGTGGACCAGTATTCCAGCTCTTCCGCCGCAGTAGTATAAACGCTGCCATTGGGCACCCATTGCACGGCCATGGCGGTTTCGGCTGTGGCCTGTTCATTCAAATCCACCGTTGCGCCGCAGCCCGCCAGCAAAAGCGCGGCCAGTGCCGGGGCGATGCACGGTAAATACCAATGTTTTCTTTTCCCCATAGGATTGCTATTATGTTTCCTTTCCCGATTGACCGCGGGCATGGGATTCTCCTTAATGCCACGGCCAAAATTCCGATACTATTGTAACACATGTTCGGCAAATTGTGGCAAAAAATCCGAAATTTCTTCATTTCCGGATGGCTGGCTTTTTCGAAATTCCTGTGCTGCGTTCTGGAAGCATTCGGTTCTTCTCCCCTGTCACGCTGCTATGCTGCCGCACGGGCGTATCTATTCTTTCCGTTTTCCTTTTCACCGGGACCAATCCCAATGAAACAAAAATCCCGCTGTATGCGGCTTTTCAGGCTGCACACAGCGGGATTTGATTTTAACTCATTAGGGAGCAGCTTCCCAAAGACTTACCAGAGGTTCACGACCTCATTGTACAGGCCCTCATAGCTCTTGGCGGAGTTGGACCAGCTGAAATCGCATTCCATGGCACGCTTGACCAGCACGGGCCAGCCTTCCTTGTTCCAGTAGCCTTCCTTGGCACGCCAGCAGGCTTCGTACAGCTCGTGGGCGTTGTAATTGGCAAAGGTAAAGCCATTGCCATAGCCATCGCCAGAGTCGTGGATGGAGTCGCGCAGGCCGCCGGTCTCACGCACAACGGGGATGGTGCCATAACGGCAGGATACCATCTGGGCCAGGCCGCAGGGTTCGGAGCGGGACGGCATCAGGAAGATATCGGCACCGGCATAAATGCGCTGAGCCAGTTTAGCGTTAAAGCCAATGTACACGCCAACTCGGCCGGGGTTGCGGGCGCACAGCTCGTTGAAGAAGTTCTCGTACTGGGCTTCGCCGGAGCCGAGGATCACCAGCTCAATGCCCTGCTGCAGCAGACCTTCGGCAATGCTGCGCACCAGGTCAACGCCCTTGTGACCGACCAGACGGGTGACCATGGCCATGACCGGGCTGCCATCCTTGTTCAGGCCGAACTCATCCTGCAAAGCTGCTTTGCAGACGGGCTTGCCCTGCTGCACCGTGTTGGCATCATAGTTCTGCGGGATATCCGGGTCGGTGGCGGGGTTGAAAACATCCACGTCAATACCGTTCAGGATACCGCACAGCTTATACTGCTTCTGGCGCAGCAGGCCATCCAGACCATGGCTGAACCACGGGTCCAGGATCTCCTGTGCATAGGTAGGGCTGACGGTGGTGACCTTATCAGCAGTCTCGATTGCGCCCTTCATAAAGTTGGCGCAACCATCATACTCCACAATGTGGGCATCGCGTGCGCCAATGCCGCAGGTATCCTCCAAGATATCCATGCCATACTTGCCCTGGTAGGCAATGTTATGGATGGTGAATACCGTCTTGATATGGTTGAACTTGTCCAGGTGTCGGTAGTACAGGTTGAGGTAAACCGGGGTAAGAGCGGTCTGCCAGTCGTTGCAGTTGATGATATCCGGCTCAAAGTCGGTATAGAACAGGGTTTCCAGAATGGCGCGGGAGAAGAAAGCAAAACGCTCGCCGTCATCATAGAAGCCATACAGGCCGCTGCGCTTAAAGTAATATTCGTTGTCGATAAAGTAGTACGTCACGCCGTCATGCTCGGCCTTGAACAGGCCGCAGTACTGGCTGCGCCAGCCCACGGGCACGCTGAAATTGGTAACATAGGTCAGCGTATCCTTGAACTTGAGATCGCCGTACAGGGGCATGATAACGCGGCAGTCAATGCCGTCACGAACCAGAGCCTTGGGCAATGCACCGGCAACATCGGCCAGACCGCCGGATTTTGCATACGGTGCAGCCTCGCTGGCTGCATAGAGAATTTTCATGGGTACCTCCTTGCAGAGCCGCTGGAGCGGCTGTTTGCAACGCCTGCCGGGCAGGCTGTTATGATAAAATAAGGAAAGAGCGGAGAAGCGTGTTCACTCCCCCGCCCTTTCCTGCAAACTACCCGCCGGGGAGAGTTAGCGGGAAAGTTCAGGGCGTAATCAGGTTACACCGTGTGCCTTTTGGCAACAAACACCGGGAAAGAATCCGTGCCGATCAGCTTTTTATCTGCCGTGATGTGGACATTCTTGTCGGTAACCACATACTCAACGGAGCTGTTCTCCTCCACAACGGTATCCTGCATCAGCACACAGTTGCGCACAACAGCACCCTTCTTGATCTGGCAGCCACGGAACAGCACACTGTTTTCAACGGTGCCTTCCACCACACAGCCGTCAGCCAGCAGGCTGTTCTTGACCTTGCTGCCTTCCAGGTAACGGGTGGGGTTGTCGTCACGAATCTTGGTGTAGATGGGGTTGCCTTCGTTAAAGAGCTTATCGACATTGCCAGCCTGCAGCAGGCGCATGTTCTCGTCAAAGTAGCTCTTCATATCGCTGATGCGGGCCACATAGCCGTCAAACTCATAAGCCTGAATATTCAGCAGGTTCAGGTTGCGGGCCAGGATATCGCGCTCAAAATAGACCAGACCGCGCACAGATGCATCGCGGACAAGCTGGATCAGGCTTTCGCGCTCGATGATGTACAGGTTCATGGACAGATTCTGGACGCCGGGACGATAATCGTTGGAAAGCAGCTCAGCCACACGGCCATTATCAATGCGGATGGTGGCAAAGCTCAGGGCTGTGCTCACCTGCGCGGAGGTGCTCTTCACATCGCGGCCCGCGATGCGGATGGTGTAGTTATCGGTGCGGGCGCCATCGGGGATTTCGCCGCGGTTGTATACCATGGTAACGTCTGCGCCGGACTTGACATGAGCTTCGATCAGCTTGTTAAAGTCGAAGTTCATGGCAATGTTGCTGTCAGACAGGATCACATAGCGCTCTTTCTGGTCCTTCAGCCAGTTCAGAACGCTGGCCAGTGCATCCACACGGCCGCTGTACAGCTTGATGCTGCGCTCTGCAAAAGGCGGAACAATGTTCAGGCCTCCGCGCTTGCGGGTCAGGTCCCATTCACGGCCTGCGCCCAGGTGGTCCATCAGGGAATGATAGTTTTTACGGACGATGACCGAAACATTATCCACACCGGCGTTTGCCATGTTGGACAGAACAAAGTCGATCATGCGGTAACGCCCTGCGAACGGGATGGAGGCCATTGTGCGCTCCGCTACCAGTTCGGGGACAAGGTTATCATAAGAGTTTGCAAAAATGACGCCCAGTGCGTTTGCGTTGCTGCTTACCATTGTTCCTCACCATCCTTTACATCATTGGAAATCATTGCCTTGGGGCCAACCGTTGCGCCCTTGCCGATCTTGACACCGGAGCCAACCGTTGCAACATCGCCGGGTTCGGTAATATTCAGGCCGCTTTCCGGCATTTTGCCCACGGTGGCACCCTCTTCGATGGTGACATTTTCGGCCACGATGCAGTGTTCGACCTTTGCGCCAGCCTTGATGACAGTGCCGCCCATAACAACGGCTGCTTCAACAGTGGCGCCCTTTTCGACCACAACGCCGGGGAACAGGATGGAGTTTTTAACGGTGCCGTCAACCTGGCAGCCTTCGGTGATCATCGAGTTCACGATGTCAGCGTCCGTACCAATGCGCTGGCAGGGGCGGCCGGAGTTGCGGGAGTAGATCTTCCAGTTTTCATCAAACAGGTTGATGCCGGAATGGGTCGGATCCAGAACCTCCATGTTGGCCTGCCACAGGCTGGAGATAGTTCCGACATCCTTCCAATAGCCGCTGAAACGGTAAGCGTACATGCGGCGGTTATCACGCAACAGTGCGGGAATGACATTCTTGCCGAAGTCGTTCTCACTGTTGGGATCGTTTTCGTCCTCGGTGAGGTACTTTTTCAGGATATCCCAGTTGAAGATATAAATGCCCATGGAAGCCAGGTTGCTCTTGGGGTTCTTCGGCTTTTCCTGGAATTCGCTGATGCGGTCATTCTCGTCCGTAACCATCAGACCAAAGCGCGGGGCTTCGCTCCAAGGCACTTCCATAACGGCAACCGAGAACTCGGCGTTCTTCTCTTTGTGGAAGCGCAGGAAATCAGCGTAATCCTGCTTGCAGATCTGGTCGCCGGACAGGATGATGACGTACTGCGGGTCATAACGGTCAATGAAGGAAATGTTCTGGTAAATTGCGTTGGCAGTGCCCTTGTACCAGTCAGAGCCGGTGGCCTGTTGGTAGGGCGGCAGCACATGGACGCCGCCATGCAGGCGGTCAAGGTCCCACGGCTGGCCGTTGCCGATGTATTCATTCAGGACCAGCGGCTGATACTGGGTCAGGATGCCAACGGTGTCAATATCAGAGTTGACACAGTTGGACAGCGGAAAGTCGATGATACGGTACTTACCGCCGAACGGAACCGCCGGCTTAGCCAGCTTCTGGGTCAGCGCGTAGAGGCGCGAACCCTGGCCGCCAGCCAGGATCATTGCGATCATTTCTTTTGCCATAATTGTTCTCCCCTTAAACTTGTTTATCTCCACGGGCCGTACCTGCTGCGGGTTGCCGCCGGTACCGCCCTTACACACCAGACGTTTACGATTCCGTTACCGGTGTTTTGGGCTTGGTTGTTTTTGTCGCTCTGGGCTTTTTAGCAGCCGGTTTTGTTGCCACGGGTTTGGCTGTGCGCTTTTTGGGGGCGGCAGTTTTGGTGGCCGCAGGCTTGGCTGCCTTTTCGGGTTTGGCTGCTTCGGCAGTTTCTGCCTTGGCGGGCTTTCCTGCCTTTTTGCGGGCAGCGGGAACGCTGAAATAGATGGTGGACAGCGGCGGCAGGGTTACCTCAATATGCTGGTCAAAGCCGTGCATCGGGCCCTTGACGCTCTTTACGCTGCCATTTTTGACACCGGTACCGCCATACTTGACGTCATCCGAGTTGATCAGTTCTTTGTATGTACCGGGGTTGGGCACGCCCATCGAGTAGCTTTCGCGCAGGACGGGGTTAAAGTTGCAGACAACCAGGAGCATCTTGCCCTTGGCGTCCCGGCGCAGGAACGCGATCACGCTCTGTTTGTTATCATCCGGCACGATCCACTGGAACCCTTCCCAGCTGTAATCGACCTGCCAGAGAGAGGCGGTCTCACGGTAGAAGTGGTTCAGATCCTTGACGTAGGTTTGCAGTTCATGGTGCTTATCATAGCCAAGAAGCATCCAATCCAGCTGCTTTTTCTCGTCCCATTCAATGAACTGGCCGAATTCCTGGCCCATGAACAGCAGTTTTTTGCCCGGATGGGCCATCATATAGCCATAGAAGGTGCGCAGGTTGGCGAACTTTGCTTCGTAATCACCGGGCATCTTATTGATCAGGCTGCACTTGCCGTGCACAACTTCATCGTGGCTGATGGGCAGGACAAAATTTTCACTGAACGCATAGAAGAAGCTGAACGTAACTTTGTTATGGTTGCCGGCACGGAACAGCGGATCAGTCTTCATGTAGCTGAGCATATCGTTCATCCAGCCCATGTTCCATTTGAAGTTGAAGCCAAGGCCGCCATCGGCTGCCGGTTTGGTAACCAGCGGCCATGCGGTGGATTCTTCGGCAATCATCATTTTATGCGGGTGGCGGCCCAGGATAGCCGTATTGCACTTTTGCAGGAACGCAATGGCTTCCAGGTTTTCCTTGCCGCCCTTTATGTTTTGTTCCCACTCGCCATCGCGGCGGTTGTAATCGAGATACAGCATGCTGGCCACTGCGTCCACACGCAGGCCGTCCACATGGTACTGCTCGATCCAGAACAGCGCACTGGATACCAGGAAGCTTTCCACTTCCGGCATACCAAAGTTGAACACCATGGTGCCCCACTCTTTATGCTCACCGCGGCGGGGGTTGGGATCCTCATAGCAGGGGGCGCCGTCAAACATGTACAGGCCGTAAGCATCCTTGGGGAAGTGGGCGGGCACCCAGTCCAGGATTACGCCGATACCGGCCGCGTGCAGCTTATCCACAAACTCCATAAAGTCGTGCGGGGTACCGTAACGGCTGGTGGGGGCAAAGTAACCGCTGACCTGATAGCCCCAGCTGCCGTCAAACGGATATTCCGTAATGGGCAGCAGCTCCACATGGGTATAGCCCATATCTTTAATATAAGGCACAAGCTGATCCGCCAGTTCGGAATAATTATAGGGGACACCGTCCTCCTTCATTTTCCAGCTGCCGGCATGCAGCTCATAGATGCTCATCGGGCCGTTGATCACATCATTTTTCTTCTGCGCATCTTCCCATGCGGCATCGTGCCAGTCAAAGCCGGAAATATCAAAAACTTTGCTGCCGTTGGACGGGCGGGTTTCGGCATGGAACGCATACGGGTCAGCCTTGTACACCAGCTCATCCGCCGGGGTGGTAATGCAGTATTTATAAACATCATAGATTTTGATGCCGGGAATGAACAACTCCCAAATGCCGTCCGACACCTTTTCCATCGGATGGCTGGTGGGCACCCAGCTGTTGAAATCGCCCACAACGGAAACTGCTTTGGCGTGCGGTGCCCACACGCGGAACACCGCGCCGGGCTGGCCGTCCTGCTCTTCCAGGTGGCTGCCAAAGTAGCGGTAAGCTTCAAAGTTATTGCCCTGATGGAAGAGGTAAACTGGCAAATCGGAAGGCTTCGCCGCTGACTGTGTTTGTTTCACCTTGTAATCTCCCCTTTTGGCATGCACCGCGCCGGTTTACCACCTACCGTGCCGCCCCTTTGATCATGTTCCCAGGGCAATACCGCATAATTCTAAGTGCCGATACGGCGAGCGAGGTGCGGCAGAT
>ERZ791908.1585-NODE-1585-length-13298-cov-2.553500_pt1 | contig 13298 bp, 10 predicted proteins | sample MGYA00510144_ERZ791908 | MGnify/ENA primary metagenome ERZ791908 (study PRJEB30046, sample SAMN00792105) | human gut metagenome | study: EMG produced TPA metagenomics assembly of the A metagenome-wide association study of gut microbiota in type 2...
GAACATGATTTTCTCGTATAGCCTGTTTTTATCCAATATTCCGCACTATGACGGTAAAAAGAAAGATTCCTTCCAAACAGATAAAACTATTTTTGTCAGTTATCGGAAAGAAGTGTATATTGCATTGGAAAAGCATCTAAAAAAAATAAAACGAACAATGGAGAACAACCAATTCAAAGATTAATTATCTTTGTCCCAACAAGAACTAAACACATTAACAACATGAAAAACAAATATCTACTAAGTCTGCTCGCCGCTTTAGGCTTTTCCGGATGTGGCAATAATAACGAGATCTGGGACGAACCTTGTTATTATGGTCCCGGTCCCGTCTGGACTCCTGACATTATAATAAGCAGTCAAGTACAAAATGAAGAAAAAGAAACTATTAATGGCATTCGCGTAGTATCCAGTTATATGAATCAAGAAGATTCATTAATTACAGATACTGCCTATACCGAGTCACGTGAAATAGAGCATTATACGGTAAGCGGTATAGCAATCAATACATTTAAATTCAAAGAGTATCCTCCCAAAGATACAGAAATGTACCTTGAGTATACAGATGTAGACGGCGAAAAGAATGGTGCATACCAAACAAAAAAGATTAGAATACAAGACCTTGGAAAAGAGGGAAAAGTCACTTTACTTAAAGAGGAGAAAAAAGAAGAAGAATGAAACGTATCATCCCCCTTACTCCCCGCCGATGGCTGGCTTTAGAAATATTTCGCCGGATGAAACACGAAAGAGTGGAAGAACATCCGCTCAGACAGCTTTTTTGGGAATGCACCTTACGATGTAATGTACGTTGCCGCCATTGTGGCAGTGACTGCAAGTCCTCTCCCGCTACTCCGGATATGCCTCTGCAGGATTTTCTAAAAGTACTGGACAGCATAGCAACACATACCAATCCGCACGATGTATTCGTCATTATCTCCGGTGGAGAGCCAACCGTACGTGAAGATTTGGAAACTTGCGGCAAAGAAATATCCCGACGGGGATACCCGTGGGGCATGGTATGCAACGGCCTGTGTCTCACACGCGAACGGCTTCACAACCTGATCCGCAGCGGTATGCGTAGTATATCCATCAGCCTTGACGGACTGAAGGATGTACACAACTGGATGCGACGACATCCCGAAAGTTTCGATTGTGCCGTAAATGCCATACGGGAAATCACAGCTATCCCTGAACTGACATTCGACGTCATTACCTGTGTCACCCGCCGTAGCCTGCCACAGTTGCCGGCTATGAAAGAGTTACTTATCAGTCTCGGAGTCAAACGATGGAGAGTATCTACCATCTTTCCGGTAGGACGAGCCGCCGAAGAGCCGGAATTCCGTATGAACGGAGAAGAACTGAAACAAGTACTCGACTTCATCCGTGACACCCGAAAGGAAGGAATTATCCGTGCGAGTTACGGCTGCGAAGGTTTCCTGGGTAACTATGAAGGTGAAGTACGGAATACTCCTTTCTTCTGTAGTGCCGGAATATCAGTCGGCTCCGTTTTGATTGACGGTTCTATCAGTGCCTGTAGCAGCATCCGCTCCAACTACCATCAAGGAAATATCTATCAGGATGATTTTTGGGAAATATGGCAAACGAAATTCCAGCCTTATCGCGACCGTTCATGGATGAAAAAAGACGAGTGCGCCCGATGCAAATACTTCCGTTATTGTCAAGGCAATGGTATGCATTTGAGAGATAATGAAGGAAAACTACTGGTATGTCATCTGAACAGGTTGACAGGAAACTCTGCAAATGTTCCGGAATAAAAGATTCAGACCCACTATATATTGCTAGTAACCCGCCCAAGAATACCCATTTCAGGTGATTGCAGGAAATCGTCAAAGCCCCTATCTTTGCAATATCAGAATTGAATTAATTAGTCATAATTAAAAATTACGTAGCCACATTGAAAACATTGGAATCGGCCGAAGTGATTCTCCCGCATTCTCACATTTGGTTGTTAGTTTAAAAAAACCATATAATGTATTCAATATTACAGAATAAGTGTAAATAGCATAAATTCTAGTAAACAAAAGGCCCGGCTTGTGAAAGCCGGACCTTTTCGTTTTATCTCTGATGAGCCGTTTTTATAGTTTCCATCCCGATGTCTGTTCCTGTATATTCCAAAGTTTGGCGTACAGCCCCGGCCGGCTCAAAAGTTCATCATGAGTGCCTTGTTCCGCAATTCGTCCTTCTTCCAGCACAATAATCCGGTCGGCATTTCGGATCGTTTTGAGGCGGTGAGCGATAACGATTACCGTCCGTCCCGCAATCAAGGTATTGATAGCCTGCTGCACTTCTACTTCATTCTCCGGATCGAGAGAGGCAGTAGCCTCATCCAGCAGCACGACCGGAGCTTCTTTCAGCATGGCACGGGCAATGGAGATCCGTTGTTTTTCTCCTCCCGAAAGAGTGCAGCCACCTTCTCCTACCATCGTATCGTATCCTTTGGGCAGACGCATGATGAATTCGTGACAACAAGCCTTTTTCGCTGCCGCTACGATCTCTTCATCCGTAGCATCTGTCCTGCCGAAACGGATATTATTCTTCAGCGTATCCTGAAACAGATAGACATCCTGAAAAACCATGGAACAATGTTTCATTAATGACTCCGGCTCCAGTTCTTTCATATCCATTCCGTTAAAACGAACCGAGCCTTTACGCGGATCATAGAAGCGTGCGCAAAGTTTCAGCATCGTACTCTTTCCGCTTCCGGAAGGACCGACCAAAGCAGTGAGCGTCCCTTTTCTAAGAGTCACGGAAATATCATGCAGTATTTCCTTTTCCTGATAACCGAAAGATACATGATCAAAAGTAATATCTCCGCTTTCGGGCACATCACGATCTCCCTTCATTTCCGGTTCGTTCATCAACGTAAGGATACGTCCTCCTGCGATGGAGAAGTAGCGAAACTCGGCAAAGTTAGTCAAGGCAGATGTCAGCGGATCGAAAACACGGGAACCGACCACCAGAAACATGACAAACGTGAGCAGTGAAAGTTCGCCTCCTATCAACAGGTACGTACCGCAAAGTATCATGAATGTCAATCCGGCACGAATCAATGTGACCGAGAATAAGATAAATGGACCGAGAAGCGCCTCCTGCCGGATACAGGCACGACGGAGATCACTAAAAGCCATTTTCAGGCGTTCGAACTTGCCTCCCAGCAAATTATATGCTTTCATCACCCGTATGCCTTGCAGATATTCTTCCAAGCGGTTTCCGGCATTAATCTTGGCTTCAATCTGTCGCACACTCAGCTTACGCTGGGCGATATTGCTAAGCAACAGGACAGCAACCGCAAGCGGTAAAGCTACGAACATGGCCACCGCCATGCGCCAGTCAATCCAAAGCAAGCCAAGGAAGGCAAAAACCGGCATTACCAACGCTCCCATCAATTGGGGCAAGTGATGGGATATTCCCGTTTCCGCCATGGTAAAGTCAGTGATCAGCATGGAAGAAAGATCCCCCGGATCTCTGCGGGACAGGAATCCCAAGGATAATTTACGCAGATGCTCGGCTAAATTAATACGCCCTTCGGCACTCATCTCATAAGCACCGCGAAAGTTGGCACGATAGGCGGCGCGTTCGGCAAAAGCCATCACCACCATATACACGACCAATATAGCAAAAATCATCCAAAGACGATTCGTATCCAGCGGTGTACCACTACCGTCAAACGTACGGAAAATCACATTTATGGCTTCGATAGAAAGACAGAACGGAACGATATTCACCAGATTGGCAAGCATCGTGTAACCGACAGGTTTACGCAGACGTTCGGTATGTCCTACCGTAATATTCTTGATTGCATTCATTTTGTTTCCTCCTTTTTGATAGTTAATTGCCAACGGAATGCGCTGGTATAGGCATCCCACATTCTTTTATATACACCGTCCGTTTTGCTCAGCACTTCGTGACGTCCGCTTTGTACGAGCTTGCCTTCTTTCAGGACAAGTATCTGTTCGGCTGAAATGATGGACGAAAGTCTGTGAGCAATAATGATGACCGTTTTATTTTTGATAAGTTGCTGAATGGCTTGCTGCATCTTATATTCGTTCTCCGGATCGGCAAAAGCAGTCGCCTCGTCAAGCACCAGAATCGGAGCATTTTTAAGAATGGCTCTTGCCACACAAACCCGTTGGGACTCACCGCCGGACAAATACACTCCTTTGTCACCGATCCGCGTATGATAGCCGTCCGGCAGACTCTCTATAAAATCGTGACATTGAGCCGCACGGGCAGCTTCGATCACCTGTTCACGGGTAGCAGACGTATTACCGACCCGAATATTCTCATAGAGCGTATCAAAGAAGAGAAAGCTGTCCTGAAAAACAAAGGAAACGAGATTCATCAAATCCTCGGTCGCTATCTCTTTTATATTAATTCCGCCAATGCAGATCTCCCCTTCACTGACATCCCAAAAGCGCGGAATCAGGTTGGCTACCGTAGACTTTCCGGAACCTGACGGACCGACCAGCGCAGTAATCGCTCCCTGTGGCGCAGTAAAAGAGATGTCTTTCAGCGCTTCGGTACGGGTAGTCTCCGCCTTGTTTTCGTAGGCAAACGATACGTGACGAAACTCGATATCATAGGAAGCGGGCAAATGCGAAACCGCAGTTTCGGGAAGTACCTGTTCATCAAATATGCGGTCGATTCGTTTCACTCCCTCGTCAATCTCGTTCGTACTTGAACCGAGATACATCAGTTTATAGATAGGAGAAACCACGCCGGGCCCCATAATAATAAAGAAGAGATAAACTGCCGCCAGACCAATATTCTGCGTCTCTCTGCTCAGAAGCAACAGACCTACGGGCAAAATGAAGGTTATCAGCGAATTCAGCAATACAGTAAAAGCAATCATACCGGGCTGGTAGGTGTCGCAGACTCTTAAAGCATAACTCTTATAGGCCTCTATCTCACTATTAAACTGGCGGAACGAGCGCACACTCTGACCAAATATCTTCACCACGGGCATTCCTCTCACATACTGGACAGCTGAAGCACTCATACGCTCCTGCGTATCATAATAGATTTTCGTAAACTCTTTGGCTTTTTTCCCAAAGAAGTTCATAAACTGCAAACCGATACTACAAACGATGCAGACCACACAAATAGCCGCCATCCACCCGTTCAGGGAGAAGAAGATGATAAACATCAGCACAATGGTTGCCAGCACATTGACCAGATCGGGAATGGTATGCGCCACAAAATTCTCTATCTTCTCCACATTCTGTTCCATAGTCTTCTTGATCGCTCCGGTGGAAGTACCGTTCAGGTATCCCAGCGAAAGGCGTCCGATATGCCCGGACAGACGAATGCGCAACCCGTAGAGAATACGGAACGCCGCCACATGCGATGCCATCAATGCTCCATACAGTAAAAGCAGTCCTGCCACCAGACCGACAAATGCCACCCATCCCCAGTGTATAAGCACACTGCTATCCAACTCGCTTATCTTGCTGCCATGCAACAAAAGCTCTTTCAGCACTTCATATACCGACCAATAAGGCACCAGCATACACAAGGCACTGACCGCCGAAAGTACCCCGGCAAGCATCAGTAAGCCTTTCTTCTCACCTGCTATCTCAAACAAGCGACTCACACCACTTTTCTTTCTCTGTTTTTCTTTCATACCTTTTCATTTATATATATCTGATTTTTAAAAAAGAACATTCCTCTGAATCGTTCAAAAAAAGAAGGAGCTCATACATTCATGAGCTCCTTCCAACCTGCCGTTTCAAAGGCTATATATTCTGCTATAAATTTCTGCATTTCTTCTTTCTTCACGTGGTGCAGCACCAGTTCTTCGAGCAAGGCAAACAGCCATACCGTATTGAGATGAATAAAGAAATCGGTGATACCTATATTCAGGTGCGGGTACTTCTGCTTCATCCCCTGAAAAAAGACAAAGATAGTACGTGTCATCGCATCGGTATACTCCGAACGGAAGTTTTCCAGGGATGATCCCTGTGCCTGGAAAAGTAACATACGCAACCGGGCACGGTGTTCGGAAACCAAATCGATATATTCCTGCACGGATTCCTGCTGATAGTCCGAATTCGTAAAAACCTCTATGGACATCTGATTGGCATCATGACTATATATCTTGGCATACAAATCATTCAGCACAGGTTTCAGAATCGTGCGGAATATCTCATCCTTATTGGTGAAATAATGATAGATGTTGCTGACTGTAATCCCTGTTCGGGAAGCAATTTCGCGCATGGAAGCATCCTTATATCCTTTTTCGGAGAATACTTCTTCGGCTATGTGGAGGATTTTTTCCTGTATGTCTTCTTTCAAATATTGCATAGTGGCGTTTTATTCACTCTGCAAAGTTGAGAAGAACTTTTGATTTGGGAAATACCCATTTATAGGGATATTTCAACAAGAATTACCTCATCTATATTAATACCTAATAAAAAATCTTCAGGAGATCTGTTTATTCATGTTTCAGCCATTCTTTAGGAAGCACTTCTTTCTCACCCTTTTCATTGACTAATTCCATCTGCAAAACTCCGCCATTGCAATCGAAGTAGCGTACTTCTATCGGGTGCAGTCCGGCTTTCAAGGCCTTCTGTACTATAATCTCTACCGGTGAGTGTGCTCCGTCATTATCTCCCAGTAATTCGCCGTCCAGTTTCAGCGTACTGCCGTCGTCCGAAAGAAGAGCAAATGTATAGATGCCATCGGCAGGTACTTCCAGGTAACCCGTGATTATCAGGCCGATATCTCCTTTCACCTCTTCGGGGATAGAAACGGATTCTACGACATACTCACCATTCACGGGAGCCGCATCGATATCCGCACAAAGATTACCACGGAATTTATGCCATACGGCTTTCAGTCCGGAATTCAAAGAAGCCGGAGCAGCAGTTGCCTCCGCATAAGGAGCTTTGACGTATCGGGTACGTGCTACATCCGATGGAGTACCGTCGGGACGGAAAGTGCGGAAAGTAAAATCTGTCGTTTCCGTCACTTTCAGATTTCCTTCATAAAGAGTGGATTGCTTAGTCGGCATACTTCCGTCAGTAGTATAACGGACTTCAATGCCCGGCAACGGACAAGTCAGATCAACCGAAGCCTCATCAAGGAAAGCATTCACTTTGTAGAATCCTTCCAGATCGGGTACCCGGTAGTTCAATCCAAGGATATCCATCCGCTTGAAATGCGGAACAAGCTGACGATAGAACTCTTTCAGATCCGGTTTCGCCTCCGGCTGCACCCAGGCTATTTCACTCAACGCCACCATACGGGGAAGTATCAGATATTCGATACGTTTCATAGACGGAATCCATTCTGCCCAGAGATTAGCCTGCACGCCCCAGAAACATTCTTTCTGTTCGGGTGACAAGCGGTCGTCTGCATACGGATCGTATGCCAATATCTTCTTCACGGAGTTTTTATCCTGCGCATAATCAAAATAGAAATATTCATTCGGGCAGGCAATCACTCTTTGTCCTTGCGAAGTGGCCATAGGCACTGCCTCTTTCGACCAACTTCTCCACCAGGTAATAGCAGCATCCGAAGTCAGTCCGTCGGCAACAACTTCATCCCAGCCTATCAACTTCTTTCCATTGGCAAGGAAGAATTTCTCCATATCACGCACAAACCATGCCTGCAAATCTTCTACCGATTTAAGTCCTTCCGTGCGGATTCGCTTCTGGCAACGGGGGCACTTTTTCCAGTTATTTTTCTCGACTTCGTCACCCCCCATGTGTACATATTCATAAGGAAAGAGATCGAAAATCTCTTTAAAGACATCCTGACAGAATTCCAGCGTCGTATCCTTTCCCGGACAAATAGGAGAAGAGAATGTTTCTCCCCAGCCGATCAGTCCGTCACAAGCGAGATCCGGGTATTGGGTGATAGCAGCCAGGAAATGTTCCGGCATATCTATTTCCGGAATCACATCAATACCTCTCTGTGCAGCATAATCTACAATTTCTTTAATATCTTCGTGCGTATAGTAACCACCATACAGAGTATCTCCTTCTACAATCCGTATTTTGTTTTCCGGAATCAGGAAGTCGGTATTGTCCTCTTCTACCGCACGCTCCATACAACCACGGTCGTGCTTGTTAAATTTACGCCACGCTCCTTTTTCCGTCAGCAACGGATATTTCTCGATTTCGATCCGCCATCCCTGATCATCCGTCAGATGCCAGTGGAACTTATTCAGTTTATATAAGGACATCAGATCCAGCACATGTTTCACTTCATCTTTATTCCAGAAGTGACGGGAAGCATCCAGCATAAAACCACGCCATTCAAAGCGCGGCGAGTCCTCTATTTGCACGGCAGGAATGGAGAAAGTCTGTTTCGTTCCCTGCACTTCTATTCCGGCAGGCAGCAGTTGGTGGAGGCTGGCAATGGCGGAAACGATACCCGAATAATCTCCGGCTTCAACCTGAACAGACTTGGGGGTAGCCTGAAGTTTGTAAGAGCCGGGCTTTCCATTATCCTGCCCTAGCTGGAGATAGATATCCGCCTTATCGGCTTCGGTCACCTCTACAGAAGTAGACACCACATTCCGAAGAATATCCTGCAAATATCCGGCAGCCGGAAATAAGGACTGATCGGAAACGCCGATTTTCATTCCATCCTTTAAGACGAAAGCACCCGACTGTTCCGTCAGACTAACGGGGGTAGGTAAAATTGCAATCTCCTGCTTCACCGTAGGCGTGCAAGAGGACAAAATACATGCTGATGCAATCAGTAGAGAAGTACTTAGTTGTTTGAACATAAGGTTAACTGTTTAATAAGTTGATTACTTTGACTTTTATTGACTATCTATATATAATACAACTCAAACAGGCAAACTACTAAAAGGGAAAGAAAAGTTTTTAGTGATTTACTACTAATGATGCTCCATCGCTTCCATCAGACTATAAGGATATTCTTCCATAAAGATTCGGACAATCTCAATAATATTTCTCTATTCCGCCAAATCCGGTTATCATCTTATTCTCTTTCACTTTACAGATAAAGTTGTTTAATCGCTTTTCAAATTCTTCCGGTCGCTTCCTTGCTGCTTCAATGTATGCAATTCGGATACGTTTATATGCGTCGGAAAAATGCCGGTAGTTTCTCCATGCTATTTCATCTTCTTTCAATCTGTCCATTATGTCATTGGGAAAAATAAAAGGGTCAGATAAAACTGTGCGTATTTTATCTTCAAATTCAGGGTGTATCATTTTATTTGCCAATAACCATTTAAGTCTTTCTTTGTTGGCTTGCGAGTATGTACTTTTAGGTTTTCTAGGCGTGAAACGCTGAATTCTATGTTCTTTATCAAGCGGTTTTATCGTACTGTCAATCCATTCGAAACAAAGGGCTCTTCAACAGCATCGTTGTATGCAATACTTTTTTCACCTGACGATTTAAGAGGAAATACAAACCAAATTTCGTCTTCGGTTTCAAAGTTGTCCATCAGCCACTTTCTCCAGTCTTCCCGATTTTCAAAATACTTTATTTTATTTTCTGTTGCCATAATAGGTCATTCAAACTAATTATTTTACTGCCTTTACATTCGTAATAATGAAGCATTTCGTCCATCTTCTTTTTATCATAATCCGTAATACAATCTGATAAGACTTTGAATCGCTTACTTACAATCGCCAAAAATACTAAAAATCGGTCAGGCAGACATGATTATCGTTGAAATCATCAATGCCAAATCTGTCGCTTATTTATAAAACATCCGGGAAGCAATCGTTTTATCACATTCCCGGATGCATAAAATGTTCTGAAAATAACAGACCGGTATCGTATCAATAACTAATCTTCACTCCGGCAAAGAAACTTCTCGGAAGCGAAGGACCGTAGATATAGTTGGAATCCCGGTTAGCTCCTCTGTCGAAGTCTTTCTGATATGCTTCAAAGATATTCTGAACACCTCCGCTAAGTTGTAAGTCTACCGTTTTATAGAGTTTGAAGTCATACGCTATCTTCACTCCCATATCGAAGAACCGGGGTGTACGGATGGCTTCCGCCTTTCGCTCGGGCATATCGCCCATTGCTACGTTTTCTGCGCTGATGTCCATACGCTGCACAAGCATACTGCCGGTATATGTACCCGAGAGAGCAATGGACAACGGTTTGACGGGAGTATAAGTAGCCGTAAAATAACCGTAGATATCGGGAGTACGGAAGATTTTTCTTTCTGCCGGCGCATCATCGTGCCATTTATGCGGTTCATCGTATCGGCTGCGCTGCAATGTCAGTCCTGCCTGTATTTGAAGCAAAGAAAGATAAGCAATCTTTCCTTCCAGAGTCAATCCCATTACTTTGGCTCCCGGACCATTGCTGCGTATTTTCACCAGCACACCGTCACCACGGTCAAAAGGCCCTCCTAACACGAACACATCAGTCAGCCTCGTATAAAATCCTTCTACTAACAGATTAGTCTGAAAAGCACCAAAGCGGTGATACATATCTGCGGATGCACTGAAGCTCTGCGATTTTTCCTCTTTCAAGTCCTTTGCACGCTCGATCATCGCCACTGTTCCACCTACATTTTCGATATGCATATCTTCGTCAAATGCCTGTGGGGCGCGGAAGCCGGAAGAATAGCTCAAACGCAGATTGATATTATCCGTAGGATTGAAACGCAGGTTGGCACGCGGGCTGAAAATAACATCATCCACCATATTGTGCTTATCCAGACGCCCGCCAATCAAAATTCCCCAATGTTTGTTTTTCCATTCGTTCTGTAGAAAAGCACTGTAAACCTTGACCGTCTGGTCCGTGTGGCGGTCATATCCCCACATATTATCTTTCAGCCGGTCACGGTTATATTCGAGTCCCGCTGTCAGGTCGGAAGGCATGAAAAGACATTTGTCGAATGTGTGCACATATTGCACACCGCCCATAGCGGTGAGGTCGGTCGTCTTTCCGTATGCTTTCAGAGGATCGTTGCCGGGACCATAATAACTGTCACGATCCGTATTGGCTGCCGAGGCAAAAACACTTAAACGATTCTTTTCATTCGGTGAGAAATAATCGTATTTCAGACTTCCGCCATCTATGGAGTGTTGTAACTGCTCGGCAATATGGGCTTCGTGAGGAGGACGATCCAGCATATCTCCACCACGGCGGAATTCCTGCATATGATGGTATTCAAACGTTAGTTTGGAGTAAGTACTCGTTTTCAGATAAGAACGGAAACCGACCGTCTGATTCTTCAGTTTCGGAAGTTCCGTAAATCCGTCTCCGTCATAATCATATCCCGACCGATGACGGTTCTGCCCGAAGATATACAATCCGGCACGATGATCGTCCGTTACAAGGGAAGCATTCAGCGAGGTGTTGTTATCGAATGCGGAACTGCCACCAATGGAAGTGATCGTATGCGATAACTGACCGGAATTTCGCAGAGGCTCCTTCGTAATGATATTGATCGTTCCCGCAATGGCCGAAGAGCCGAACAATGCCGATCCACCCCCGCGCATGACTTCTACACGTTCGATCATGCTGGCAGGAATCTGCTCCAGCCCGTATACCCCGGAAAGGGCACTGAACACGGGACGGGAGTCGATGAGTATCTGTGTATAGGGGCCGTCCAGCCCATTGATCCGGACTTGCTGAAACCCACAATTCTGACAGTTAGTCTCTACACGGACACCAGGCTGAAAATTCAAGCCCTGTGATAATGTAGAAGAATTAGTGGTTTCAAACAGTTTCAAATCTACTACATTGACCAGAGTCGGTGCCAGACGTCGGGTCGTTTCACTACGGTTGGCAGAGACGACTACTCCGTCCAGAGCAATCGCATCTTCTTCCAGTTCAAAGTTCTCTTCCAGCGTTTTACCTTTTTTCAAGGTCACACTACGGGTAACCGTCTTATACCCTACCGAGCTGACTTCCATCATAAAGTTTCCTTCCGGCAGATTCTTCAGGAAGTAGTGTCCGGTAGCGTCGGTGACGGTTCCTATAGTGGTTCCCTTTAATGCTATGGTAATATAAGGCAGATGCTCACTTGTCTTTTTATCCAATACATGACCAATTATATTCGCATCAGATTTTTTCAATTCCGGATACTCCGGATGTTCAGCCAATGCAGGCAACAAGGCACAACATAGGCTGACCAGGACTAAAAGATATTTCTTCATTGTCGTTAGTCTTTTAATGTTTTAAATCAAAAATAATAAGGATGGGAAGCAACAGCAGTTTCCAAAGAAGACCTGCCTGCTTCTACGTGATGCAGACTAAACGACAGGAGGCGCTCTGAGAGAAATGGCGCCCGGACAGGGACGACAATACCGCATACGCTGCGGAGAGGCGAGAAAAATACATAAAAGAGACAGGACAGAAGTCACAAACAAAGGTGTCAAACCATTATCTGTCACCAATGTATGGTCCAATATGTGAATCAGCTGAAACTCTACTGTCGTATGGCTATGTTCGCCACCTTTCTTAAAGGGATGTGAATGAACAATCGTAACCCCGTTTACCACATGGGAGTGAGTAAACAAAGTAATCCCTGCCATGTACGAAATAAACAGTACAGGCAAAAACCACTTCATTATATTCAGGTATATTTGTTTCATTCGTCAGTTTTTGTGCAGCGAAGATAAGGTTTATCTTCTGCGGCAAAGATAGGGATTGTCCGGTTCCGAAACAATCCCCATTTATAAGGATTTATAAGCTAAAAAGATTATTAAACCATTATTAATAGCTAATTTTCACTCCAGCAAAGAAACTTCTCGGCAGTGAAGGGCCATAAATATAGCCCGAATCACGGTCGGCTCCCTTATCAAAGTCATTCTGATAAGCATTGAAGATATTCTGTATTCCGGCGTTCACCTGCAAGGTTGCGGACTTGAAGATCGGGAAGTCGTAAGACAGCTTCAGGTTCAAGTCGAAGAAATCACGAGTCTTCTCCTCACGATCCTCGGGAATGTAACCCGCCAAGTGCTGCACCAACATGCTGCCCGTATAGGTTCCCGTCAATGAGGCGGAGAAACGTTTCACGGGCGTGAAGGTAGAGGTGAAATAGCCATATACGTCCGGAGAGCGGAACATCTTCTTCTGCGGGGTGATATTCGGGTTCTCGCTCCATTGCTCTGCCTCCTTGTAGCGGCTCCGTTGCAAAGTAGCGCCCGCCTGTATCTGCATCCAAGAATAGGCCATCTTACCCTCCAGATTGATACCCATCACACGGGCACCCTTTCCATTACGGCGTTCCATCAGCAGGTTATTGTCCTCGTCACGGCCGATCTCCTCCAAGATAAACACGTTCCGTAAATCCGTATAGAAACCTTCCACTAAGAAATTCACTTGAACCG
>ERZ791908.1591-NODE-1591-length-13194-cov-49.557577_pt1 | contig 13194 bp, 7 predicted proteins | sample MGYA00510144_ERZ791908 | MGnify/ENA primary metagenome ERZ791908 (study PRJEB30046, sample SAMN00792105) | human gut metagenome | study: EMG produced TPA metagenomics assembly of the A metagenome-wide association study of gut microbiota in type 2...
CGAAAAGAAAGGGAAAGAAATGAAGACTGGGCGCCGTCGCGCAGCGCCCGGGCCTCGCCGCCCAAGAGGCCTCCCAGCGACGGCTGCGGGTCCTCGATGGGCGCCGTCACCTCCTCGCGCATGACGGAAAGCACGTGCGCCATGGCGGCGTCCGCGTCCGCGGTGGGGAAGAGCTCGAGCTCGCGGCGACGCATCAGCTCCCCGATGCCCACGCTCTTCTCGCCTGCGAGGGCAAGGAGCTGCGCCCCGGAGTCGAAGCCGAGCTCGAGGCGGGCGTCGGGCGCGACGGGGGAGGCACCGGGGACGTCCACGAGGTTCGCGAGCGTGATGTTGGGCGCGCGGCGCAGGTACTCGAGGAGCCGCTGGTCGAGGCCGCCGTCCACCTCGAAGACGGTGTAGGCGCGGCCGCCGCGGCGCTCGCGGAACGTACGCATGGTCGCGATGTTGACGCCGCCGGCGGAAAGGCCGCTCGTGAGCGCCGCGAGGACGCCGGGTCGGTCCTGGTGCGCCACGAAGATCGTGGGGTAGTCGCCCGTGATCTCGACCGCGATGCCGTCGATTGAGCTGATGCGCACGCGCCCGCCGCCCAGCGACTCGCCCGTGACGGACATCGTGGTGCCGTCCGCGCCACGCATGGCGATGGTCACGGTGTTGGGGTGCATGCCGGCGCCGTCCGCGGACGCCACGAAGTCGAAGGCGAGCCCCGCCTTGCGCGCGAGCTCGAAGGAGTCGCGCACGCGGACGTCGTCCGGCGCGAGGCCGAGCATGCCCGCCACGAGCGCCCGGTCCGTGCCGTGGCCGCGGTACGTGCGCGCGAACGAGTTGTAGAGCGTGAACGTGACGCCCTCGAGGGGCGATGGGCCGAGCGAGCGGGCCACGAGCGCTATCCTGAGCGCGCCGGCGGTGTGCGAGGAGGACGGCCCCACCATGACGGGGCCCAGGATCTCGAACGCGGACGTGGTCATCATGCGGCTGCCTCCCAAAACGAAGGCCGCCGACTCGGGCGTCGGCGGCCTGGCACACGTTACGCGTGGTAGTGTCTCATTATTTCAGGCTTGTTACAAGCCCTCCTCGGCAGGCGTGGGTACGCGCTACTTTGCGAGCGGCAGGGCCTTCTGCAGGCGTGCGAGCGCGACGTCGCGCCCCAGGAGCTGCAGCGACTCGCCCAGCGGCGGCGAGACCTGGTTGCCGCACTCGGCCACGCGGACGGCGCCGTAGAACTTGCGTTTGTTGGTGCCGAGCGCCTCGGGCAGCGGCTCGAGGGCGGCATCGATCGCGGCGGCGTCCCAGCCGGCGGCGTCGACCTTCTCGAGCGCGTCGTGCGCTGCCTCGAGGTAGGCGCGCGTGCCGTCCTTGGCGAGGTTCTTGTTGACGCTCTTCTCGTCGAACTGCACGTCATCGCCCCAATAGAGGAAGCGGCTCTTCTCGACCACCTGCGGCGCCAGCGTGGTGCGCGGCTTGAGGATGCTGGAGAGAAGGTCGAACCACTGCGGCTTGGCGCCGTACACGGCCTTGGCGTCCGCGCCGGCCTCGAGGCCCGCGGCCATGAGCTGCGGCACGAGCTGCGTGAGCGAGAACTGCTCGTCGGTCATGGCCTGCAGGTACTGGCCGTTGATCCAGTCGAGCTTCTTGAGGTCGAACGTGGCCGGGTTCTTGGACACGTGGTCGAGCGAGAAGCTCTTGGCGAGCACGTCGCGCGGGACGATGGTGGTGTCACCGTCGAGCGCCCAGCCCAAGAGCGCCAGGTAGTTGACGAAGGCGTCGGAGTCGTAGCCGGCGTCGCGGTACTCCTCCACGGAGGTGGCGCCGTGGCGCTTGCTGAGCTTCTTGCCGTCGGGGCCCAGGATCATGGAGATGTGGGCGAACGTGGGCGTGGGGGCGCCCAGGGCCTCGTACACCATGATCTGGCGCGGGGTGTTGGACAGGTGGTCGTCGCCGCGGATGACGTGGGTGATGCCCATCATGGAGTCGTCCACCACGGTGGCGAAGTTGTACGTGGGCGTGCCGTCGGAGCGGAAGATGATGAAGTCGTCAAGCGTGTTGGCCTCGAAGGTCACGTCGCCGTGGACGGCGTCGTGCACCACCACGTCGCCGCGGTCCAGGGGCACCTTGATGCGGATGGTGTGCGGCTCGCCCGCGTCCACGCGACGCTGCGCCTCGGCCGGGTCGATGTTGCGGCAGGTGCGCTGGTAGCCCTGGAAGGGGTCGTGGCGCTCCTGCGCGGCCTTCTTGTCCGCGGCGAGCTTCTCGGGCGTGCAGAAGCAGTAGTACGCCTTGCCGTCGGCCACGAGCTTCTCCGCGGCCTTGCGGTAGATGTCCAGGCGTTCGGTCTGCCAGTAGGGACCGTAGTCGCCGCCGACCTCGGGACCCTCGTCCCAGTCGAGTCCCAGCCACTTCATGGCGCGAAGGATGATCTGGGTGTTCTCCTCGGTGGAGCGGGTGGGGTCGGTGTCGTCGATCCTCAGGATGAAGGTGCCGTGGTTCGCGCGCGCGAAGGCCCAGTTGTAGATTGCGGTGCGGGCGCCTCCCACGTGCAGCTTGCCGGTGGGTGAGGGGGCAAAGCGCACGCGCACGGGACGGGCGTCGGCGTTGGTGTCAGAGGAGCTCACGATTGGAGTCCTTTCGGTCGAGAAAAACGTACAGACTCAGCTAGTATAGCCCAGCCCCTCCCTAATGACCTGCCGCCCGCAGCGTCCACACGAGACGTGACGCGTTGCGCAAGACTCGCGCAAGACAGCGGAGAGCCTCCTGCAAGGTCGCCCTGCTACCATGGCTGCCCCGATGGGTTCGACGGATGGAGGCGGCATGGGTGACGCACGCGAGCTTACGATAACGGACGACTTCATGTTCGGGTCGGTCTTCAGCGACCTGGAGCTCTGCAAGGGGCTGCTCGAGATTATCCTGGGAACGACGATTGCTAGTGTGGAGCGCGCGGAGCTCCAGGAGCCGCTCGCGGCCGGGCCGCTCTCCCGCGCCGGCATCGTGGACCTCCTCGTCCGGGACGAGGAGGGCAATGCCTACGACGTCGAGATGCAGAATGAGGTCCGCCAGCCCTATCTGGTGCGGCGTGCCAGGTACTACGGGTCGCTCGTGGACACCGCGATACTCGACCGCGGCGCGTCATTCGGCGACCTGCGGGACCGCGTGGTGATCTTCATCTGCGCGGACGACCCCTTTGGGCTCTGCTACAAGCGCTACAACTTCCGGAACGTGTGCCTCCAGGACGGCGAGCTCCAGATGTGCGATGGGTCGGAGTTCGTCTTCGTCAACGCGAGGGGCGTAAGGGGCGATTCGACCCCGAGCCTCGACGCGCTGCTCGGATACCTCGCGGACGATGATATAGTCGAAAGCGACTACGTGAACCGCGTCGACCAGGCGGTCAGGACGCGCCGCGCGGACCCCAAGTGGAGGAGGAATCTGATGCTGTGGTCACAGAAGTATCGCGACGACTTCGCACGTGCCCGCATGGAGGGAAGAGACCTGGGACTTGAGGAAGGTCGCGAGGAGGGTCGCAAGAAGGGCCTGGAGGAAGGCCGCGAGGAGGGTCGCGAGGAGGGCCGCAAGAAGGGCCTAGAGGAAGGCCGTCAGGAGGGTCGCCAACAGGCGGTTTCTGACCTCTCGCTCCTTGCGCAGAAGCTCGACGATTCCGGACGCTCCTCGGAGCTGAGCCAGGCCATTAGGGATCCGGAGAGGCTCGATGCCCTGCTTGGGGAGTTCGGCATCAAGTAGTCACATAGCCTGACGTTGGCCCTGTATACCCTGCGGGATGGGGACAAAAAAGGGGCGCGCCCCGTTGCTGGGGGCGCGCCCATGTGCCTACATCAGCTTCGTGCTCTCGATCTTCTCCTCTATCCAATGGTTCAGGCGCACGACGGGCTTGCGCAGCAGCAGGCCGAGCAGCAGCGACGGCACCAGGAAGAGCCCGAGCCTGCCCATGGCCAGCCAGTAGTCCGTGCCGTACAGGCCCGCGATGGCGCAGCGCATGGCCTTCTCGGCGTGCACGAAGGGCAGGAACGGGTACACGGCCTGGAACGCCTTGGGAAGCATCTGCTGCGGGAAGGTGCCGCCGGAGCCCGCCACCTGGATGACCATGAGGAGCACCGCGATGGCCTTGCCCACGTCGCCGAACGACGCGGTGAGCGAGTAGATGATGTTGATGAACACCAGCGAGGCGAACCACCCGCACAGGAGGAACAGCCACGGGTGCAGGCACTGGATGCGGATGAAGAACAGGTCGCCGAGAAGGACGAGCGACGACTGCATGAAGCCGATGACCAGGAAGAACGTGAGCCTGCCAAAGTACGCGTGGCGCGGCTTGGCGCCCGTCTCGCGGATGGCGGCCTCGGAGGGGATGCACTTCACGAGCGCGCAGAGCACGACGCCGCCCACCCAGATGGCGAGCGTGGTGTAGAACGGCGCCATGGCGGAACCGTTGTTGGCGACTGGGTAGATGGCCACGCGGGTGGTCTCGACGGGCGACGAGACGAACTCCGCGAGGTTGTTGGGCCCGGCCGAGAGCACCTTGCGGATGGTCTGCATGTCGCCCGAGGCGAGGGCGCTCTTGATGGAGCCGCGCATGGAGTCGAGGTCGTTAGCGGCGGCGCGCAGCTTGTCCGAGGTCTTGCCCAGCGTGTCCTCGACGCCGGAGAGGCTCTTCTGCGTGGAGGACATGGACTTGTCGAGGTCGCTCGTGGTCGAGGCGAACTTGCTCGCGAGCGCGTCAGCGTCCGAGGCCGCGCCGTCGATGGTGTTGGCGAGCGTGCCGAGCGAGCCGCGCAGGCCCTGCTCGTACTCGTCGGAGATGCCGGAGAGGCTGCTCTTGGCGCGCGTGACCAGCGTCTGGAGCTGCGACTTCGTGCTGTCGGCGTCGGAGCTCGCGCGGTCGATGTCGTCCGCGGTCTTCTGCAGGGCGTTGGAGAGGTCGGTCAGGTCGCTCAGCGCCGTCGTCACGCGGTTGTTGAGCCCCTCGACCGTGAGCCGCACGGTCGACACGCTCTCCAGCGTCGCGGGGTCGCCGTCCTGGCCGAGCTTCGTCTCCCAGCTCTTGGCCAAGGTGTCCGTGCCGTTGAGCTGGTTGCTCAGGTCCTGCAGGTTGGAGCGCCGCGCGTCGACCTCGGACTTCACGTTGAGGAGCACTGCCTTGAGCTTTTGTGTCGAGCCGCCCGCCGTCGCGTAGGCCGCGTCGATCGCGGAGGAAACGTTGTCGAAGCTGTCCGAGCTCTTCTGCAGCGTGCTGTTGAGCGAGTCGGTCACGCCGTCGACGGCGCCGTCGAGCTTGCGCACGCCGGAGGAGGTCTTCCTCAGGAGCGCGCCCGCCCCCGTGCCGCTGTCCGTCGCAGAGGAGAGCATGCCGTTAGAGCTTGCGAGCAGCCCGCTCGTGGAGCTCACGAGCGACTTGTAGCTGTCGACGTTCGTCGCGACGTTGCGCAGCTCGGTCGCGCCGTCGCCCAGCATGCCGTCAAGCCGCGACACGAGGTTCAGCGTCTCCTGGTCCGTCATCGTGTCCGAGAGGTCGGTCAGCACCCCCGCGAGCACCTGCGTGAGCGCGCTGTCGAAGTTCGAGTCGATGGCGTTCTGTGCCGCCGTCGAGACCTTGTCCGTCACGATGGTGCCGATCGCGTTCTTCTTCTCGTTCACGGCGTATATGACCTTGGCGTGCTTCACGTTCTTCGAGAGCACGGTCATCATGTTCGCGCTGAAGTCCTTGGGGAACACGATGGCGGCGTAGTACTCGCCGGAGCGCACGCCCTCGAGCGCCTTCTCCTTGGAGGTCACGACGTAGTCGACCTTCTTGGAGCCCTGGAGCTCGGACACCATGCGCTCGCCGATGTTGATGTTGGCGCCCATGACCTCGGTCTTGTAGCCCTCGTCCGAGTTGGCGAGCGCCACCTTGAGGTTTCCGGTGTTGCCGTAGGGGTCCCACGCGGAGTAGATGTTGAACCACGCGTAGAAGCAGGGGATGACGATCATGCCCACGCACACGACGAGCGCGATGGTGTTGCCCCACACGTGATGGAAGTCACGCTTTATGAGCGAGAAGAGCTTCCTCACCTCGCATCACCGCCCTTCTCGTCTGTGGCGTCCCCGTTGTCGGGACCCTGCTTCTTCTCGTCCTGCTTCTTCTCGTTCTTGCCCGTGATCGAGGCCGTGACGTTGAGGATGAGCTTCGTCGGCTTGGTGTCGTCGGCCTCGGCGTCGTCGGTGCCGTGCGCTATCTCGGACATGACGTCGGACTTGACCCCGTCCTTCACGTCTTTCACCTTCTGGACGGCCTGCCTGCGGCGGTCGTCGAACTCCGTGCGGAGCCTGCCGATGCGCTGGCCGATCCTGTGGCTCGTCTGGTCAACGCCGCTGGCCGTCGGCGCGTCGTCCGCGGCGCCGTCGGAGCCGGATGGTTCCTGCGCTCCACCCGAGGGGGAGCCGGGGTTCCCGTCGCCCGCGTCGTCGCCGGAGCGCCCGTTCTTCTCGCCCTTCTCTATGAGCATGGTCTCGATGGGGGCGAAGGCGAAGAACTCCTGCCTCAGCTGGTCGCCGAGCAGGTCGTAGAGCTCGTCCTCGCTCATGTCGGACAGGTGGGTCTTCTGGCCGATGCGGTAGTGGAAGTACTCGACCACGATGAGGAACGTGCAGATGACGATCATGGAGCAGATCCACAGCGTCATGAGCACCATCTTGAACGGCAGGACGAACATGAGGACGTTCAGGGCCACGGGCACCACGATGAGCGTGATGAAGCCTCGGCGCACGAGCACGGGGTACATGAGCTCGAAGTGGGCGGCGCGCGCCTCGAACGTGCGGTGGTACTCGCGGGAGTTGGTGAGCGCCTTGACGATGGTCGTGAGCTTGAAGTGGGCCTCGTCCATGCCGTAGCGCTCGCTCACCATCATGTCCGTCTCGCGCAGGCGCTTGTCGAACAGCGCGTTGATGTTGAGGAGGTGGCGCCTGGCGCCCAGGCCCACGAGCAGCGCGAGGGGCATGTAGGCGAGGAGAAGGACGGCGATGTTGAAGCCGAAGTAGTTTCCGTAGTAGCCGGCGATTGCCTCGCGCATGGCATTGTTGCCGTAGGTGAACGGCAGGAGCGGCTCGAGCGCCTGGAAGAAGCCGGGCATCATCTCGATGGGGTACGTGCCCGAGGAGCCAGGGATCTGCAGGATGACGAGGATGACGCCCAGCGCCATGCCGATGTGCTTGAAAGCCGTCGAGAGCGAGAAGATGATGTTCACGTACACGAACGACTCCACCATGCCCGCGACGACGAAGGCGACGGGGTGGAGGCACTGGATGCCGAGCATGAGGTCGCCCACGCAGCAGATGACGGCCTGAACCTCGCCCAGGAGCACGAAGAGCAACGCACGGCCCACGTAGCCCTCCCAGGGCTTGAAGTCACCCACGCCCTCGTGGTCGACCTCACGTTTGAAGATGGCCACAAGGACGAAGCCGCCCACCCAGAGGGCGAGGTCGGTGTAGAAGGGCGTGACGCCCGAGCCGTAGTTGCGCACGGGGAACATTGCCTTGGTCTTGAGCTGGACGGGCGCCGTGAAGTAGCTCTTGAGCGCGTCGGAGTCGACGCCGGAGATGCTCGTGAGCTCCTTGTAGGCCTCGGTCGTCTGCAGGGCCGTGATGTCGGACTCGAGCCCGTCGAGCGTGGAGACGGCGCGCTTGAGCGAGTCGCGCGTGGCCTGGAGCGCGGGCTTTGCCTTGGCGAGGACCTGGTCGAGCTGGTCGAGCGTCGCGGAGAGCTGGCTGAGCGCCGGCTTCATGCTCGCGACGTACAACGAGACGCCGGACGCCGCGTCCGAGAAGTCGTCGAGGGCGCTGTCGACCTGCGGGAGCGTCGAGTTGGTAAGGTCCGACTGCATGCCGGAGAGCGCGCTCGTGCTCTGCTGGATGGCGTTGTTGACGGCGGCGGAGAGGTTCTTGGTGTCCACGACGCCCGTCTTAACGTCCTGCGAGAGCGACTTGAGCGCGTCGATCCGGCGCTGCATGCCATCGGTCATGCCCACGAGGTACTGGATCTCGGTCTCGAGGCTCTTGGAGACCTCGTTCTGGGCCGTGAGCGAGTCCCCGTCCAGGCCCTGGATGTTGATGATGGTCTGGCGGCTGTACTCGAGCTTGGTCTTGATGTCCTGCGTCTGCGTGAGGGCGCTCTCGAGCTGCGCGATGGCGTCGTCGAGCCGCTGCTGTGCCCAGCCGGCGTCGCCCGCGAGCTCGCCCACGTCGTAGTTGGCCGTCGACGACATGTTGGAGAGGGCCAGCGTGCCGGAGCCGAGCGCGCCGTTGAGGCGCGTCGCGAGGCTGCGCGAGTCGGAGCGGGCGGTCTTGAGGTCCGAGGTGGCGGTGTCGAGCTTGGTGGAGATACCGTTCGTCACGTTGCCGAGGTCGGATATGGTCTGCTTGGCGGAGGCGACGGTGTCTCGCGCCGAGTCGATGGTGGACGAGGCGTCCGCGAGGTTGGAGTCGAGGTCGTCGAGCGACCCCTTGACCGTCTGGATGTCGCCGAGCACGCTCGACTGGCCCGCCGTGGTGCCGTCGAGCGCCTTTGTCGCGGCGTCACCGATCTTGTCCGATATGACGCCCGCGACCGTGCCTGCGAAGGTGTTGTTGATGGTGTTCTCTATCGTCGTCGCGCCCGTGTCGGTCACCTTGGGGGCGACGGCGTTCTCCTTCTCGTTGACGTAGTAGGCGAGCTTCGCCTTGCTCGTCTTGCCCTGTATGACGCCGGCAAGCGTGGACGTGAAGTCGTCGGGAATGACTATAGCGGCGTAGTACTTGCCCGACCGCACGCCCTCGAGCGCCTTCGACTTGCTCACGAAGCGCCAGCCGAGCTGCTTGTTCTTCTTGAGCTGCGTCACGACCATGTCGCCGGCGTTTACCTTGCCCATGCCGGTTATCGTGGCGCCGTCGTCCTGGTTCACGATGGCGACGCCGATGTCGCTCGTGTTCTTGTAGGGGTCCCAGTTCGCGAGGATGTTGAACCACGCATAGAGCGACGGGATGATGCAGACTCCCAGGGTGATGATGAGCGCCACGGGGTTGCGGCAGATCCTCTTGACGTCGCGCCAGAATATGCGGAATGCGTTTCTCACGGGTCGTCTCCTTGAAGGGCGAGAAGGGCGCGGCATCCGGCGCCCGACGGTACGCAATGCTTGGAACTTTGGGATGGGTCAGCATAATCCACCTATTATGAGAGCATAGACGATGGTACCCAGATGGTACCCAGATTTTTGAACGCGGCTCAAAAATCTCCCGAATGTTGTATAGTGGCCTCGTTGTTTGGGATGTCGAGGGATGCGACATGGGTCTGGTAAACGATAAGACGGCGGCCGAGATCGCGGAGGGCGTGCGCGTCGCGAAGAGCGTCGCGCAGGGCGCGCTGGGCGGCAAGATGGAGCGCCGCAAGCAGCGGCTCCAGTCCTCCTCCAAGACGCGCAAGAGCCGCGCGACCCGCGAGCGCATCATGACGGCCGCGGCCGAGCTCATGACCGAGCGCGGCAGCACGGACTTCCAGATGAGCGAGGTCTCGACGCGCTGCCACATGTCCAAGGGCGCCCTCTACTACTACTTCTCGGACAAGTCCGAGCTCGTGGAGGCGGTGTTCTCCGCGTCGGGCGACGAGCTCGTCGAGGCCATCGAGTCGGTCATATCCGAGTCGGACACCGCAAAGGAGGCGCTGCAGAACCTCGCGGTCGCGCTCTCCCGCCGCATGAGGACCAAGAGCACGATCATGCTCGCCCTCACGGTGGAGATGTCGAGCATGGGCGGCGAGCTCTTCTCGACCGTCAGCGGCCAGCTGTCCCGCATCGTCGGCATCATCGCGGGCCTGCTCGAGCGCGGCAAGCGCGAGGGCTCCGTGCGCGAGGACGTCAACGTCTCCGTCGCGTCGGTCTACCTCTGCGGCGGCCTTGTGGGCACGGCGATCGTGTCCGCCGGGAGCGCCTGGGAGCCCAGGGACGACTTCTCGCACACGCTCATGGAGCTGATGACGCACGGCGTGGCCCCGGTACCCGCCTCGGACGAGGGCGATTCCACGGGCGAGAAGGACGAGGGGCCCCAGCGGTGCAAGTCTGCCTAGGAAGCAATCTGGGTCGGAGGGCGGCCCGTCCAGTTGGGCTATAATCCTTCGACCAGACTTCATATATGTGTTACGTCAACAAGTGCCTTTGGGCCAGATTATAAGGAGTACGCATGGCACACAAGAACTACCTGTTCACCTCCGAGTCGGTGACCGAGGGCCATCCCGACAAGATGTGCGACCAGATCTCGGACGCTATCGTCGACGCCATCTTCGCCAAGGAGGCCAAGCTCCAGGAGCAGGGCTACGTCGACAGCGACGGCATCGCGGCCAACGTCAACAACGTGCGCTGCGCCATCGAGACCTTCACCACCACGGGCACCGTCGTCGTGATGGGCGAGGTCCGCACCGAGGCCTACGTCGACGTGCAGAAGATCGTGCGCGACACCGTCGCCAAGATCGGCTACACCCGCGCCAAGTACGGCTTCGACGCCGAGACCTGCGGCGTCATGAACCTCATCCACGGCCAGTCCCCCGACATCGCCCAGGGCGTCGACGGCACGTTCGCGCGCGCCAACGACCAGGACGAGATCGACAAGATCGGCGCCGGTGACCAGGGCATGATGTTCGGCTACGCCTCCGACGAGACCGACGTCCTCATGCCGATGCCCATCTACCTGGCGCAGCGCCTCGCCGAGCGCCTGGCGGAGGTCCGCAAGAACGGCTCGCTCGCGTACCTGAGGCCCGACGGCAAGACGCAGGTCACCGTCCGCTACGAGGACGACAAGCCCGTCGAGGTCACCGCGATCGTCGTCTCCACGCAGCACGCCGCCGACGTCGAGCTCTCCCAGATCCGCGAGGACATGATCGAGCACGTCATCAAGCCGGTCCTCGACGAGGTTGGCATCGCCTGGTCCAAGGCGACCATCTACGTCAACCCCACCGGCCGCTTCGTCGTGGGCGGCCCCATGGGTGACACCGGCCTCACCGGCCGCAAGATCATCGTCGACACCTACGGCGGCATGGGCCGTCACGGCGGCGGCGCGTTCAGCGGCAAGGACCCCACCAAGGTCGACCGCTCCGCAGCCTACGCCGCGCGCTGGGTCGCCAAGAACGTCGTCGCCGCGGGCCTCGCGCACCGCTGCGAGATCGAGCTCGCCTACGCCATCGGCGTGCCGCAGCCCGTCTCCGTCTCCATCGACACCTTCGGCACCGGCTCCGTCGACGACTCCGTGATCGAGAAGGCCGTGACCGAGGTCTTCGACCTGCGCCCCGGCGCCATCATCCGCGACCTCAGGCTCCGTCGCCCCATCTACCAGAAGACTGCCGCCTACGGCCACTTCGGCCGCAAGGACCCCGACTTCACCTGGGAGAACACGGACCGCGCCGACGAGCTGAAGGCCGCCGTCGCCAAGCTCGCGTAAGCCAGCAAGAAGTTTCGCGCGGAGAAGAACGGCCACTGGTCGATTGAGCCCGCGCCCTGGCATGGACCCCTGTCCCGCTCGAGTAGAATCGCCTTGGCGTTTCTCTTCGACGGGGGAGGGGTCCATGTCCATAACCAGGCGTTCCTTCGTGGGCGGCGCGCTTGCGCTCGGCTCCGCGCTCGCGATGGGCGCGTGCGCGGGTGCGGGGGACGCCGGAAGCTCGGGCTCCTCCGGCGGCGCAGCCTCGCTAAAGGTTCGCGAGCGCACGGCGGACCCCATAGCGCGCGCCAAGGCGACCAAGGTCGACGCGGTGGGCGACGTCGGCCGCGCCAAGGCCTTCGACCTGCACTGCGACACCATCGACGTGACGGGCATGCACGACTGGGAGCCCTACAAGTCCTGGCCCGCCATCGCGCGCTCCGGCGACCTCGCCTCGAACGACGGCGAGGTTGACCTCGCGCGCGCGGCGAGCCTGGCACTCTGCCAGGGCTTCTCCATCTGGGTGCCGGACGAGAAGTGGGTGAGCGACCCTCTCGGCTTCTACACCGCCGCGGCCACGTACTTCAAGGCGCAGATGTCGACCTACGCGGACAAGGTCACGCAGGTGACGGACGCCCGCAGGATCCCGGACGTGCTCAAGTCCGGCAAGGTGGCCGCCGTGCTGACCGTGGAGTCGTGCTCGGCCCTCAAGGACTCGCTCGACGTGGTGGACACGATGGCCTCGGACGGCGTCAAGATGGCGGGCCTCACCTGGAACGGCGCGAACGCCCTCGGCGGCGGCCGCTCCACGACGGAGGGCCTGACCGACCTCGGGAGGAAGGCCGTCAAGCGGCTCGAGGCAAAGCGCATCGCCGTGGACGGCGCGCACCTCTCGCCCGAGTCGTTCTCGGACCTGCTGAAGTGCCGCAAGCGCCCGATACTCATCTCGCACTGCGCCTCGAAGGCCGTGTGCGACGTGGACCGCAATGTGACGGACGACCAGTTCAAGTCCGTCGTGGACGACGGCGGCGTCGTGGGCGTGAGCTTCTGCACGGAGTTCCTCACCACGCGCACCAAGGGGACGGACGTCACGTTCGACGAGCTCATGGCCCACTTCGAGCACTTCCTCGACCTGGGCGGGGAGGACTGCGTCTGCCTGGGGAGCGACTTCGACGGGGCGTCCGTGCCGGACTGGCTCAAGGGCGTGGACAAGCTCGGGGCGTTCCGCGCCAAGATGGCGGAGCGGCTGGGCGAGTCCGTGACGGAGAAGGTCTTCTTCCAGAACGCGTACGCCTTCATGGTGAGGAACGAGACCGCCTGATTCGCGCTTGCAAACCGCCCGCCCGTGGCCGAACATCGACACTGCGGCATGCGGCCGCGGGGCGGCCGGCGCCCCGGCCCGCGCCGGACGGAGGTCAGGCAGTTGTTCGCAGGCGTGGTTCTTGACATACCGACCCGCGCGCTCGAGGGCGCGTTCGACTACGCGGTGCCTCCGGCGCTCGAGGCCACGTGCATGGTCGGGGCCACCGTGCTCGTGCCCTTCTCGCACAGGAGGGCCGTGGGATACGTCGTGCGCACTTCTGAGCGCGAGCCGGAGGGCGTGGATCCCCGCAAGCTCAAGCCCGTGGAGGAGGTGCTCGCGCCCAGCGCGTTCGACGAGGTGGCGGTGCGCGTGGCCGCGTGGATGGCGCGGGAGTACGCCTGCCCGCTCTGCGACGCGCTGCGGCCGTTCCTCGCGCCCGGCCAGAGCGTGCGCGTGACGCGCGACTCCGAGGGCGC
>ERZ791908.1600-NODE-1600-length-13045-cov-10.406005_pt1 | contig 13045 bp, 10 predicted proteins | sample MGYA00510144_ERZ791908 | MGnify/ENA primary metagenome ERZ791908 (study PRJEB30046, sample SAMN00792105) | human gut metagenome | study: EMG produced TPA metagenomics assembly of the A metagenome-wide association study of gut microbiota in type 2...
GGCGGGGATCGCCGAGCGGGAGCTCGCCGGGGACCTCGAGCCAGCCGGCAAAGTCGTGGGCCTTTGGCGCGCTGGCGCGCAGGAAGAGCAGGCCGTACTCCACGCGGGCGTCCACGCCCATGGGGACGGACGCAGACCCCGCGCCCGCCGCAACAAGCGAGAGAACCTGGGCAATGTGGCGCGCCTCGAGCCGGGCGTCAGGGCAAACCGCGAGAATCGCCGCGCGCGCCACGCGCCGGGCGATTGCTACCTCGCAAGCCGAGAGACGCGCGGCGTCCAGGGCCAGGGCTCCCTCCCCCGTGCGGCGCGTGAGGTCGCGCAGAGTGCGCGCGGCAACGGCGGTGAGGTAGGCGTCCTCGTCCGAGAGGATGTCGCAGGTGGTCGAGAGGCTTGCCACCACGCGCGGGTTTCTCCGCTCGAGCACCGGCATGACCTCGTGGCGCACGTAGGCGCGCAGGTAGCGGGTGTCAGCGTTTGTATCGTCCTCGCGCCACACGATGCCGCGCATGCGCAGGAACTCGCAGAGCTCGTCGTGCGTGCGGTCGAGCAGCGGGCGCACCACGCGGTTGCGGCGGCGTGGGATGGACGAGAGGCCCGAGGCGCCGGTGCCACGGATGGCGTTCATCACGAAGGTCTCGGCGCGGTCGTTGGCCGTGTGAGCAGTGAGGATGCGCGCAGCCGAGCGGGGCGTACCGAGCTGGGCCGAGAGCTCATTGGCCAGGCGGGTGGCCTCGCTGTAGCGCACCTCTCGGCCGGCATTCTCCACGTTGCCGTCCGGCGAGGCCGCGGCCAGCGCGGCCACGTCCACGCGGCGGATGGTACAGGGAATGCCGTAGCGGGCCGCGAGGTCGCGAACGAACTCCTCGTCCTCGTCGGCGTCGATGCCGCGCAGGCGGTGGTTCACGTGGAGCACGTGGAGGCGCTCGCGGGCGATGCGGGCGCGGCCGCGGCCGTCCTCGATGTCGAGCGCGGAGGTTGCCGCCAGCACCAGGAGGGCCGTGGAGTCCGCGCCGCCAGAGACCATGAGCACCACGGGCGCGCGCAGGGCGTCGTCGGTGCTGCGGGACGGGCGCTCGAAGGGACTGGCGGCACCGGCGTCTCCCGAGCCGTATCTGCGAGCAACGCTTGGCATGTGCGGAGTCCTCCCTTCGGTGCGTGCGACGGCGCGGGGTGCGGGGTGCGGGCGCGCGGCGCGATTACGCGCACGATTCTACCCCGTCGCACCCCGCGGCCAACGGCGACCGCCCGGCCCGCCCCCCTCGAAAGTGAACACGTTTTCAATTGCAACAACATCGCGCCTCTCGCTAACTGGGGTTTTAGTCGCATCATCCCTGCTGGATTGAATTCGTGTTCACTTTTTCACTGGGCAGCGCTGGGCAGCGGCGGCGTAGAACAGCGACGGCAATGGCGCACGCCAGGGCGTGTCATTGTGGCGGAACGATGTAATTTCTCGCATGGTCACATAACGTCATTCTCCCGCCCAAAAGTACCTCTCAGACGAGAAATTCTGGCCTCCACTGACCTACGTTCTGACAGGCTTCTTGCACGAAAAGCCCCCGGAGACACACCTCGGTAGCCTTTTTCTCACCCTAACCGTCAATTTTGGCCCTCTGACCCCAAAATCACTTGCACCAATCTGACACCAGAAAAGCGAACACGTTTTCAATCGCCGTGGCGCATGCACGTTGTCCAACTGGGCTTTTCCAAAAATCGGGGTCCGCCGATTGAAATCGTGTTCACTTTCGAAGGCGGGCCCGGGGCGGGAGATGACATAACCTCTCGGCACGCGTCTGCGCGTAGCGAATGCGCCGAGAAACGCCGGCAATCCGTCGTCGGAGGGAGCGAGGATGAGAATCACGTTCGACAAGCTCACGGCCCTGCACATCCTTCGCATCTGGCGGAGCTCGGGACGCACGCTCGCCGCAGATCGACACGGCCTCGAAGCGTCCGTGGTTGCCCCGCGTAAGTACTGGACGCGGCGCCGGATTAACGCGTGCCTGGAATCCGTGGACACCAACCTTTCCAACGTGCACGGGCGTGTGCAGGTGATGGTTCCGCGGCCAGGGGCACGCATTCGCTCGCGATCGGCGAGAAACACCGTGTACGTGCGCGGTTTGCCGACAAACCCCATCATCGAACTTGGCAGCCTGGTCCGAATCCCCTGTCCTGAGCTGCTCTTCATTGAGCTCGGAGCCATCATGTCTCCAGCCGCACAGCTTCTCGTGGGCCTCGAGCTTTGCGGGCGATTCTCGCGCGACGCCCGCGACCCGCGCGACGGCACCACCACGTTTGGCATCAAACCAGTAACCACAGCCGATAAAATCCGGTCGTATATCTCGGCAGCTCATGATCTTGCGGGACTTGAGCAGAGCCGCAGAGTAGCAGAGTGGCTCATGGACGAGGCATGGTCTCCGCAGGAGGCACTTCTCAACGGGCTTGCGCGCATGCCGCTGCACGAGCTTGGATACGAACTGGGAGAACTGCAGCTTAATCCCAGGTATATTGTGCGTGGGTCGCTCCTTTCGCTTGTGGACAAGAGAAGCCGCGTTCCTGACTCGCTCGTGAGAGGCACCCACATTGGTTTCAACTATGATGGCGGGCCCCACTTTGGAGAGGGTACTCCCGGCACGGCTGGGGCCGGGCTTCTCGACAGCAATGCAGCCAACAACATGCGCGAGGCAGTCGTTGCTGACAAGCGACGTGACCGCGACCTGCTGGTGCAGGGGCTCTCGGTTCTCCCCGTCACCAAGGAAGACTTCTACGAGCGCGGCGGGATCGACCGCGTAATGCTGCAGGCGATGTCGCTTCTCGAGCGCGTTTGCCAGCGTGACTACTCAAAGCACAGGCGCGCGCTGAGAATGCCGAGGCTTGCGGAGGAGCGACAGCGGCTCATTTGGTCCCTGCTCCCGGGACGGCGCGGAAGGGAGCTAAGCCAAGAGCTGGCCCGATGCGAGCCGCCCGAGGTAACGATCGAGGATTACGACATCACTTTTGAAAACGGCAAGATGACAATAACGCGCCTGTAGGACTAGAGCGCGAGAAGGCCGGCAAGCTACGGCCGGCGGGCCATCTGAGCAGCCAGCCCGCAGCCCAGGCTGCCGCCCGCACCCGGCTGGCTGCTACACCCAGCTGGCCGCTACGCCCCAAGCCACGATCCCCTGCCGCCTCGAAAAAGTGAACACGTTTTCAATCGCGGCATTGTGGCGCCTCTCGGCAACAGGTCTTTTTCCAAGCCATACCAGCCGATATTGAATTCGTGTTCACTTTCGGGCCTTGGGCGAGGGGCGCTGACGGGCTGGCGCGGTGCTGCTACGCTGTCCGCTGCGCAACGCCACCACGTAACACCGCGGCGCGCAAAACGCGCCGCCCTTAACCAACCACCGAGAGGAACCGCCGCATGACCCCACAGATCCACCTGCACGTCCTGGCATCGGGTTCGAAGGGCAACGCTGCCGTGGTCGAGGGCCCCGCTGGCAGCGTCCTCATCGACGACGGCATCGCCCGCCGCACGCTCTTGGCGCGCGCCAGCAAGCTGGGCGTCAACATGGGCGACGTCCGCGCGGTCCTTCTCACCCACGAGCACACCGATCACGTCTCTGGCCTGCCGGTCTTTGCCAACCACTTTGACGGCCCGCTCTTTGCGACGGCCGGTACCATCTCCGCGCGCGAGTGCCTCTCGCAGCTTCCGTTTGAGGTCATCAATCACACGGACGCGCTCGAGCTGTGCGGCATGCACGTGACCGTCTTCCCCACCAGCCACGACGTGGCGGACCCGGTGGGCTTTCGCTTCGCGACCACGGACGAGAACGGCGAGCTTGCGGACGCCCTGGGCTACTGCACCGACACGGGCGTGCTTACCGACGAGGCAGGCCAAGCGCTCACCGGCTGCCGCGTGCTCGCGCTCGAGTCCAACCACGACGAGCGCATGCTTGCCACGGGCCCCTACCCCGGCTACCTCAAGCAGCGCATCCACGGTCGCCAGGGGCACCTCTCTAACGCCCAGGCAGCCGACGCGCTGCAGGACCTTGTGACCAACGAGACCGAGGTCATCGTGGGTATGCACCTCTCGCACGAGAACAACCGGCCCAGTGTTGCGGTGCGCACGCTGGCCGCCGCCGTGGGCGCCGAGGCCACCAACGAAACGTTCACGGAGGCGCGCACGCCCGACGGCCACCTGACCGTCTGCGTCTCTGCCCAGGACGCGCCGCTCTCGGTGTGGTAAGTGTGATGTGGTAACGTGCCGCGCAGGAGTCGCGACCGCCGGGGCCGCACCGCGCGACCGCCGCGACCGCGCAACCGCCGCGACACCACCAACCACCGCACGACCGGGGAGGCGCCATGCGCATACTGCTCGTCGAGGACAACGCAGACATAGTCCGCACGCTCACGGAGCTTCTGCGCTCCGAGGGCTACGACGTCGAGGCAACCCCCAGCCAAAACGGGGCCATCGCCCTGGGAACGCGCGTCGAAAAGCCCTTTGACCTCGTGCTTCTCGACGTAACGCTGGAGCAGGGCAACGGCTTTGCCGTGTGCGGCGCGCTCAAGGAGGCCCGCCCGCACCTGCCCGTGGTCTTTCTCACCGCCTCGGACGACGAGTTCAACACCGTCGCCGGCCTCTCGATGGGCGCCGACGACTACATTGCCAAGCCCTTCCGCCCGCGCGAGCTGCTTGCACGCATCCGCACCGTGCTGCGACGCTCGCAGCCCACGCAGCACCTGCTGCACCTGGGAAGCGTCACCGTGGACCCCGCCCGCGCCCGCGCGACAAAAGACGGACGCGAGCTTGACCTCTCGGCAGTCGAGTACCGCCTGCTGCTGCTCTTTGCGAGCAAGGCGGGCGGCATCGTGACGCGCGACATGATGCGCGAGGCGCTCTGGGAGGACTCCGGCGCCTACGTGGAGGAGAACACCCTCTCGGTCTACATTCGGCGCCTGCGCGACAAGATCGAGGACGACCCCGCAAATCCGCAGCTCATCCGCACCGTCCGCGGCATGGGCTACCGCGCGGCGGAGTAACGCCATGCCCCGCGACCCCCGGTTCATCGCGCTTCTCGGCATTGGCGCAGCTGCGACCGCAGCCTGCTGTGCGGGCGCCTGGCTGCAAGCGGGCCCAGCCGCGGCGTCGTGGGTCCTCGCGTGCGGCGCCGCCCTGCTGGTCCTCTTCGCGGTTACAACCGCCCTGCGCTACCGCCGCATCGCCCAGCTCTCAGAGCGCCTGGACCGCGCGCTCTCTGGCGAGCGCGACGTGAGCTTCAAGGGCATGGGCGAGGGCGAGCTTGCCATTCTCGCCAGTCAGCTCGACAAGACCGTGACGCGGCTCGTGGTGGCAAACGAGGAGCTCGAGGCCGAGAAGCACGCGCTTGCCGACGCCCTGGCCAACATCTCGCACCAGCTGCGTACCCCGCTCACGTCGCTTGGCATCGAGCTGGAGCTCATGCGCAAGGCGGCGGCCACGCCCGAGGATGCCCAGCGCATGCGCGACTGCGGCCGAATGCTGGAGCAGCTGCAGTGGCTCGTCTCGTCCCTGCTCAAGCTCGCGCGCCTTGACGCCGGCGTGGTGCGGCTGGAGCGCCACCGCGTGGACGTATCTTCGCTGGTCAAGGCTGCGCAAGAGCCGCTGGCCGTGACCGCAGACCTTGCCGGCGTGACGTTCCAGGCCAAAGTGGAGCCGGACTGCTCCTTCATGGGCGACGCTGCCTGGACCCGCGAGGCCCTGACCAACGTGCTCAAGAACTGTGTGGAGCACACGCCCGCCGGCGGCACCGTAAGCATCACGGCCCACGAGGACGCCGTTGCCTGCCGCATCCGCGTGGAGGACACCGGACCAGGCATTGCCGAGAAGGACCTGCCCCACGTCTTCGAGCGCTTCTACCACGGCACGAGCAACCCCGCCCGCCGCGACGAGGACGCGTGCAACCCCAGCGGCGTGGGCATTGGCCTCTCGCTCTCGCGCGCGCTGCTTGTGGCTCAGGGCGCCCAGATCACGGCATCCAACGCAAGCCCCAACGGCGGAGCCCGCTTTGACCTGGTCTTTCCCAAGGTGACGGTTTAGTCACGCGCCCGTCACGGCCGCGTGGTGGCCCAGGCTCACCATTGAGGCACAACCACAGGCAATCGAGGGGAGCGCCATGGACATCTTGAGCATCGAGCACCTCACAAAGGTCTACGGGACGGGGCCCGCCGCCGTGCGGGCACTCGACGACGTGAGCCTGACCATCGAGCCGGGCGAGTTCGTGGCCATCGTGGGCTCGTCCGGCTCGGGCAAGTCCACGCTCATGCACCTCATGGGCGGCGTGGACCGGCCCACCTCCGGCACGGTGCGCATGAACGGCGAGGACGTCTACAAGCGAACGGACGAGCAGCTCGCTGTCTTTCGCCGCCGCGAGGTGGGGCTGGTGTACCAGTTCTACAACCTCATCCCCGTGCTGGATGTTGAGGAGAACATCACGCTTCCGGTGCGCATGGACGGCCGCAAGGTGAACGAGCAGCGCCTGCACGCACTCGTCTCGTCCCTTGGCCTCAAGGGCTTTGAGCACCATCTGCCCAACCAGCTCTCGGGCGGCCAGCAGCAGCGTGTGGCCATTGGCCGGGCGCTCATGAACTCGCCGGCAATTGTGCTTGCGGACGAGCCAACCGGCAACCTGGACTCCAAGAACTCGGTCGAGATCATGCGGCTTCTGCGCTCGTCCAACCGCGACCTGCGGCAGACCCTCGTAGTGATCACGCACGACGAGGACGTGGCCCTCATGGCACCGCGCGTGATCGCCATCGAGGACGGGCGCGTGGTCTCCGACGAGCGCAGGGGGTGAGCCACGTGGGCGTCTTCACGAGCTACACCCTGCGGTCGCTCCGCAAGAACCGCACGCGCACCGTGGTCACCGTAGTTGGCGTGATCCTCTCGACGGCCCTGCTCACAGGTGTGGTTGCCACCGCCACGAGCATTGCCGCGGCACTTCTCGGCCGCACCATAGAGACCGAGGGGTCCTGGCAGGTCTACGACGATCTCCAGCCGGCCGAGGCAGACTCGGCCCTTGGCCGGCTGACGACGGACGCAAACGTGACCGCCGCCATGGATTCCCAGGTCGCAGGCTTTGCCTCGTACGCGAGCGACGCCAACCTGAGCACCACGCTGCTCGCCATCCAGACCGCGCCACGGGTACTCCGCGGCAGCGAGAGCCAAGCGCGCGGCCTCACCGTGATGCCCACCGTGCGCTCCGGCCGCGAGCCAGAGGCCGCAAGCGAGGTCATGCTGCCCGTCACGTTCTCTGGCGTCACACTCACGGACGACGGCTCGGGCGCAAGCGCCACCAGCGACGGTCCCATCGATCTGGGGTCCACCATCACACTGCCCCTGGGAGCCGCGCTCGACGAGAACGGCCAGCTCAGCGCGCCCGCTGCCACTCGAAGCTACACCGTGGTGGGCTTCTACGTGCCGCAGCACTTTGAGAGAAACGACTTCACCGCCTTCGAGGAGGCGGGCACCACCGCGATTATCTCGGCAAACGACGTCTCGACCCCCATCTACACGCGCGCGTGGACGGATACGAACGGCCTCTCCACGCGTGACGCTATCAAGGGCTGGGCTGCACCCATCTTTGGCGAGGAGGACTACTACCTCCATGGGCGCCTGCTCGCGTTCCAGGGCATGGCCAGCTACGAGAGCACCACCATGGTGTCGCTGCGCGGGATGGTCGCCGTGGTTGGCGGGGTCATTGTGGTGGCCGCCATTGGAATGATCGGCAACTCCTTCTCGATTTCGGTTGCCGAGCGCACGCGCCAGTTTGGCCTGCTCTCCTCGCTGGGAGCGTCAAAGCGCCAGCTGAGAAGAACGGTGCTCATGGAGGCCGTGGCAATTGGCCTCGTGGGCATACCGGTGGGGCTTGCGGCAGGACTGGCCGGAGTTGCAGCAATGCTCAGCAGCTCAGCGCGGGCGTTTGACGCACTGCTGAGAAGCTCGCTCTCGGGGACCGCGCAGGGGATACCCCTGGTGATAAGCCCCGCCGTGGTGGCGGGCATGGCGGTGACGTCCTTCCTCGTGCTTCTCGCCAGCGCCTGGGCACCCGCGTGGCGCGCGAGCAGGGTCTCGGCAATCGACGCCATTCGCCAGCAGCAGGACGTGCGGCTCTCCAAGCACGCCGAACGCGCAATCGAGAAAGCCCAGGCCACCGGCATTGCGCCCAGAAAGCGGATGCTCGAGCGCATCGCGGGACTACCCGGCCTCCTGGCGAGCAGGAATCTCTCGCGCTCCAGCTCGCGGGGCCGCACCGTCGTGGTGTCGCTTGCGCTCTCGGTGGTGCTCATCGTGCTCTCCGGAGCCATCTCGCTCTACATGGGACGGACCATGGACATTGGCAACGACCTTGGCGCCACAAACCGCTCCGTCATCTCACTTACCGTCTACAACAGCCAAGAGGCCGACCAGGGCACCGTATCCAAGGCAACCCTGGGCCTTGTGCGAGACGTGCAGGGCATATCCGGCCAGGTAGATGGCCTCACGTCCAGCGCGCCCATCGTGAGCGGCGCCCTCGAGGCAACCCTTCCCGCGGGCAGCATCTCGGCCGAAGGCCGCACGTATCTCGCAGACTACAACGGCGACAACGAGAGCGCCGGTGCAGACGGTTCGTACGCAGGTCCCATGCTCGTCTCGTTTGTGGATGATGACACCTGGACCGCACTCTGCAAGAAAGCCGGCGCAAGCACCACGGCAGCGGACGGCACGAGCGTGCCGGCACTCGCTCTCAACGTACTGGCGTGGATGGAATCGAGCAGCGTGAGAACGGTGGCCCCGTTCGGCTCGCCCACCAGCGCCACGGTCTACGAGTTGCGCGACCTGCAGTCGACCCTGCTCCTTGACTCGGGCGGCGGCGCTCTGGTCCAGACACGGGAGAACACGGGCAACGGAACAGGCGGAACGCAGAGCCGGACCAGCATCGAGGATGCAGTCGTGGACTCCGGCAGCATCACCTTTGTGGGCACGCTTGACTCGCTGCCAGAGCAGCTTGGCGACACGAGCCTTACGTCCTCCTCGATGCTCGCGATGGTGATGCCGCGCTCGGCGCTCGAGGCGCACCCCAATCTCTTCTCCGCGACAAGCGTCGTGGTGCCCTTCTCGCTTGACGAGGGCGCCGACCCCTTTGACACCGGCAACGCCCTTGAGGAGGCCGCCAACGCGACGATAAGCGGCAGCGCCACGGCATATGTGAACAACAACGTGGCCGAGAGGGAGTCGACCGACGCCGTTGTTGGCCTCTTCAAGCTCCTTGTGATGATCTTCTCGGTGGTGTGCCTGCTCATCGCCGTGGCCAACGTGTTCAACACGCTTTCCACGAGCATCATCCTTCGCACGCGCGAGTTTGCCGTGCTTCAGAGCGTGGGGCTGGGGCCCAAGGGGTTCCGCCGCATGCTGGTTGCCGAATGCGCGAGTTACGCTCTGCGCGGGCTGGGGTTTGGCCTGGTCTTCTCGGTGGGCGTGGTCTGGCTCTTCTGGACTGCGCTGAGTTCCAGCGTGGACCTCTCGTTCGAGCTGCCCTGGGGCTACGTGGCCGGGGCAGTTGCGGGCGTGGTAGCGGTGCTGGGGCTCTCCGTTGCCTACGCGCTGCGCCGCAGCCACGCGCTGAACATCGTGGAGGCGCTGCGCGCGGACGCAATCTGACCGGTTGCCCCAGGGCCACGGGTGCCGAGAGGACCCCGCGGCAGAAAAAAGCGCCCCGGCCTAAACCGGGGCGCGTGCTTGGGGCCTCGGCGAGGGACGGGTGCCGGCCCGACTGTTGGTTACAGCTAGTCGATGGAGACCTTGGTGACGTTGGCCTTCTCGGACTGCTTGGGGACGTTCACGGTAAGGACGCCGCCCTCAAGCTTGCCCGTGATGCCCGTGGTGGCGGCATCCTTCAGGAAGACGCCACGCGTAGCGCTCCACTCGCTAGTCTCCTTGTGGAGGTAGTTCTTGCCCTTCTCCTCGTCAGACTCCTTCTTGTCCACCGAGATGGAGAGCCTGCCCTCGTTGAGCTCGACGTCGACCTCGTCCTTCTTGACGCCCGGGAGTTCGGCGGTGACCACGTAGCTATCACCCGCGTCCTCGACGTTCATCTTGAAGGCAAGGTCACCGTCGGTGGTTGCCAGCGGAGCGAAGAAGTCATCAAACGCGCCGAACGGCCAGCTGGAAAGGGCCCTTGCGTACCTGTCATACGGAATCATGCTTGCCATGATGCTCAACTCCTTGAGACGAGCGGACGCCTCTTTGCGGCGCCCTTGGTGTTCGCTGGTATATGTTCCCGACATCCGATTTATTAAACGCACGAGAAAAGATTTTCTCAGTGTCTACGACTTAGATTTTGTTTCCACGCACGTCACCAACACAATGGACACGCTGCAGGTGGTTTGGGAACCATGCGTGCTCTATGATGTTGGCATTGCCGTGCAGACCGCAATCGGAGGCACGAACACATGAACAACTACAACGACCTGGACAACCCAGGCAACGTTTCTCCCCGCCCGCAGGCGGCGCCCGAGGGGTCGCACTTCTCCGCACAGGGCAATCCGCAGAGCCGGCGCGTGCCATCGCCTGACGAGACAGTCATGGCGGATTATTCTGGCAAGAATTCCCCCGCTGCCGGCTTTGACGAGACACCCGCACCCGAGCCGCGCGAGGCGGCACCCAGGCCGCAGCGCTACACACGCGCGCGTACGCCGCACAAGACCGTTGCCCCTATCAGCGACTTCGACAACCAGGCAAATGCCGACGGCTTCGAGGGGTTCACGCACGACTCGGACTACGCCAACAGGGGCACGGTGCTCTCCGGACGCTCCTATCGCAAGTCTCGCTCAGAGATGCCACAGCTGCGCCGTGACCTCCACTATGGCCAGTACCTCGAGATCCCCAAGGGCCGTCGCGACATCTTTGCCTCACGCGAGCGCAAGATGCGCATCCGCTCGGTGGTCGCGCTTATCGCCGTCATTGTGGTGCTGTGCGTGATCGTGTTCTTCGTATGGCAGTACATGCAGGTCAACTGGGGCGCCACGAGCTAACCGGCGCGTAGCCGCCGGCCGCGCCGGTGCCGGCGTCGCACAACATGGCCGCGCTAGTCCCACGGGTCGCGCTCAAAGAGCGGCTCGGGGTGTGGCTGGCGGTCCGAATACGGGTCGTAGCCGTCGTCATCCTCGTTCTCCGCGCGAATAAAGGGTTGGTCAACGGGGTCGATCTTCTCGGCAGATGGCTTTGTTGCGGGCGCGGGCTTCGCCGCAGGCGCCGGCGACGGAGTCGCCTTCTTGTCCGCGCGCGCGTCCTTGGGCGCAACGTTCCTCTCGTCCATGCGTCACTTCCCGTAGTAGTTCGTGATGGCGATGTAGCTCGCCAGGTCGTTTCCGTAGTCGCTCAGGTCGATGCCGTCGTAGTGGCTCTTGGATGCAATGGTCACGACCACGTGCGTCGAGGACCCGTTGAGGCTCCCAATGAGGATGCTCCACACGTAGTTGCCCTGCTGGCCGTAGCCGCTGATGAACGAGAGTCCGGTCTTGTCGATGGTGCGCGTTGTCTGCGTCGTATCGGCGGTGCACGAGGAGACCAGGTTGCTCAGGCCGCAGGCGTCCATCACGGCCGAGATGCCGCTTGAGCTGATGGCCGCGCTCGACGAGACCGCCGAGGCAGAGGCCTGGAGCCGCACCCCACCCACGGCCTTCCCGGCCGTAAGCGAGCTGGTACCCGTACCGGCACCAAGGGCATCTGCGGACTCGGGGTAGTCCGTGATGGTGATGGTCGCCGTGCCGTCGGAATAGACCGCGTAGGCATTGCCGCTGGGGAACACGCCCGTGGACGAGACAGAATAGCCCTGCTTCGTGAGGTACGCGTCCAAGTCTGCGGGATCGATGTCAAAGTACTCGGCAAGGTGGTACGCATCCGTCAGCTTGGGCGACGGCACGTACAGGGTGACCGTGGAGCCCTCGGAGACCTCGGTGCCCGCCTCGGGCGAGGTCGAGACCACGGCATTCTCCTCGCCCTTCTCGTCCGTGTACGAGACGGTGTGAGCGAGACCCGCCGCCTCGATGGCCTTCTCGGCATCAGAGAGCGTGAGACCAACCACGTCTGGCACCTTAAAGGGCTGCGCCACCGTGAGCGTGATCTGGTCTGACGAGACAAACGCCTTACCCTCGCCGGGATCCACCGCGAGCACTGTGCCCTCCGCCTCGCTGGAGTTCTGGTATGCAATGGAGATGTTCTCGGCACCCACGTTGTACAGGGCCGTCTTTGCGTCCGCCTGACTCAGCCCCACAACCGAGGGAATCGTGCGCGCAACCGCCACGGTGATGGTCACCGAGAGGTCGTCACCCGTGCGCGTGCCTGCCACAGGGTCCATCGAGATGACCTTGCCCACGTTATCGTCGGAGAGGACCTCGTTGACGTTGACGGTGAAGCCAAGCGGCGAGAGGGTCGAGCGGGCTTCGGTCTCGGTCTTGCCCACCACGTCGGGCAGGGTCTTGCCGCCCCAGTACTCGTTCACGTAGGTGTACTTCACCACGAAGGCCGCTGCGGCGAGAAGCGCGACAACCACGAGGACCACGGCGAGCGGGTGCACGCGGCTGCGGTGCTTGTCGTTCGCCGTTACTGGTGAGTCGATGGCCATGGGCGCATAGGGGGTCACGCGCGTGAAGTCCGCGTCGTTGATGGGGGCGTAGGGGTCGTCCATCGCGTCGATGCCGTCGGGACCCTCACCGGACGAGACGGCGTGGGGCACCACGATGGTGGGCATTTCGTCGCTCGCGGTGTCGCCAGTGTCCTCGGGCGATGGCGGCGCGGCAAGCTGGGTTGCGTTAGGGTCCGTAAGCACCGTAGCATCCGGGTCCGCAAGCCGCGTGGCATCCGGGTCGTCGCGCTTTGCCCGCGTGGCTTCTCCCCCAAGCTCTGGATCATCCATGTCGCAACCTCCCCGGACCAACGGTGTCTGCTGAGCTGCTCTCCATTGTGCCCCAACAGGGAAAATCGCGCCGCGCAAACGCCGTTCGCGGAGCCGGCAGCCGCGCACACAAAAAAGCGGCCCCGGAGCACTGGCTC
>ERZ791908.1615-NODE-1615-length-12913-cov-43.527998_pt1 | contig 12913 bp, 9 predicted proteins | sample MGYA00510144_ERZ791908 | MGnify/ENA primary metagenome ERZ791908 (study PRJEB30046, sample SAMN00792105) | human gut metagenome | study: EMG produced TPA metagenomics assembly of the A metagenome-wide association study of gut microbiota in type 2...
TAAAAGCAGGCATCACCATGTTTGCCGAACGACAATACTGGCAGGATGTGGCTGATCGTTTCGTAAAAGAGAATGTGACGGTGAAACCTAATCGTGGAAACATTATTTCTTCTGACGGTAAACTGATGGCCAGTTCGCTACCCGAGTACAGAATCTATATGGACTTTATGTCCGGTGAGAAGGACGAAAAACGCAGACGGAAAGATCAGGCACGCCGGGACTCTATCCTCAATGCCAATATGGATTCCATCTGTATCGGACTTCACAAGATATTCCCGGACAGGAGTGCAGCCCAATTCAAAGCACACCTCAAGAAAGGACGCCAGGCAAAAAGCCGTAATTATCTGATTTATCCGAAACGTATTTCCTATATACAATATAAAGAGGTAAAGAGACTGCCCGTCTTCTGTTTGAACCGGTATAAAGGCGGATTTAAAGAATTAGCATACAATCAGCGCAAGAAACCTTTCGGTTCACTGGCTGCCCGTACGCTGGGAGATGTGTATGCAGATACAGCCAAAGGAGCCAGAAATGGTATCGAACTTGCTTTCGACACTATCCTGAAAGGACGGGACGGACTGACGCACCGCCAAAAAGTGATGAACAAATACCTGAACATTGTCGACGTGCCGCCGGTTGACGGTTGCGATTTGATTAGTACCATCGACGTAGGCATGCAGGATATTTGCGAGAAAGCATTGGTAGACAAGCTGAAAGAGCTGAATGCCAGCGTAGGCGTGGTGGTATTGATGGAAGTAGCTACCGGAGAAGTGAAAGCCATCGTCAACATGATGCAAGGCAAGGACGGCGAGTATTACGAAATGCGTAACAATGCCATCAGTGATATGCTTGAGCCGGGTTCTACTTTCAAGACGGCTTCCATTATGGTAGCTCTCGAAGACGGCAAGATCACTCCGGACTATGTGGTAGACACCGGCAACGGACAGATGCCGATGTACGGACGTGTCATGAAAGACCACAACTGGCACCGTGGAGGATATGGGAAGCTAACTGTTACTGAAATTCTGGGAGTTTCGTCCAACGTCGGTACCTCTTATATTATAGATCATTTCTATGGTAGCAATCCACAGAAATTCGTAGACGGGTTAAAACGGATGAGTATCGACCAACCGCTCCACCTACAGATTTCAGGAGAAGGGAAGCCGAATATCCGTGGTCCAAAAGAACGTTATTTTGCAAAGACCACTTTGCCGTGGATGAGTATCGGATACGAGACACAGGTTCCTCCAATCAATATTCTGACGTTCTACAACGGAATAGCCAATAATGGAGTCAGTGTACGTCCGAAATTTGTCAAAGCTGCCGTGAAAGACGGGGAAGTCGTGAAAGAATATCCGACAGAGGTTATCAATCCTAAGATTTGTTCGGATAAGACTTTGGCACAGATTCGTGAAATACTGCGGAAAGTGGTCGGTGAGGGACTTGCCAAGCCTGCAGGGAGTAAGCAGTTCCACGTTTCAGGCAAAACGGGAACGGCGCAGATTTCACAGGGAGCGGCCGGATACAAAACGGGAAGAACGAATTACCTGGTTAGTTTCTGCGGATATTTTCCGTCAGAGGTACCTAAATATAGTATGATTGTCTCTATCCAGAAACCGGGCTTGCCGGCTTCGGGAGGTTTGATGGCAGGCAGTGTATTCAGCAAGATTGCAGAAAGAGTGTATGCCAAAGACCTGCGGTTGCCGCTTACCAATGCGATTGACACCAATTCCGTAGTCATTCCGAATGTAAAAGCCGGAGAGATGCGCGAAGCTCAACGGGTATTGGAGGAGCTGGAGATTAATATACAAGGTAAAGTTGCCGATTCAGGAAAAGAAGTGTGGGGGAATACGCACGTTGCTCCGCAAGCTGTGGTTCTTGAAAGCCGAAGCAATATGCAGAACTTTGTGCCGAGCGTGATAGGTATGGGAGCGAAAGATGCTGTCTACTTGTTGGAAAGCAAAGGATTGAAAGTCAATCTGGTCGGGGTAGGCAAAGTGAAAAGCCAGTCGATAGCCAATGGAACCATCGTAAAGAAGGGACAGACGGTGACGCTGACGCTAAAGTAAAAATTAAAGATTAAAAATTAAATAGAGTGATGTTATTAAAGGAGTTACTGAAAGCGATCCAACCGGTAGAGGTAGCCGGAGATTCAGACATAGAAATCACCGGAGTCAATATTGACTCCCGTCTAGTGGAAGCCGGCCAACTGTTCATGGCAATGCGCGGCACACAAGCCGACGGCCACGCCTACATACCTGCTGCCATAGCGAAAGGAGCGACTGCTATCCTCTGCGAGGATATGCCGGAAGAGCCTGTTGCGGGGATCACTTATATACAAGTCAAAGACAGTGAAGATGCAGTAGGAAAGATTGCTACTACTTTCTACGGCGACCCCACTTCCAAGATGGAATTGGTTGGTATTACCGGAACGAACGGAAAAACAACAATCGCCACCTTATTATATAATACATTCCGTTATTTCGGATATAAGGTAGGATTGATTTCTACCGTTTGCAATTATATCGACGATGAACCGATCCCGACAGAGCATACCACACCCGACCCTATCACGTTGAACCGTCTATTGGGACGAATGGCGGATGAAGGATGCAAATATGTTTTCATGGAAGTCAGTTCACACTCCATTGCACAAAAACGTATCAGTGGATTAAAGTTTGCAGGAGGGATCTTTACCAATCTGACCCGCGACCATCTCGACTATCATAAAACAGTAGAGAACTATCTGAAAGCGAAGAAGAAATTCTTTGACGATCTGCCGAAAAATGCATTCAGCCTGACCAATCTGGACGATAAAAACGGACTGGTAATGACGCAGAACACACGTTCGAAGGTCTATACTTATTCATTGAGAAGTCTTAGCGACTTTAAAGGACGGGTATTAGAGTCTCATTTCGAAGGGATGCTGCTCGACTTCAACAATCATGAACTGGCAGTTCAGTTTATCGGAAAGTTCAATGCTTCCAATTTATTGGCGGTATTCGGGGCGGCAGTTCTGTTAGGCAAGAAAGAGGAAGAGGTGCTTGTAGCTCTTAGCACACTTCATCCGGTAGCCGGACGCTTCGATGCGGTCCGCTCACCGCAGGGAATTACGGCGATTGTTGATTATGCACATACCCCGGATGCTCTCATTAATGTACTGAACGCTATTCATGGAGTGCTTGAAGGAAAAGGAAAAGTGATTACCGTGGTAGGCGCCGGCGGTAACCGCGACAAGGGCAAACGCCCCATCATGGCAAAGGAAGCTGCCAAAGCGAGTGACCGCGTCATCATCACTTCCGACAATCCGCGCTTTGAAGAGCCGCAAGACATCATCAATGACATGCTTGCCGGACTGGATGCGGAAGATATGAAGAAAACACTAAGCATTGCCGACCGTAAAGAAGCAATTCGCACGGCTTGCATGCTGGCAGAGAAAGGAGATGTAATTCTCGTTGCCGGAAAAGGACATGAGAATTACCAGGAGATAAAAGGAGTGAAACATCATTTTGATGACAAAGAAGTACTCAAAGAAATTTTTAAATAATGAATAGACTGTGCTAATATGCCGACCGGCTTCGTTATCTATCCGACAGCAACCGGCATAACAACACATCAATAAATTGGCAAATTATTTATGTTATACTATCTATTTGAATGGCTACATAAGCTCAATTTTCCAGGAGCGGGAATGTTCGGATATACTTCATTCCGTGCTTTGATGGCGGTTATCCTCGCATTACTTATTTCAAGTATCTGGGGAGATAAGTTCATCAACCTACTCAAAAGGAAACAAATCACAGAAACGCAGCGTGATGCTAAAACCGACCCGTTTGGCGTCAATAAAGTAGGCGTGTCGAGCATGGGAGGTGTCATCATCATTGTAGCCATCCTGATCCCTTGTTTATTGTTAGGTAAACTGCATAACATATACATGATACTGATGCTGATCACTACCGTATGGTTGGGATCGCTCGGATTCGCAGACGACTATATCAAAATCTTCAAAAGAGACAAAGAGGGTTTGCATGGCAAGTTCAAGATTATCGGTCAGGTCGGTTTAGGTTTAATTGTCGGAATGACCTTGTATTTAAGTCCGGACGTAGTGATCCGTGAGAATATCGAAGTTCATAATCCGGGACGGGAGATGGAAGTGATACACGGAACGAATGACCTGAAATCTACCCAGACAACGATTCCTTTTTTCAAGAGCAACAACCTTGATTATGCTGATCTGGTTTCGTTCATGGGAGAACATGCGCAAACAGCCGGATGGATATTGTTCGTCATTGTCACAATCATTGTGGTTACCGCCGTATCAAACGGCGCCAATCTGAATGACGGTATGGACGGAATGGCAGCCGGGAACTCGGCAATTATCGGTGCAACGTTGGGGGTACTGGCCTATGTATCATCGCATATCGAATTTGCAGGCTACCTGAACATCATGTATATTCCGGGCTCGGAAGAACTCGTAATCTATATCTGCGCCTTTATCGGTGCACTGATAGGTTTCTTATGGTACAACGCCTATCCGGCACAAGTATTTATGGGAGATACAGGCAGTCTTACTATTGGCGGTATTATCGCAGTGTTTGCCATCATCATCCACAAAGAGTTGCTGATACCGATTCTTTGCGGTGTATTCCTGGTAGAAAACCTGTCGGTAATCCTGCAACGGGCTTATTATAAGGCGGGAAAACGAAAAGGTGTGAAACAGCGATTGTTCAAGCGTACACCGATTCACGATCACTTCCGCACTTCGATGAGCCTGATTGAACCGGGATGCACGGTGAAATTCACCAAACCCGACCAACTGTTTCATGAATCAAAGATTACCGTCCGGTTCTGGATTGTAACGATTGTATTGGCAGCAATAACGATTATAACGCTTAAAATAAGATAACCGGCAAGGTGCCGGAGCCAAGTTTCCATACGGGAAACAAGTTTTATAGATAGAGAGTATTAACCCGATTATTAACTTTTAAAGATGTGCACAGCTAATAGATAAATCAATCAATTAGAAAATAAGGGCACATTATTGTAGATGAAAAGAATAGTAATTTTAGGAGCTGGCGAAAGCGGCGCAGGTGCAGCCGTACTCGCTAAAGTCAAAGGATTTGAGACGTTTGTTTCGGACATGTCCGCTATCAAGGACAAGTATAAGGAACTTCTCGACAGCCATCAGATTGCCTGGGAAGAAGGACACCATACCGAAGAACTCATTCTGAATGCCGACGAGGTAATCAAAAGCCCCGGTATCCCGAATGATGCCCCGATCATCCTGAAACTGAAAGCTCAAGGCACACCGGTGATCTCCGAGATTGAGTTTGCCGGACGCTATACTGATGCCAAAATGATCTGTATTACAGGTTCTAACGGGAAGACCACAACGACTTCCCTGATCTACCATATTTTCAAAAGCGCAGGTCTGAACGTAGGTTTGGCAGGCAACATCGGCAAAAGCCTTGCTTTGCAGGTAGCCGAAGATTACCACGATTACTATATTATCGAACTTAGCTCTTTCCAGCTGGATAATATGTATAACTTCCGTGCGAACATCGCCGTATTGATGAACATCACTCCGGACCATCTTGATCGCTACGACCATTGTATGCAGAATTACATCGACGCTAAATTCCGCATCACCCAAAACCAAACACCGGACGATGCTTTCATCTTCTGGAACGATGACCCTATCATCAGACAGGAACTGGCAAAACATGGTCTGAAAGCTCACTTGTATCCTTTTGCCACTGTAAAAGAGGATGGAGCGATTGCATACGTAGAAGATCACGAAGTGAAAATCACCGAACCGATTGCCTTCAACATGGAGCAAGAGGAACTGGCCCTGACAGGACAACACAACCTGTACAACTCTTTAGCCGCCGGTATCTCGGCAAACCTTGCCGGCATCGCCAAAGAAAACATCCGGAAAGCCCTCTCCGATTTCAAGGGAGTGGAACATCGGTTGGAAAAGGTGGCACGTGTGCGCGGAATTGATTTTATTAACGACTCTAAAGCCACGAATGTCAACTCCTGCTGGTATGCCCTGCAAAGCATGACTACCAAAACGGTATTGATTCTCGGTGGTAAAGATAAAGGAAACGACTATACTGAAATTGAAGACCTGGTACGCGAAAAGTGTTCAGCACTGGTATATCTGGGACTTCATAACGAAAAGCTTCACGAATTCTTCGACCGTTTCGGTCTGCCGGTAGCCGATGTGCAAACCGGCATGAAAGATGCCGTAGAAGCAGCATATAAACTGGCAAAGAAAGGTGAAACGGTATTATTAAGTCCTTGCTGCGCTTCTTTCGACCTCTTCAAGAGTTACGAAGACCGTGGCGACCAATTTAAAGAATGTGTCCGTGCCCTTTAATTTCTAATTATTTATTTTTAAATTCTGCAAGATTGGATTTATTAAAGAACATATTCAAAGGTGACAAGGTAATCTGGATTATCTTCCTCTGTCTCTGCCTCATCTCGATCATCGAGGTGTTTTCGGCAGCGTCGACGCTGACTTACAAAAGTGGCGACCATTGGGGGCCGATTACGCAACACTCCATCATCCTGATGGTGGGAGCTGTGGTGGTCGTATTTCTACATAATGTTCCCTACAAATGGTTCCAGGTATTTCCGGTCTTTCTATATCCGGTATCTCTGGTTCTACTGGCATTTGTCACGCTGATGGGCATTATCACAGGCGACCGTGTCAACGGGGCCGCCCGTTGGATGACCTTTATGGGATTGCAATTCCAGCCATCGGAATTGGCAAAGATGGCGGTAATCATTGCCGTCTCATTCATCCTGTCCAAAAGGCAGGACGAATATGGGGCCAATCCGAATGCCTTTAAATATATCATGATCCTCACCGGACTGGTATTCCTGCTCATCGCACCGGAAAACCTTTCGACAGCAATGCTGCTGTTCGGAGTGGTATGTATGATGATGTTCATCGGACGGGTATCTTCCAAGAAACTGTTCGGGATGTTGGGGATATTGGGGCTTGTAGGCGGTGTTGCCGTAGGCATACTGATGGCTATTCCCGCCAAAACACTGCACAACACTCCGGGACTTCACCGTTTCGAAACGTGGCAGAATCGTGTTTCCGGTTTCTTTGAGAAAGAAGAAGTGCCGGCAGCCAAATTTGATATTGACAAAGACGCACAGATTGCACACGCGCGAATCGCTATTGCTACCAGCCATGTAGTAGGCAAAGGTCCGGGAAACTCGATACAACGCGACTTCCTTAGCCAGGCATTCTCCGATTTTATCTTCGCGATTGTGATTGAAGAAATGGGACTGGTAGGAGGAATATTTGTGGTGTTCCTCTATTTATGGTTGCTGATGCGAGCCGGACGAATCGCCCAAAAGTGCGAGCGAACCTTCCCCGCCTTTCTCGTCATGGGTATTGCGCTGCTGCTGGTATCGCAGGCAATACTGAATATGATGGTTGCCGTCGGGTTATTCCCCGTCACAGGACAACCCCTGCCTCTGGTCAGCAAAGGAGGTACAAGTACGTTAATCAACTGCGCTTATATCGGAATGATATTAAGCGTAAGCCGATATACCGCTCATCTGGAAGAACAGAAAGCGCACGATGCACAGATCCAACTGCAAATAGAGGCGGATGCCGCAGCCAATTCGGAAGCACAGACCGCAGCCGAACCGACAGCGCAGATTCTGAACAGCGATGCCAAATTTGAAGATGAGCATGATAGCAGAAACAATGAACGGTAAATGTTGAGAAAGGACAGAAGAAAACAGAATGATGGAAAAAGAACTTAGAATTATCATCAGCGGTGGAGGAACAGGAGGACATATCTTTCCTGCCGTCTCTATCGCAAACGCTATAATAGAGCTACGCCCCGACGCAGAAATTCTCTTTGTAGGTGCTGAAGGACGTATGGAAATGCAACGGGTTCCCGATGCAGGCTACCGTATTATCGGGCTTCCGATTGCCGGATTCGACCGCAAACGTTTATGGAAAAATGTATCTGTATTGATTAAACTGATGCGCAGCCAGTGGAAAGCACGCAAAGTTATCAAAGACTTCCGCCCACAAGTGGCGGTAGGCGTAGGCGGATATGCAAGCGGACCTACATTGAAGACTGCCGGAATGATGGGAGTACCGACATTAATCCAGGAACAAAACTCTTATGCCGGAGTGACCAATAAGCTCCTGGCACAGAAAGCAAAAGTGATTTGTGTAGCTTATGACGGAATGGAAAAGTTCTTCCCTGCCGACAAGATTATTATGACGGGGAATCCTGTCCGCCAAAACCTGACAAAGGATATGCCGTCTAAAGAAGAAGCATTGCGCTCCTTCAACTTACAGCCAGGCAAAAAAACGATTCTGATTGTAGGCGGCAGTCTAGGTGCACGTACCATCAACAATACGCTGACAGCCGGACTGGCAACCATCAAAGAAAACACGGACGTGCAATTCATCTGGCAAACGGGCAAATACTACTACCCGCAAGTGAAAGAAGCCGTGAAAGCTGCAGGTACACTTCCGAACTTATATGTAACGGATTTCATCAAAGACATGGCAGCCGCATACGCAGCAGCCGATCTTGTGATTTCCCGTGCAGGGGCAGGTTCCATTTCAGAGTTCTGCCTGTTACATAAACCTGTTATTTTAGTGCCTTCGCCCAATGTAGCGGAAGACCATCAGACTAAGAATGCCTTAGCATTGGTGAACAAACAGGCAGCTATCTACGTCAAAGACAGTGAAGCGGAAACAACCTTGATGGATGTAGCATTATCCACCGTCAATGACGAACAGAAACTGAAAGAACTGACAGAGAATATCGCCAAGCTGGCTTTGCCCGATTCTGCGAGAATCATCGCACAGGAGGTTATCAAACTGGCGGAAGCAAAGAGCTGATAAACAGAAGCAAAAAAACAGATAAATAGATTATCGGATTGCACACAGGTTGAAGTAGCGGTATAGCCCCGGGATCAAACGACGTAATCCGTACTAAAATAAAAAACAGAAGAAATGAATATAGAAACGATAAAATCAGTCTATTTCGTAGGTGCCGGTGGCATCGGTATGAGTGCACTTGTACGCTACTTCCTCTTCAAAGGCAAGGTAGTGGCCGGATATGACCGTACCCCTACTCCATTGACTGAAACCCTGATTGCCGAAGGTGCACAAATACATTATGAAGAAAACGTCGACCTGATTCCCGAAGCCTGCAAAGACAAGGAAAGTACGTTAGTCATATACACTCCGGCCGTTCCGCAGGAACACGAAGAACTCGTTTATTTCCGCAACAACGGATTCGAAATACAGAAACGCGCCCAAGTATTGGGAACGATTACCCATTCGAGCAAAGGTCTGTGCGTAGCAGGTACTCACGGGAAAACAACCACATCGACTATGACAGCTCATCTGTTCCACCAGTCGCACGTGGAATGTACCGCTTTTCTCGGAGGAATCTCAAAGAATTACGGCACCAACCTGCTGCTTTCTCAAGCAAGCCCTTACACAGTGATTGAAGCGGATGAATTTGACCGTTCTTTCCATTGGCTGTCACCCTATATGACCGTAATCACGTCTACCGACCCCGATCATCTGGACATCTACGGAACAGAGCAAGCCTACCTGGAAAGTTTCGAACATTACACCACGCTAATCCAACCGGGTGGCGCACTGATTATCCGCAAAGGCATCTCTCTGCAACCCAAAGTGCAGCCGGGCGTTCGTGTCTACACTTACTCACGTGACGAAGGCGACTTCCATGCAGAAAACATCCGTATCGGAAACGGAGAGATATTCATCGACTTTGTTGCTCCGGACACCCGTATCAACGACATCCAACTGGGAGTTCCGGTTAGCATCAACATAGAGAACGGCGTAGCCGCCATGGCATTGGCACACCTCAACGGGGTGACCGATGAAGAGATAAAAAGAGGCATGGCAAGTTTCCGCGGAGTAGACCGCCGGTTCGACTTCAAACTCAAGAACGACCGGATTGTCTTTCTAAGTGACTACGCACACCATCCCTCTGAAATCAAACAGAGCGTGTTGTCTATGCGCGAACTTTACAAGGACAAGAAGATTACAGCCATCTTCCAGCCTCATCTCTATACCCGCACCCGCGACTTCTATCAGGATTTTGCCGATAGCCTGTCGTTACTCGACGAAGTGATTCTGGTAGACATCTACCCGGCACGTGAAGCACCAATTCCGGGCGTTACCAGCAAACTGATTTATGATAATCTCCGTCCGGGTATCGAAAAAAGTATGTGCAAAAAGGAAGAGATACTGAACATTCTGAAAGATAAAAACATTGAAGTATTAATTACTTTGGGAGCCGGAGACATCGACAACTATGTCCCCGAAATAAAGGAACTATTAGAAAAAAGATAAATGAATAATCATCCGGCAGCCTGTCCGAAACAGTGCAAGCATTTTAATTTTTAATCTTTAATTTTTGATTATGATTAAAAGAATCCTTCTATCCATCGTCATGCTGGTGCTCATAGCTTACCTTGCCGTAGCTATCACCGCTTTCAACCGCAAGCCTGCCGACCAGACCTGCCGTGACATGGAATTGGTTATCAAGGATACCGCATACGCCGGCTTCATCACCAAAGAAGAGCTGAAAGGTATCCTTCAACACAAAGGGATCTACCCCATCGGGAAGAAGATGGAACGCATCTCCACCAAGTCACTGGAACGGGAACTAAGCAAACATCCGTTGATTGACGAAGCCGAATGCTACAAAACACCCAGCGGCAAAGTGTGCGTGGAAGTGACACAACGTATTCCTATCCTCCGGGTCATGAGCGCCAACGGCCAAAACTACTACCTTGACAACAAAGGAACTATCATGCCACCGGAAGCAAAATGCGTCGCTCACCGGGTAATTGTCACCGGAAACGTAGAAAAGTCGTTTGCAATGAAGGATTTATATAAGTTTGGTGTATTTTTGCATAATAATAAATTCTGGGACGCCCAGATAGAGCAGATCCATGTGTTGCCCGACCAGAACATCGAATTGGTGCCGCGTGTGGGAGACCATCTGGTCTATCTCGGAAAACTGGAGAACTTTGAAGATAAACTGGCACGTTTGAAGGAGTTCTACAAAAAAGGACTCAACCGGGTAGGCTGGAACAAATATTCACGTATCAATCTCGAATTCAGCAACCAGATTATCTGTACAAAACGAGAGTAGTTGATAAGTGATAGATGATAAGTAAACAGTCTCTCTATATAGTAAATTGTAAATAGTAAAATAGTAAATAAAATAACCCTATGGCAACAACAGAATTTATCGCCGCTATTGAACTTGGTTCATCGAAGATAACCGGTGTGGCCGGAAAAAAGAACAGTGACGGAAGCATGCAGGTATTAGCGTATGCCCAGGAAGACTCTTCTACGTTCATTCGTAAAGGAGTGATCTTTAACCTGGACAAGACAGCGCAAAGCCTGACTTCAATCATCAACAGACTGGAAGGTGAGTTGAAAAACTCAATTGCCAAGGTATATGTAGGCATCGGCGGACAATCACTCTGCACCGTCCGCAATGTAGTAAGCCGCGACCTAGAGGAAGAAGCTATCATATCCGAAGAGCTTGTAAGCGCTATCGGTGATGAGAACATTACCATCCCGGTGGTCGATATGGATATATTGGACGTAGCTCCACAAGAATATAAGGTAGGTAATAACCTGCAAGCCAATCCGGTAGGTCTGGTAGGAAGCCACATCGAAGGACGTTTCCTCAATATCGTTGCCCGTGCTTCCGTACGTAAGAACTTGGAGCACTGTTTCCAACAGGCTAAAATTGATATTGCCGACCAACTGATCGCTCCGTTAGTAACCGCAAATGCCGTACTGACAGAAAGCGAACGCCGTTCGGGTTGTGCACTGATCGACTTCGGAGCAGACACAACTACCATCTCTGTATATAAGAATAACATTCTCCGTTTCCTGACTGTATTGCCTTTGGGAGGCAACAGCATCACGCGTGACATCACCACCCTGCAAATGGAGGAGGAAGAAGCCGAACGCCTGAAAAAAGCCTACGGTGACGCCCTCTATGAAGAGGACCCCGAACAGGAAGAAGCAACCTGCAAACTGGATGATGACAACCGTATCATCAAAGTGGCGGATCTTAACAATATCATCGAAGCCCGTGCCGAGGAAATCGTTGCCAACGTATGGAACCAGATACAACTATCGAGCTACGAGGACAAATTGCTGGCAGGAATCATCTTGACAGGAGGGGCCGCCAACCTGAAGAATCTGGACGAAACCTTGCGCAAACGCAGCAAGATAGAAAAGATACGGATGGCGAAACTTCCACGCAATACGGTCCATGCCCCCAACAATATACTAAAAAAAGACGGTTCACAGAACACATTGTTCGGTCTCCTGTTTGAAGGGAACCAAAACTGTTGCCTGACTGAAACCGCCCCGCAAGCTGCTGCTCCTGCACCGCCAGTCTCCAAACCGGAGCCGGAAGTGCATAGGACCGCAGACATATTTGAAGACGACCAGGAGCTGAAGGAACAGGCCCGCCTCGCCCGCCTCAAGAAAGAGGAAGAAGAGCGTGAAGCCAAGTTAGCTGCTAAAGAAGCGGAAAAACTTCGCAAGCAAAAGGAAAAGGAAGAGAAGGAAAGACGGAAAAGAGAAGCCGGTCCGAGCTGGATTCAGCGCAAGATCGACTCGTTGACGAAAGAAATCTTCTCCGACGACGATATGAAGTGATTTATGATTTATGAATTATGATTTATGAGTTGGCTGCGCGCTATATCATAAATCATAAATCATAACTTATAAATCAAGATTCAAAAATCAGAGTTCAGAAACCAGAAATCATAAATCAGAAATCATATTATTATGGACGAGATAGTACAATTCGATTTCCCGACAGATTCACCGAAGATCATCAAA
>ERZ791908.1625-NODE-1625-length-12806-cov-2.516822_pt1 | contig 12806 bp, 8 predicted proteins | sample MGYA00510144_ERZ791908 | MGnify/ENA primary metagenome ERZ791908 (study PRJEB30046, sample SAMN00792105) | human gut metagenome | study: EMG produced TPA metagenomics assembly of the A metagenome-wide association study of gut microbiota in type 2...
TTCTTCAGTGGACTTTCTCTGTAGATGATATCATTTCTGCCCGGTCCGTTACTTACCATTGTGATCGGGTAACCAATCTGTTCCTCGATAAATTCCACATACTTGCGGCAGTTCTCCGGCAGATCTTCAAACTTCTTAATGCCTCTGATATCTTCTCTCTGGTTTTTCCAGCCCGGTAATACTTTCAGAACCGGTTTTGCTTTCTCCAGATCATGTGTAACAGGGAACTCTGTTGTCACTTCTCCGTTGATCTCATAACCGACACATACCGGAATTTCATCCAGATAACCAAGTACATCCAGAACCGTAAATGCAACATCTGTTGTACCCTGCAGACGACAGCCGTACTTAGAAGCAACACAGTCAAACCATCCCATTCTTCTCGGGCGTCCTGTTGTTGCACCAAACTCACCGCCATCACCACCGCGGCGTCGCAGCTCATCTGCTTCGTCTCCGAAGATCTCGGATACAAATGCACCACCGCCGACTGCGGAAGAATATGCCTTGCAGACTGTGATGATCTGCTTGATCTCGTATGGCGGGATACCTGCACCGACTGCACCGTAAGCTGCCAGTGTGGAAGAAGAAGTTACCATTGGGTAAATTCCATGATCCGGATCCTTTAACGTACCAAGCTGACCCTCTAACAGGATGTTCTTTCCTTCCTTGATCGCCTTGTCAAGATATAAGGAAACGTTGCATACATAAGGTTCTACCATTTCCTTATACTCTTTCAGTGTCTGCATCAGCTCGTCCGGGTTTAAAAGCGGTTTATGATATAAATGCTCCAGTAAAACATTCTTTGTCTCACATACACGGACAACCTTTTCTCTCAGCTCGTCCTCATCTTCAAACAGCTCGCTTACCTGGAAACCGATCTTTGCATACTTATCGGAATAGAAAGGTGCGATACCTGATTTTGTGGAACCGAATGACTTACCGCCAAGACGTTCTTCTTCATATTGATCAAATAAAATGTGATATGGCATCACCATCTGACATCTGTCAGAAACCAGAAGCTTCGGCTTTGGCACATCGCGGTCTGTAATAGATTTCATTTCATTGAATAAAACCGGAATGTTCAGTGCAACACCATTACCGATAATACTTGTTGTATGTCCGTAGAACACACCTGACGGTAATGTATGAAGTGCAAACTTTCCGTAATCATTTACGATCGTATGTCCGGCATTGGCTCCACCCTGAAAACGGATGATGATATCTGCCTCTTTTGCCAGCATATCTGTAATCTTACCTTTTCCTTCGTCGCCCCAGTTAGCGCCTACAACTGCTTTTACCATAGTTCACATTCTCCTTTTAGCAGAAATTCTAAAAATCAAGCTGCCCGCAGGCAGTCCCTTTTTTGATACAGATATAGTATATACTATATTGATTCATAAGTAAAATCAATATTTTTTATATTTGCCATAATATATACTTATTTGTCAGTCTTATGTAAAGTAAATATTTTTTCCGCAGGAGATGCCGGACATTCATTGAAATCACGGATAATTTCTACTATAATGAATCATACTGTCAGAGGGTTTATTACCTCTATCCGTTGACTAGTAATACCTATTTTTAATGAAGGAGATTTATCATGCAAACAAATACACGATCCGCCATAGATGCACTCTCCGTACTGTCTCAGAGTGCCCATTCCCCGTTCCACTGCTGTAAATACTGCGAGGACACGCTCAAGAAAGCCGGCTTTCTTGCACTTCCCAAAAATGAGCCGCTTTCCCTTACCCCCGGTGGGAAATATTATATCGATCTTTACGATGCAACCTGCATTGCCTTTACGGTCGGCAAGAAAGTCTCTGCAGGCAAAAAGCTGCCAAAGCTACGTATGATCACGGCGCATACAGACTGGCCTTCTTTTCTGATAAAACCACAGCCTGAGCTGACACAGGGAAGCTATGGCAAACTCAATATCGAGCCGTATGGCGGCGCTGTATATACAAGCTGGCTGGACAGACCGCTCGGCATTGCAGGCAAGGTCTGTACAAAAGGAAAAGACGCTTTCCATCCGGTCACGCATCTGATCGACTCCAAGAAGCCGGTTGCTGTCATTCCGGGACTTGCCATCCATATGAATCCTGAGATCAACAAGGGCATGCAGCTTAATCCGCAGCTCCAGCTTCTGCCGCTTGTAGCGCGCCTTGGAGAAGATGAAAAATCCGATTATTTCCTGCACTATCTGGAGCTGCTCACAGGCTGCAAGGCAGAAAACATTCTGGACTATGAGCTGTTTTTATACAATACGGATCCCGGTGCAGAAGTCGGGCTGAACGGCGAATTTTTCTCCTGCCCGCGCATCGATAATTATTCCAGTGTACAGGCTGCTTTATCCGCCCTTCTGCATGCTGATACCAAAGAAGATCATATATGCATTTCCGCCTTTTATCACAATGAGGAGATCGGCAGTGCTACCAAGCAGGGCGCAGGCTCTGTTATGACAATGGATCTGTTAAAGCGTATCTTTGCTGCGCTCGGTTTTTCGGAGGAAATGCTTTCCTGCACGATCGCAGAAGGGCTCTGTCTTTCTCTGGATGTTGCCCACGGTCTGCATCCGAACTATCCGGATAAAAATGATCCGACCTGCCAGATCTGTCTCGGCGACGGTGTTGCACTGAAATTATCCGCCAGACAGTCTTATGCAACGGATTCTTCCTACGTCAGTGTGATCGAGGGGATCTGCAGACAACACAACATTCCATATAAGAAATTTGTGAACCGCTCCGATCAGAGAGGCGGCTCCACACTTGGCAGCATTACATCCGCCAAACTGGCAATCCCGTGTGTTGATGCAGGTGTTCCGCTTCTTTCCATGCATTCCGCCAGAGAACTCATGGCATGCGCTGACCAGGAAGCCTTATGTGCACTTGCTGCGCAGATGTTCCGCGGCTAGTTAGCCAGCCTTTTTGGCAGGATTTACATGGCATATGAGACATTGTGGCATGTTCTGCATCATTTATAAACAGAAAATGAAGCAGTTACAAAATTTTTCTAAAAAAGTAAAGGTAAATTTGACGGATAACGTCGACATACCGCCTCCCATATGATAGACTATAAAGGAATTATTCTTATAAGGGAGGAATTTAACATGGACAATTATTATTCTGCTGTAGGTGCAGGCATTGGTACTGCTTACTATCTTTTCATACTGGTATTTTACATTGCATGTGTGATCGGTATGTGGAAGATGTTTGAGAAAGCCGGCAAACCGGGCTGGGCAAGCCTGATCCCGTTTTACAACCTCTACTGCGTGTATGACATCGGCTGGGGCACAGGCTGGTTATTCTTACTGACCTTTGTTCCTTGTGTTGGCTTCATCTTTGATATCATGCTTTCTTTCAAGATGGCAAAAGCTTACGGACAGGGCACAGGCTTCGGCTTCGGTATTCTTTTCCTGAAACCGATCTTCTACATGATCCTTGGTTTCGGCGATTCCGAATACATCGGTCCACAGTAAACTACCGCTTATTCAGATCTTAATAATTCTAACAGACGGGCAGCTGCCATACTTTTTGGCAGCTGCTTATTTGTTACTACACACATATGCCGCTTGGGCAGCATCTGGTGGAAACGGAGCGCAAACAGCCTGCCTTCTTCCAGATAGGGCTGCGCAAAATCGCGCATCACACATCCAATCCCCAGATTTCTCAAAGCAAACTGCACGATCATATCAGACGTTGCAAGTTCAAATTCAGGATTTAAGGATACACCGTGTTTTTCCAGCACCTGATCGACATATTTTCTTGTACTTGTATTTTTTTCCAGAAAAATAACCGGATAATCGGGCAGCTCATGCAGATCAACCATATGATTTTTCAACTGGGTATAGCGGTGCGCCGCCACAAAGATATCCTCCACCTCACGCACGACCTGAATGTCCATTGTCTCATCTTCTGCAAAGGGCTCCGTTACAACACCGAAATCAATCTTACCTTCTTTCAGATACATCAATGTCTCGGGGGTCGGGCCGTTCGTGACATGTACTTTGATCGCCGGGTATTTCTGGTGAAACAGATCCAGATACGGAAGCAGGTAAAACTGCAGTGTCATATCGGAGGCACCGATCCGGATCTCACCCGATTCCAGATTTTTCAGTTTGGAAAGCACCTGTTCCCCCTGCTGCATTTCTTCATATCCCTGTTTGATATAGGAAAACAGTATTTCCCCCTCCGGGGTCAGGCGGATCCCTCTGGCACATCTGACGATCAGCTTTGTATCCAGTGCTTTTTCAAGCTGGCGCATTGACTGGCTGACCGCCGGCTGTGAGATCATCAGCCTTTCCGCCGCAAGTGTCATGCTCTGACAGACCGCTACATAATAAAACACTTTATAATATTCCAGATTTGTCGTCATCATCTTTCTCTCCATATATCTTTTGCCAGCATTTCAGGCAGTTTTCTATTTTCTTAATATAATTCATATATTTTTAAAAATTAAAACACAAATTGAACACACTTTCCAAATATACTAACAGCATCAGAGATGAAGAAAACCCCTCAACCCTCTCATCTTTGATAAGTGTTTCAACTCTTTATATTTTTTCATGAATCCCTCATAAGAAAAAAGGAAGCGGTTTCCACCCCTCAGGAAACCGCTTTCTTTTTGTCTTTCAGACTTTATACGTTGATCTCTGCTTTTACGCCAAGCAGAGCTTCATTTTCTTTCAGTACCGGCCTGAGTACCTGCTCGATAAACTTAGTTACCTGGATCGGTGCTCTGCCCACATATCTTGCGGGCTCCATGCTGCTCTGCAGATCTTCCAGTGTCATCGGGAAGCTGTCATCCGCTGCGATCAGTTCAAGCAGATTGTTGTCCCTGCCTTCCTGCTTTACATTCTTTCCTGCTTCCATGGAAAGCTGACGGATCTTTTCGTGCAGCTCCTGTCTGTTGCCACCCATCTTGACTGCATCCATCATGATATTTTCTGTTGCCATGAACGGAAGCTCTGCCATCAGATGCTTTGTGATAACTTTGTCGTAAACAACCAGACCGTCTACTACGTTCAGGCAGAGATCTAAAATACCGTCGATCGCCAGAAACGCTTCCGGAATGGAAAGACGCTTATTTGCAGAATCATCCAGTGTACGTTCAAACCACTGTGTTGCAGAAGTAATCGCCGGATTTAAAGCATCGATCATCACATAACGGGATAAGGACGCGATACGCTCACTTCTCATCGGATTTCTCTTATATGCCATTGCAGAGGAACCGATCTGATTTTTTTCAAACGGCTCTTCCACTTCTTTTAAGTGCTGCAGCAGACGGATATCGTTGCTCATCTTATGTGCGGATGCTGCGATACCTGCCAGTACATTGCAGACTCTTGTATCTACTTTACGGGAATAGGTCTGTCCTGATACCGGATAGCATTCCTTGAATCCCATTTTCGCTGCGATCATCGGATCAATCTTGTCGATCGTTTCCTGATCGCCGTTAAACAGTTCCTGGAAGGATGCCTGTGTACCTGTCGTGCCTTTTGAACCGAGCAGCTTTAAGGTAGAAGCCACATAATCCAGATCGGAAAGATCCATGACAAATTCCTGCGCCCAGAGTGTGGCACGTTTGCCGACTGTTGTAGGCTGTGCAGGCTGGAAATGGGTAAATGCCAGTGTCGGGAGTTCTTTATATTTATCCGCAAATTTTGCAAGCTCATCGATCACATTGACCAGCTTCTTCTTAACAAGCTGCAGTGCCTCTGCCATGACAATGATATCGGTATTGTCACCGACATAGCAGGATGTTGCGCCAAGATGGATGATACCTGCTGCCTTCGGGCACTGCTGTCCGTATGCGTATACATGGCTCATTACATCATGTCTGACCTGTTTTTCGCGTTCCTTTGCCACATCGTAATTGATGTCGTCCAGATGCTCCTTCAGCTCATCGATCTGCTCCTGTGTGATGACCGGTTTGCCATCCTGGGACAATCCCAGCTCCATCTCTGTCTCTGCAAGTGCAACCCAGAGTCTTCTCCATGTTCTGAATTTCTTATCAGGCGAAAAAATATACTGCATCTCCTTGCTGGCATAACGCTCTGAAAGTGGGCTTACATATCTGTCATTACTCATCTCTTTCTCCTCATCTTTACTCATCAAATTCTCCGCGGATATCATCCTGCGGTGGTTCCATTGGGTATTTCCCGGTAAAGCAGCCGGTACAGATCTCTCTGCCGCCTACGATGTCGGGCAGTCTGTCCAAAGACAGATAGGCAAGGGAATCCGCTCCGATAATCTGCCTGATCTCTTCCACAGATCTGTTATAGGCAATGAGCTGTTCTCTCGCCGGTACATCGGTTCCGAAATAACACGGCCATAAAAACGGCGGTGAGGAAATCCTGACATGCACCTCTTTCGCACCTGCATCACGCAGCAGCTTTACAATACGGTCGGAAGTTGTTCCGCGGACGATCGAATCATCGATCATGATGACACGTTTGCCATCAACAACCTCTCTGATCGGATTCAGCTTGATCTGTACACTGCTTTCCCTGTTTTTCTGCTTTGGCTTGATAAAGGTTCTTCCAACATAGGAATTCTTTACAAAAGCAGTATTATACGGAATACCTGACTGCATGGCATATCCCATTGCAGCACAGTTACCGGATTCCGGTACACCTGTTACAATGTCCGCTTCCACCGGACTGTCCATTGCCAGATATTTACCTGCCATAATGCGGGAATGATAGACGCTGCAGCCATCGATCAGGCTGTCCGGTCTTGCAAAATAAATGTATTCAAAAACACATCTTGCATGCTGCTCTTTTAAAATGCAGCAGCTCTTGTCGGATTCAATGCCCTTTTCCGGTGAGATCGTTACAATTTCGCCGGGTTCCACATCCCGGATAAATTCTGCCCCGATCGTATCAAGGGCACATGTCTCAGATGCCAGTACATAAGCATTGTCACGTTTTCCGATACAAAGCGGACGGAATCCGAACGGATCTCTCGCACCGATCAGCTTACGCGGGCTCATAACGATCAAAGAGTACGCACCCTTCAGCTTCTTCATGGCACGTCCGACTGCTTCTTCTACTGTTTTGGAATTCAGACGCTCTCTGGCGATCAGATAGGCAATGACCTCTGAATCGATCGTTGTCTGGAAAATGGCTCCTGTATATTCGAGTTCTTTGTGCAGCTGGGGTGTATTGATCAGATTACCGTTGTGCGCCAGTCCCAGTGTTCCTTTGACATAATTCAGGACAAGTGGCTGCGCGTTTTCACGGGTTGAACTGCCGGCGGTCGAATATCTGACATGTCCAACACCGATGTCTCCCTTTAATTTCTCCAGCACTTCCGGGGTAAAGGCTTCATTTAAAAGCCCCATATCCTTATGACTGGAAACCTTTCCTTTTGGGCCGTTTGTTTCACTGACAGCAATGCCACAGCTTTCCTGTCCTCTGTGCTGCAGTGCAAACAATCCGTAGTAGATACTTGTTGCGACATCGCCACCTGAAAAATCATACATGCCGAATACGCCGCATTCTTCCTTTAAGTGTTCTAATTCTACCATTGTTTTCTCCACTTTCTTAAAAGATTGTTGTCTGGTGTATCTCTTACCTTCCCTAATTGTATATAAACAAAAAACATTATAATCGTTTCCGCTGCAAAGTGCAATCAGCTATCCTACAAATTTGCCGATAAAGTCCCTGACTCTTTCATTTTCGGAATGGAAGATCTCATCCGGTGTCCCCTCCTGTACACAGACACCGTTTTCCATAAAGATGATACGATCGGAAAGTTCTCTTGCAAACTGCATTTCATGTGTCACGATGATCATTGTCATCTTTTCTTTTGCCAGTTCTTTGATGACCTTTAAAACTTCCCCTGTCAGCTCCGGATCCAGCGCACTTGTCGGTTCATCGAAAAACAGGATCTTCGGCTGCAGCGCCAGTGCTCTTGCGATCGATACACGCTGCTGCTGTCCGCCGGAAAGCTGATACGGATAAGCATTTTCCTTTTCGGAAAGTCCAAGCTGCTCCATCAGCTTACGCGCACGCTTCTTTGCCTCTTCCTTTGGCACCTTATCTACACTGACAGGTGCATCCATGATATTTTTCAAAACGCTGTAATGCGGAAACAGATTGAAGTTCTGGAATACAAGCCCGAAATAATGATGGATCTGTTTCAGTTTTTCTTTGGATGCATAAACACATCTGCCGTTTTCACTTTTTGCCGCGTACTCCCCCAGATAGGAAAGTTCACCGTCATCCATCTGCTCGAGCATCGTCAGGCAGCGCAGGATCGTTGATTTTCCGCTGCCGGAAGGACCGATAATGGAAACAACTTCTCCTTCCTTTACAGAAAGAGAGAAGTCCTTGATGACTTCCAGCTCATCAAAGGATTTTTTTAAATGCTTCAGTTCCAATAAATTCATATCTTTCTCCTATCTGTAATAAGCCATTTTCTTTTCCAGTGTTTCCATGACAAATGCAACAAGCAGGTTAAAAAGATAATAAAACACACCTGCTGCCATCAACGGTACGATCGTTGTCTGTGCTGCTGCCACCTGTTTTGCCAGTGTAAACATTTCCGTCACGGCAAGTACGAATGCAAGGGAGGTATCCTTGACCAGCGTAATGACCTCGTTTGTCACAGCGGGCAGGATCCGCTTGATGACCTGCGGCAGAATGATCTTAAAGAAAGTCTGTCCTTTGCTGTAGCCGAGGATCCTGGCAGCCTCATACTGTCCTACCGGAATGGACTGGATACCGGAACGATAAATTTCTGCAAAATAAGCAGCGTAATTTAATACAAATCCGATAATGACTGCGATCATACGATATCCTGATGTGATACGGATACGGAATATGTAATATGGAGCAAAATAAACTACAATAAGCTGCAGCATAAGCGGCGTTCCGCGCATGATGGAAATATAGATTTTTGTGATCGTCCGAAGCAGACCGTTTTTTGACATGCGTCCAAAAGAAATAACCAGTCCGAGCGGAAGCGAAAATAACAGTGTCAGGAAAAAAATCTCTCCTGTTACAAGCATCCCCGTAGCTAATTGCCCAAGCATTGTTCCAAAACTCATAAAACTCTCCTTATGTAAAACCCTGATATTTTATCGTAGTAGCACTTTACCATAGTAAATCGAGCACGGTGTAATGGTACCATTCCTGCCATACTCTGTCAATCTGCTTTTCTCAGCTTTCTGCTTTTTCTTCATAGGCAGAAACCATTTTCAGGATCTGTGCTGCATATTTCGGATACTCCGTTACCAGCTTTTTAATCTGCTCCTGTGCTTTTTCCGCGTTGTCGGTATTGAATTCCATCTGCTTTCTGAGCTGCTGTCTGCGCAGGATCATAGCATGCCTTACCTCGACCATTTCTTTGGGATCTAAGATCGCACCGGTCTGGTGCAGCCAGATCATCGGATCATGCAAACGATATTTTTTCAGGATACGGATCAGATCCTCCTGTCCGAAGGACAGCTCCTGCATCGTCTGTTCCAGCTTTTTCCGTTCCACCTGCTCTGCCTGATAAGCCTCCAGCAGATTTTTCAGCTCCTCCCCGGAGGAAATACCGAATTTCAGATAATAATAATCCAGCAGATTTGTAGTATTGACATACCGGATCTTCACACGGTTCTGCAAAAGGATCACTCTGTTCAGACTGCCTGAAGACAATCTGTCCTCCTGTGCTGCATCCATATATTTCATATACATTGCCACCAGTGCAATCGCACAGACTGCTGCCGTCAGAATATAGCCCATCTGTGTCTGCATTTCAAAGGCAAACTGCATGATCAAAAGGATCACGATACAGAAAAAGACCGCCGCTGTCGTGATAACCGCCATGCCCCGCAGGTTTTCCATTGCCGTCTTTGCTTCCTGCCTTCTGAACAGACATGCCTGCTTTTCATTTTCCAGTCTGCTCAGATCGTTTCGGATTGCTTCCTGATACTGTTCCGCTTCCTGCAGGCGCGTCAGGCTGTCATGCGCATCCTCAGACAGGCGCTCCATTTTTGCATAATCTGCATCGGACATATGTCTTTTCTTTTTCTCATACCGGCTCTTGTCCTCTTCCAACAGATGCACTGCCTTTGCACAGTCTTCCAGCTTCTCCCTGTCTTCACCGGAAATATAATCGATCAGTTCCATGTCCTTCAGATACAGATCGACCATGGCGTATTCGGCTTCACACTCGCCAATCTGCTTCTGCGCATCAGCGATCTGTGTCAGCAGACTTTCCACATAGCCTGTCCGCTGCTGTTCATCCTCCAGATCCGTTTCATGTTCCGTAAGTCCATATGCCGCTCCGTCTGCTTCATCCGGCAGTTCTTCTTTTTTCTTTTTTCTGCGTCTAAACAATCTGTTCCAAAACTTCATTGCTTACTCCCTTATACAGATTCCGGCTGTTCCATCATGACACGATATGTTTCCCGGAGACTGTCCATATCAGGCAGCCCTTCCATCTGCTTCAATGTATCTTCCGCTGTCTGCAACGCACTTTCATATTCCTGTTCTACAGTCAGCGCACTTTCATAATATGCTTCATGCTCCGTAATAAAGCGGACAAATTCTTCCTTTGTCATCTGCATTCTTCTGCAAAGCAAATAGAGATGAAGCGCTTCTTTTCTGCCAAGCCGGTAGCTTTCCATAAACTGCGCTTCCGCAAGCCCGTATTCAAAAAGCTGTGCCATACATTTTCCGATCTGTTCAAGCAATACCGCCTTGTTTTCCTGCTCCGTCTCTTCCCGCAAAAGTTCCCGGTACAGCGTGATCGCCTGCATATATGCCTTTTGTGAGTACAGACCGTCTGCCTGCTTCTGCTTTCTCTTAAGCGGTGTCAATGTCTCGTTTTTCGTCAGTGTTTCCATCATCTCCGTCATTTTATCAGCAGAAACATAGGCCGCTTCTTCCAATATCATCCGGCAGAAGGTATGCAGACTCCCCTGAAAATGCAACAGCTGTCTTAAGCTTCCTGCCAAATCAAAAAGTTCCATCTGTTCCACTGCATCTGCCAGATCTTCCCGCATAAACCCCTGATCCAGCATGTCCGCATGTACCGTAATATAATAACACAACTCTTCCATAGAAAAAATATCTGTATGCATGGCGACCTGATATGGCTTTTGCAGCCTCTGTCCTATGCAGACATAACATGCATTTTCCTTCTCATCAGCATCGGGCAGTTCTGCCAGACGGATTGCTTTTGTAAACGGTTCCCTGACAGGTGCAAAGAAACTGCCAAATCCATGATCCAGCACCGTAAGCTCCAAGGTTTCCTTATCCTGCATGGAAAAAGCAAGCTCCAGAAGGCAGCTTCGATATGGTCTTTTGAGTCCGTCCAGACCGATCACGATCTCTTTTTTCCCTCCATGGATCGGTACAACCTGCAGCCGGATCTCATCTGTATCTTCTATATAAAAAGCGAGACTGCCTGCCGCCTCATACCAGTTTGTCCCCGCGTCCAAAAGCGGGCAATAGATCTCCTCCGTTTTGTCATACAGCCTGATCCCTACATTATACTGCAGCATATTCTTGCCCAGATACAGGAAATCTTCCGATGCTTCTCCCTTCCAGATCCGTTCCGCTGCTGCAAAACAGGCACCCTTTCCAAACAGGTTGTCTCCCGCAAACACCTTACGGTTTCTGCAGATCACCTTGAGCGTTTCCTGATACCAGTCTCCGTGAAATCCATCGCCGATCAGATACAGACTTGTTACGATCCTGCCCGCCGTATAGTCCTGCATATATTCCGCCAGTTCCTGATCCAGTTTTGCAAGTTCTCTGTCATGCTCCATGATGGATGCATAATGTTTCTTTTTATAAAGATCCGTTTCTGTCGTTTCTATGCTCACAACAACCGGTCTTGTTTTATGGTTCATTTCCACACGGTATGTCACGAGCTGCTCCGAAGTCAGATCCAGAACCTGTGTCTCGTATCCCATAAGCCTTCTGGGCTGATGCACCAGATAAGAAAAGATACTTTCCTCATGGCTTTGGAAGGAAATATCCTCTACCGGCAGATTTTTTACGATTTCCTGCAATTTCCCATAATGTACCCCCGGATCGATCCGTCCGGTCAGTACAAGTGCCCGGACCGTTATCTCCTCGCCCAGCTGTTCCCTGACTTTTCTGATAAACGCTGTATATGTGTGCTCCAAAAAAAGACTGCAAAGATCTGTCAGCTGATATTCACTGTCGGAAAGCCTGATCGTATCCGCATGAAGCATCCGGGAAAAAAGATGCTCTGCAAGCGCCCCTTCTCCAGCCAGTGCACGCTTTACCGCTTCCTTTCCCTCATACCACTGATTCACACCCTCCCGCCTGCAAAGTGCTGTCTCAACCTGTGTGACACCGGGGAGATCCGGCATAACCGGCTCTTTTCCCTCCTCCGCATAGGAAAACTGCACATAATATTCATTGATATCACAGCCTATTACAAGTTCCATTTTGTTCCTTCTCTTTCTATCTGAATAGCTGCCCTGCTACAAGATCCTGTCTGATGTACTCCCGTTCAAAATCATTTTTTGTCCGTTCATCTCCCATGGAAGCACTCAGGAACAGATCATTTAACAGCTCATATCTGCTCTCTCCCGTTTCCGGTGCTGCTTCATTATTTTCCAGGCAACCACTCTCCGTCAGCTGCCAGGTGCCGTCTTTTTCTTCTGTCACATAATACTGCAGCTTTTCCCCCAAAAACAGGACAAAACGTTTCACATAATAGCCCTCACACACTTCCGAAAGCATTTTGATCTCGTACCGGTCCCCGCCACCGTCTCCCAGATAGTGCAGGCTTACTTTAGTACCGGGTTCCGTCCGGTATTCCATGCACACCAGA
>ERZ791908.1633-NODE-1633-length-12697-cov-3.614697_pt1 | contig 12697 bp, 10 predicted proteins | sample MGYA00510144_ERZ791908 | MGnify/ENA primary metagenome ERZ791908 (study PRJEB30046, sample SAMN00792105) | human gut metagenome | study: EMG produced TPA metagenomics assembly of the A metagenome-wide association study of gut microbiota in type 2...
GCGGGTGTTATTGGCGGCAAGCTGCTGTGCACGGCGGCGGGCAGCTTCGTACTCATCCTGATTCAGCGCACTGCCTGTTTTCACAGTACGCCCGGTGTTCACCGTGCGCGGCGCGTCACCAGCATGGTAGACATTGCGCGGCGCATCGCCGGTGTTTACCCTGCGGATCTCGCTCATAACGTTCCTCCCTTTTATTCAAACGATGGGAACTGGTCTTTCATCTTATTCGGTTACGGCACACCCGCAAAAGGCAGTGCCTGCCCCTTTATCGGGTGCAGGCCGCGCGGGCATCATCCAGTGCGGCAACGGTATCGGGGTCCAGTGGGTTGCCTTTTTCGCGCACAAAGGCAATGCTTTGTTCCAGTGCATGGCACAGCGCCAGGTCCAGGTTCTGCATTTCCTCGGCACGCAGCGCCTCCACACCGGGGTAATCCCGTTCGGCACTGGTCATATCCGCCATGTAAATAATCTTGTCCAACAGGCTCATGTTCTGTTTGCCGGTGGTATGGCACTCAATGGCAGATAAAATTTCCGGGTCCGTCACACCCCACTGTGTCTGGCACAAAACCGAGGCTGCGTACCCATGCCACACCGGCGCAGGGCGCTTGGCGGCATTTTTAGCTATTATAGCATTATCAGCAAAAATCTGCAACATCTCTGCCTTGGGCAGTTCTTTCGCGCTGTCGTGCAAAAGTGCCGCTAATGCGGCCTTTTCCTCATCCGCGCCATAGCGTTTTGCCAGCTTGACTGCCATTTTTTTTACATTTATGGTGTGCTTGTAACGCTTTTCGCTCAAACGGCTTTTTACCAGCGCTTTTGCTTCGTCCACTGTCATCAAGATCCGCATCCTTTCCCTATTTTATTGTACCCTATCTATGGCTTCAAATCAGCTTGCCGTACAGCCCGTTCCGGTGTATCACATCCGCCACCGGCGGGGGCAGCAGCTCCTTCAGCCGGGCAGGGGGATACTTTCCTGCGCGGATATCGCTGGAGGCGCACTCCAGCACCGGGGCATCCGCAAACATGATCTTCCCACCTGCTTCTTCCAGCTTTTGGGCTGCTGCACGCAGAGCGTCGCCATCGCCGGGTTCCCGGCTTTGCACCACCAGGGTGACCATAGCCAAAATTTCCCGCCAGCGGTACCATTCATCAAATGTTTCCAGCATATCGCTGCCAATTGTCATATACAGCTGAGCGCCGGGATACTTTTCCTGCAGCATGCTGACGGTATTATAGGTATAGCTGCGGCCCGCGCGGTCCACTTCCCACTGGCTCACCTGCACCTGGGGGCCAAGCGCCTTAAAGCATTCGCACATGGCAAGGCGCAGTTCGCCCGGCGTTGCGCTGGCGTGCTTGTGGGGTGGGATGCCCGCCGGCATAACCAGCACCACATCCGGCTGCACCGCCTGCATGGCGGCCCGCAGGTTGTTCATGTGCCCGGCGTGGGGCGGGTCAAATGTGCCGCCAAATAGCAGTGCTTTCATCTTACTTTTTCAGCAGTTCCGCATAAGCAGATTCCTTCGGCTTTTTGCGGAACAGCACAAACTTGCGGCCAATCACCTGCACGCACTCTGCATGGATGGCTTCGCACAGGATGTCGGCAGCCTCGCGGGCATCATACTCGCTGTTTTCCAGCACCTTCAGCTTGATCAGCTCGCGGGCTTTGATGCAGTCATCCACGCCCTTGATCAGCGTTTCATCAATTTCGCCCTTGCCGATCTGGAAAACCGGCTCCATGGTGTTGGCCATGCCGCGCAGTGCGGCGCGCTGTTTGCTTGTCAAAGACATTGTTCGCTCCTTATTGTTCAGTCAAAATCAAATCGTTCTATTCAGTTTTTCTCTGCGGCTCATTCGCCTAAAAATGCGGCGAGCTCAGCTTCCAGCTTTTCCATGGCGCGGCCGCGGTGGCTGATGGCGTCTTTTTCGGCATCGGCCAGCTCGGCATAGGTGCGGTGTGCAGTGTTGGGTACCGTGCCGCCGCCGGGCAGGCCGACGGCATCGGGGACAAACAGCGGGTCATACCCAAAACCGTTATCGCCCGCCGGGGTCAGGGCCACACTGCCAGGGCATTCGCCGGTCACAACCAGCTCCCGCCCATCCGGCAGGATCAGGCAGACCGCCGAAACGAACTTGGCGGCGCGCTGTCCCACCGGCACATTCTGCATCTCTGCCATCAGCTTTTCGTTGTTGGCGGCATCGTTGCCGTGCTCACCCGCATAGCGTGCGCTGTACACGCCGGGTGCCCCGTTCAGGGCATCCACGCACAGGCCGGAATCATCCGCCACGGTGGGCAGGCCGGTTGCCTTGCAAAAGGCTTCGGCCTTAATCTTTGCGTTTTCCGCAAAGGTGGTTCCGGTCTCCTCCGGGTCCAGGGTTACACCCAGTTCCCGCAGGCTTTTTACCTCGTGGCCGCAGCGGGTCAGGATGCGGCGCAGCTCTTTCAGCTTGCCCGCATTGTTGGTGGCTGCACAAACGATCATGCCTGTTCCTCCCCTGCCTGCTCCGTTTCCTCTTTTTTATGCTGCGGAACCTCCGGCAGCAGGGCTTCGGCAAAATCGGTGGCGGAGAAGAAGATCAGGTCGTCGATCTTTTCCCCCACGCCCACAAAACGGATGGGCAGGCCCAGCTTTTCGTGCACACCGATGATGCAACCACCCTTGGGGGTGCCGTCCAGCTTGGTCAGCACAACGCCGGTGGCACCGGCGGCGCGGCAGAACTCCTGCGCCTGGCTGATGGCGTTCTGGCCGGTAATGGCATCCAGCACCAGCAGCACTTCCAGGCTGGCATCCGGGCTGGCCTTTTTCACGCTGCGGCTGATCTTTGCCAGTTCGTCCATCAGGCCCTTTTTGTTGTGCAGGCGGCCTGCGGTATCGGCAATGACCATATCATAGCCGCGGGCCGTGGCGGATTTGACCGCATCAAAAATCACGGCTGCGGGGTCAGCGCCCTCGCCTGCCTTGACCAGCGGCACCCCGGCACGGTCGGCCCAGGTTTCCAGCTGTTCGCTGGCCGCTGCGCGGAAGGTATCGCCTGCCGCCAGCATGACCCGCTTGCCCAGATCCTTGTACAGATAAGCCAGCTTGGCAATGGTAGTGGTTTTGCCCACGCCGTTCACGCCCACAACCAGAATAACCGCCGGTTTGCCGCTCAGGTCCAGGTCAGTTTTGGGGCTTACCTCGCGGCGGATGATATCGCGCAGGGCATCCAGCGCTTCCTGGCCGGTATGCAGGCCGTTGATTTCCACCTCATCGCGCAGCTCGTCCACCAAACGCACCGCGCAGCTGGGGCCGACATCGGCCAGAATCAGCTGCTCTTCCAAATCATTATACAGGTCATCATCAATAACAGAGCTGGTCAAGGTGTTGACGATGTTCTGGAAAAAGTCCGTTCTGGTTTTTTCCAGGCCATCGCTCATTTTCTTCTTTTTCTTAAAAATATCGAAGAATCCCATGGCGGTTCCTCCTTTGAATTAACTGATCAGATCAGCGGAAACGTTCTCAAGGTCAAGGCGCAGGATCTTGGAAACACCATCCTCCTGCATGGTCACGCCGTACAGCACATCAGCTGCTTCCATGGTGCCGCGGCGGTGGGTGATAACGATGAACTGGGTGCGTTCGGTCATGCGGCGCAGATACTGCGCATAGCGCGTAACGTTCACATCGTCCAGTGCAGCTTCAATTTCGTCCAGGATGCAGAACGGCGACGGGTTAACGGCCAGAATGGCAAAATAAATGCTGATGGCCACCAGCGCCTGTTCGCCGCCGGACAGAGCCGACAGGTTTTTGATGACCTTGCCGGGGGGCGAAACCTGAATTTCAATGCCGGAGTTCAGCACATCGTTCTCATCCGAAAGATAGAGCCTCGCCGAACCGCCGCCGAACAGCTCGCGGAAGATCGCACCGAAGTTGCGGTTGATCTCCTTAAAGCTGGCGGTGAACATCTCCTGCATTTCGCTGCACAGCTCGGCAATCATTCGGTTCAGCTCCGCGCGGGATTTCTCCACATCGGTGACCTGTGCTTTCATGAAGTCGTACCGTTCTTTAACTTCCTTGTACTCTTCGATCGCGCCCACATTCACGTTGCCCAGCGCGCGGATCTTGCCGCGCACTTCGGCCACCTGGCGGCGCAGGTCTGCCACATTGGCAAAGGGTACACAGAGCTTTTCCGCCTCGGCTTCGGTCAGCTGGTATTCCTCCCACAGCTTGGATGCCGTGGTGTTCAGCTCAGTTTCCGCCGCGGTCTTGCGCTCGGCCAGGCGGGCCATCTCACCGCTCATCCGCTCGCGCTCATCGGTCAGGGTGCGGTTTTCCTGGGTCAAGCGGGTCACAGCGGCTTCCTTTTCCATGCGCTCGGCATTAGCCTTGCGGATGGTTTCCTCCGCCGCGGTGATCTTTTGTTTGTTTTCTTCGCTGGCTCGCTTGATTTCATTGGCGCGCAGCTCATTGGCGGCAATGCGCTCTTTGGCGGTGGCCACATTGGCCTGCAGTTCCCGCACGCGGGCTTCGGCTTCGCCGCTGCGGCCTTTCAGGGTTTCCAGCGCTGCTTCGTGCAGGCTCAGGTCCTTCTCGGTGCGCAGCTTCTGCATTCGGTTATCCGAAAGTTTCTGCGATGCTTCCTCCCGCTGGCGGGTCACATCACTGGTGGAAGCGCCCAGGCTTTCCAGCTCTTTGCGGTGCGTTTCAATCTCGGCTTCCGCCTGTTTGCGGGCGTTTTCTGCCTGGGCGGCGGCCGCAGTGTTCTCCCGCAGCTGCTGTTCCAGCGCGGCGATCTCCTGCCCGCGGTGGGCGGCAGCATTCTTGCCCTCTTCCAGCGCGGTGTTCAGCTGATCCAGCTCCATCTCGGCTTTCAGGCGGGCCGCAGCGGCGGTCATGCCCTCGCTCTCGGCACCGGCCAGCTGGGCGGTCAGGTTATCCACCTCCGCTTTGCGGGCGGCGGCTTCCTTTTCGGCTGCTGCGCGGCGCTCGTCCAGTTTCAGCACCTTGGCACGCAGTTCGTCCAGTTCCTGCTTGCGGCTGAACACACCCACGCTGCGCGCGGTGGAACCGCCGGTAAAGGAACCTCCTGCGTTGATGACCTGGCCGTCCATTGTGACAATGCGGTTGCGGTAGCCAAGATTTTTGGCCACCACCGACGCTTCGCCCAGATCCTCCACCACAATAATGCGGCCCAGCAGGTTATCAATAATATGCTGGTACTGGGGGGCGGTCTCCACCAGGTCGGCGGCCACCTCCGCCGTGCCGGTCAGGCGGCCATTGAATCGGCTGCCCTGCACGGTATCCAGCGGCAGGAAGGTTGCGCGTCCGGCGCGTTCTTCCTTCAAAAAGGTGATGGCCGCGCGGGCGCAGCCTTGGTCCTGCACCACAATGTTCTGCAGCGCAAAGCCAAGTGCCGTTTCAATCGCGATTTCGTACCCCTTGCGCACGCTCAGGATACCGGCCACCGGGCTGATGATGCCCCGCAGCCGCCCACCGCCCGCGGCGCGCATGACGGCTTTTACGCTCTGCTGATAGCCGTCCATGTTGCGCTCCAGATCCTCCAGAATGCGGATGCGCTGGGCGGTGTTGTTTTTATCCGCTGCGGCCTTCTGCAAAGCTTCAGCGGCTTCCGCCTGCTGGCGGCGACGGCTTTCCAGCTTGAGCTTTAAGCCGGAGCGGATGTTATCGTTGCGGGTCACGGCTTCCTCGCACTCTTTCAGGTGCTCGGCAGCAGCGTCCCGTTCCTCGGTCAGTTTTTGTGCCACATCACCCGCGGCGGCTTCCTGGTTTTTCAGGCCGTTCAGCTGGGCGCGGGCCGCTTCCACGGCGGATTGCAGCCCCGCACCCCGCACCTGCAGGGCAGTGGCATTCTGCTGCATGCGGGCCATGGCGGCGCTCACGATCTCCCGCCGCTCACCGCTTTGCAGCGCCTGCTGTTCCAGCGTGTTCAGCTGCTGGCGCAGCTTGTCCGCCTCGGCATCCAGATTTTGCAGCACGGTTTGCAGCTGGGTGATTTCCGCTTTGTGCTCGTCCGCTTCCTGCGCAATCCCCTTTGCGCCTTCCCCGGCGCGGGTCAGCTCATCGCTGGCGCTGCGGATCTGCTCGTTCGCGTGTTCGGTTTCGTTCTGCAAAACTGCCAGCTGGCTTTCGCTCCCGGCGTTCTGCTCGGTAATGGTGCGGATTTCAGCGTTTGCTTCCTCCACCTGCAGCATCAGCTGCTGGGCTTCGGCGCGCAGGGCTTCGGTGCGGGTGTCAAATTCATCCAGCTGGCGGGAAATGCGTGCATAGTCGCTTTCCGCCGCCTCATACTTGCGCTGCTGGTCCCGCACCGTATCCTGTGCGCGGCGGATTGAATCCACCCACAGGGTAATTTCCAGCCCCTTGCGGGTCTCGGAATATGCCAGGAACTGCTCCGCCTTTTCGCTGTCGCGTTTCAGGGGTCCAACCCGCTTTTCCAGCTCCCCCAGAATATCCCGCAGGCGTTCCAGATTGCCCTCCGCCGCGGCCAGGCGGCGTTCGGCTTCATTTTTGCGGTAGCGGTATTTGGCAATGCCAGATGCTTCCTCAAAAATCTCGCGCCGCTCGGTGGATTTTGCACCAACGATCTCCGCAATGCGCCCCTGACCCACAATGGCGTAGCCATCGCGCCCAAGGCCGGTATCCAGCAGCAGCTCGTACACATCTTTTAAGCGCACGCTCTGGCCGTTGATGGTATACTCGCTCTCCCCGCTGCGGTAATAGCGGCGGCCAATGGTTACTTCGTCCGCGTCCATTTCCAGCCCATGATCGGAGTTATCAATGGTCAGCGATACCGCCGCATAGCCCATTGCGCCGCGGGTCTGGGTGCCGCCAAAAATAACGTCCTCCATCTTGCCCGCACCGCGCAGCTGTTTGGAGCTGGTTTCGCCCAGAACCCACCGGATGGAATCCGAAATGTTGCTTTTGCCGGAGCCGTTCGGCCCCACAACACCGGTAATGCCTTCGCCAATGGTGATCCGCGTTTTATCCGGGAAGGACTTGAAGCCCTGTATCTCAAGTTCTTTTAAGCGCATAGATGCCCCTTTTTATGCCTGCTGTTCCAGCTTGGTCAGCGCCGCTTTGGCAGCCTGCTGTTCCGCAGCCTTTTTGCTGCGGCCTTCGCCCACAGCCAGCGCCTTGCCGTTCAGCGCCACAGTAACCTGGAACCGCTTATCATGCGCCGGGCCGGATTCCCCTGTCACGGTGTAGGTCAGGCGGTCGTCCGGGTGTTTCTGCACCACTTCCTGCAGGGCGGTCTTGTGGTCATCCTCGGCGGTTTTGCCCTCCGTGATGAACGGCAGGATAAAGTTGCGGGCGGTCTCAATGCCGCCGTCCAGGAACAAAGCGGCAATGGTGGCTTCAAACGCATCCGAAACCACGCTGGGGCGGCAGCGCCCGCCGCCCAGCTCCTCGCCGCGGCCCAGCCGCAGGTAAGAGCCCAGGTCGATCTCCTGCGCAAACTGGAACAGCGCGTCCTCGCTGACCAGCGAAGCGCGCATGCGGGACAGTTCGCCCTCCGGGCGGGTGGAATGGTGGAACAGATAGTTTGCCACCACAACGGACAGCACACTGTCGCCCAAAAATTCCAGCCGCTCGTTATACAGCGTAGGGGTTTTGCTCTCGTTGGCGTAAGAGCTGTGGGTCAGCGCCGTGATGAGCAGTTCTTTATTCTTAAAATGGTAATGCAGCTTTTCTTCCAATTCCTCAGGGGTACGCGTGGTCATAAGATTGCCTTACCTTTCGTTCTCTCTGTTTTGCGATTGTATATCGGGATGTTTTGCAGGCCGGGCGGGCAATGCCCGCCCCTGCAATGGGCTTTGGTTTTGCGGCTATCCCGTAGGGGTGCACATTGTGCGCCCGCTGCCTATATTTTGGTACCGGCCATTTCCAATGGGCGGGCATAACATTTCAATTTTCGCACGATATGCCGTTTTATTCCGCGTCTGTCTTTTCTGCTGCGGCCTTGGCGGCTACTTCGACCAGGGCGCTCTGCATGGTGCCGCACAGGTCATTGGCAACGCACAGCTTTGCCTGGCGGATGGCGTTCTTGATGCCCTTGGCCTTGCTGGAACCGTGTGCCTTGATGACCGGCTTTGCCGCGCCCAGCAGCGGTGCACCGCCGATCTCCTCAGAGTCCATCATGTGCTTCAGATTGCGCAGCCCGCCTTTTACGCCAAGGTAGCACAGCTTGGTCACAATGCTCTGCATAAAGATGTCTTTCAGCATGCCCAGCAAAGTACCTGCCACACCCTCGGTCAGCTTCAGCACCACATTGCCCACAAAGCCGTCGCAGACGATAACGTCCACCTCACCAGCCATAATATCACGCGGCTCAATGTTGCCCACAAAGCGGATGGCCGGGTTTGCTTTCAGCAGGCCGTGGGCTTCGCGGTACATCGGGGTGCCCTTGGTGTCCTCGGCGCCGTTGTTCACCAGCGCGACGGCGGGGTCCTTGCGGCCCATGACCTTATTCATGTACACGCTGCCCATGGTGCCAAAGGCATTCAGCATCTCGGCACGGCATTCGGCGTTTGCGCCGCAGTCCAGCAGCAAAAACGGCTGCTTTTTGCCCGGCATGCAAGTAGCCAGCGCCGGGCGCTTGACCCCCTTGACGGTGCGCACGATCAAACTGGTGCCCACATGCAGCGCGCCGGTGGAACCGGCGGAAACAAAGGCATCCGCCTCGCCGTTTTTCAGCATCGTCAGGCCTTTGACCAGGCTGGAATCCGTTTTGTGGCGCACGGCCTTGACCGGGTCATCGTGCATATCCACATCCTCGGTGCAGTGAATCAGCTCAAAGGGGGTCAGGTCCACGCCAAGCTCCTGGGCAGCGGCCTTGATCTTGGCTTCATCACCCAGCAGGGCCAGGGTCATGCCATCACCAAACTCTTTTACCGCATCGGCTGCGCCCTGTACGGTCGATTTCGGGGCGTTATCGCCACCCATTGCGTCCAGTAAAATTTTCATAATCCACCTCAGTGTTCCGCTTCGGCTGCCCATGCCCGCATGGCGGCCTGTGCAGCATCAGAAAGTGCCATATACCGTTCGCGCTTATCCCGGATGGTGTCAATCTCCTCGGTGCGCGGCAGAATGCCCATGTTGGCACCCATGGGCTGGAAGTCCTTGTTGGGGGTGGTGATATAATCGATCAGTGCGCCACACATCGTTGTGGTCGGCGGGGGCGGCAGCTCTCTGCCCTGCAAACGGGCGTACAAATTGCGCGCTGCCAGCAGGCCGGAAGCCGCGCTTTCCATATAGCCCTCAAACCCGGTGATCTGCCCGGCAAAAAACACGTTGGGGTGCTCTTTCAGGTAGAGCCCCTTGGTCAGCACCGCCGGGCTTTCCAAAAAGGTATTGCGGTGCATCACGCCATAGCGGATGAACTCTGCATGTTCCAGGCCGGGAATCATCGAAAAAACGCGCTTCTGCTCGCCCCATTTCAAATTGGTCTGGAAACCAACGATATTGTACAGCGTGCGGGCGGTGTTTTCGGCGCGCAGCTGTACGTTGGCCCAGGGGCGGTGGCCGGTGCGCGGGTCCCGCAGGCCCACCGGGCGCAGCGGGCCATAGCGCATGGTATCCGCCCCGCGGCCCGCCATCACCTCAATAGGCATACAGCCTTCGTACACCGTCAGCTCCCCATCAAAGTCATGCAGAGGGGCACGCTCCGCGTTCAACAATTCGTTATAAAACGTTTCATATTCCAATTTGTTGAATGGGCAGTTCAGGTAATCGGCTTCACCGCGCCCGTAGCGGGACGCCGCAAAGATCTTTTCCATATCCAGGCTTTCGGCGCTCACAATGGGAGCCACGGCGTCAAAAAAGCTCAGCCGGTGGCTGCCGGTCAGCGCGGCAATCTGCTCCGCCAGCACACCCTCGGTCAGCGGGCCGGAAGCCACCAGCACCGGAACGCTTTCGTCCAGCGCGGTCACTTCCTCGCGGTGAACGGTAATGTTGGGGTTCTTTTCCACCATTTCCGTCACGGCAGTGGAAAACACATCACGGTCCACCGCCAGTGCACCGCCAGCCGCCACGCGGGCGGTCTCGGCAGCATCCAGCAGGTGGGACCCCATCATGCGCATTTCAATTTTCAGCAGACCGGAAGCCGAATCCGGCCGTTCCGCCTTGAGGGAGTTGGAGCAGATCAGCTCCGCAAAGCCTGCACTTTTGTGCGCAGGCGAAAACTTGACCGGCTTTTGCTCGTACAGGTCCACCTGCACGCCGTGGTCCGCCAGCCAAAGGGCGGCTTCGCACCCGGCCAGCCCGGCACCGATGATTTTGATTTGCATGCGTTATTTCTCCGCGTTTGTCTTTTCGATATTCTTCACAAACCCGCAGCCCTCTTTGGCGCAGTACAGCTGGCCGCGGCGCTTAAACAGCGTTTTGCCGCAGTGGGGGCAGGTTTCCGGCACGGGTTCATCCCATGTCATAAAGTTGCAGGTGGGGTAGTTGCTGCAGCCGTAATACACGCGGCCCTTGGCGCTTTTGCGCAGCAGCATATGGCCGCCGCACAGCGGGCACAGGCCGCCGGTATCCTTTACAATGGGGTGGGCGTTGCGGCACTCCGGAAAGCCGGAACACGCCACAAACTTGCCGTACCGCCCGCTTTTGATCACCATGGGGCGGCCGCATTTTTCGCAGATCTCGTCGGTGGGGATATCCTCCACTTTGATCTTTTTGCCCTCCATGTTCTTTTCGGCGGCTTCCAGGCTTTTTTCAAAGCCCTGGTAGAAATCGTCCACTGTTTTGACCCAGTCCGCCTTACCGGCTTCCACAACGTCCAGCTTTTTCTCCATATCGGCACTGAATGTCGGGTCCACGATATCAGGGAACTGTTCCAGCATGACCTGGTTCACCGCGCGGCCCAGCGGGGTGGTTTTGAGCTTTTTCTGCTCCTTTTCCACATAGCCGCGGTCCACAATGGTGGTAATGATCGGCGCATAGGTGGAAGGGCGGCCAATACCGTTTTCTTCCAGCGCATGGATCAGCGTTGCTTCAGTATAGTACGGCGGCGGCTGGGTGAATTTCTGCTCCGCCGAAAGCTTGTTCAGTTTCAGGTCCTGGCTCACTTCCAGCGGGGGCAGGGCGGTTTCTTTCTTCTGCTTATCGTCGGTGGCTTCCTCATACAAAGCGGTAAAGCCGTCAAACGTTACATGGAAACCCGATGCGCGGAAGATATAATCCCCCGCCGTGATGTTGGCCGAAACGGTATCCATCAGGCAGTCTGCCATCTGGGATGCCATAAAGCGGCTCCAGATCAGGCGGTACAGCTTGGCTTCATCGCCGGAGATGCTGCCCTCCACCTGGTCCGGCGTCAGTTCCGGCATTGAGGGGCGGATGGCTTCGTGGGCATCCTGCGCCGCTGTGGCGGAGCGGGATTTCCAGACGCGCTTTTTGTTGCAAACGTAATTTTCGCCCCAGGTCTTGCCGATAAAGGTCTTAGCGGCGGCGGCGGCTTCGTCCGCAATGCGCAGACTGTCGGTACGCATATAGGTGATCAGACCGATCTGGCCATAGCCGTGCACCTCCATACCTTCATACAGGCGCTGGGCGGCACGCATGGTGCGGGTGGCCGAAAATCCCAGTGCGCGGCTGGCATCCTGCTGCAGGGTGGAGGTGATGAACGGTGGCTGCGGCTGGCGGCGGCGCTGGCCCTTATCCACACGGGTCACGGTGTAGGGTTTGCCGTCCAACGCGGCCAGAATGGCATCCGCCTGTTTTTTATTTTTCACCACCAGCTTGGTGCCGTCCGCCTGGGCTGTCAGCCGTGCGTTGAACGCACAGCCGCTCTGGCGGGGCTTCAGGTTGGCGTCAATGTTCCAGTATTCTTCGGGCTTAAAGTTTTCAATTTCGATCTCGCGGTCGCGGATAATGCGCACCGCCACGCTCTGCACGCGGCCAGCCGAAAGCCCGCGGCGCACCTTATGCCACAAAAACGGGCTGAGCTTATAACCCACCAGGCGGTCCAGCGCGCGCCGGGCCTGCTGGGCGTTGAACAGATCCATATCAATGGTGCGCGGGTGGGCCATACCCTCCTGCACGCCCTTTTTGGTGATCTCGTCAAAGGTCACGCGGTTGGGGGCGGTGGGGTCCAGCCCCAGCACATTGGCCAGATGCCAGCTGATTGCCTCGCCTTCACGGTCCGGGTCGGTTGCCAGATAGACGGTCTGTGCTTTTTTCGCTTCGGCTTTCAGATCCTTGACCAGCGCGGTCTTGCCTTTGATGGTAATATACTTTGGGGTATAGCCATGTTCCACATCAATGCCCAGCGTGCTGGCGGGCAGGTCCCGGATATGGCCCATGCTGGCCGTTACAGTATAGCCGCGGCCCAGGTATTTGCCAATGGTCTTTGCCTTGGCCGGGGATTCCACGATCACCAGCTTGGTGCCGGGCTTTGCTTCGGTCTTTTTGGTGGTGCGCTTTGCGGCAGGTTTTTCGGCTGCGGTTTCGCCGTCCTCTGCCTTAGCTGCCTTGGTTTTGGTCGTTGTCTTTTTCGTGGTTGCTTTTTTTGCTGCCGGTTTTTTCGCTGCATTCTTTTTTGCGGCAGTTTTTTTTGCCGGGGTTTCTTCCGGCTGCGCTGCCTGCTGGGCAGTCAGCTCCAGTTCAGTTTGCTTTGCCATATCTGTTTCTCCCAAATTGGCGTATAAGTTCTATGGCAACACCGCACAATTCCCGCCTTGCGGCTTAAGCACCGCTCCGGCAGC
>ERZ791908.1634-NODE-1634-length-12686-cov-3.719025_pt1 | contig 12686 bp, 10 predicted proteins | sample MGYA00510144_ERZ791908 | MGnify/ENA primary metagenome ERZ791908 (study PRJEB30046, sample SAMN00792105) | human gut metagenome | study: EMG produced TPA metagenomics assembly of the A metagenome-wide association study of gut microbiota in type 2...
CCCGCCGGACACCGGCGGAGTCCTCCGCCGCCATCAAGGCCCGGGTGGACGGGGCCCGGGCGGTGCAGGCCGCCCGCTTCGGCCCCGGCGGCCCGGCCTGCAACGACCAGATGGGCCCGGCGGAGCTCTCCCGCTTCTGCGCCCTGGACGACGCCTGCCGCGCCGTGATGAAGGGGGCCTTCGACCGGATGGGCCTCACCGCCCGCAGCTACGACCGCATCCTCCGTGTGGCCCGCACCATCGCCGATCTGGACGGGGCGGGGGCCGTCGCCGTGGAGCACCTGGCCGAAGCCCTCCAGTACCGCCCGCCGGAGTACCTGCGGCGGTAGGCCCCCGGACGCGGGTGGAGACAGGCCCGCCCCTCTGGACAACAAAAAGCAAATTGGATATAATAGTGAAACTTTGGGAAAGGAATCCAGACTACATGAACGAGATTATTCTGTTAAAACTAGGGGAGCTGGTGCTTAAGGGGCTCAACCGGCGTACCTTTGAGGACCGTCTCGTGGCCAACGCCCGCCGCCGCCTCCAGGCCCACGGCAAATTCAAGGTATACACCAAGCAGTCTACCATGTATGTGGAGCCGCAGAGCGAGGACTGCGATCTGGACGGCGCGTGGGAGGCCATGACCAAGCTCTTCGGCGTGGTTGGCCTGTCCCGGGCCCGGGCCTGCGCGAAGGACAAGGACGCCATGCTCCAGACCGCCGTGGAGTACCTGGGGGACCGGCTGGCGGCCGCCAAGACCTTCAAGGTGGAGTCCAAGCGGGCGGACAAGAGCTTCCCCATGACCTCCATCCAGCTCTCCCAGTACGTGGGCGGCGAGCTGGACGAGAAGTACCCCAACCTGACCGTGGACGTGCACCACCCGGAGCTGACCGTCTACCTGGAGGTGCGGGACTACGCCGCCTACGTCCACGCCGACCCGGAGCCGGGAGCCGGCGGCCTGCCCGTGGGCGTGGGAGGCCGGGCGGTGAGCCTGCTCTCCGGCGGCATCGACTCGCCGGTGGCTTCCTGGATGATCGCCAAGCGGGGCATTGCCCTGGAAATGGTGCACTTCTTCTCCTACCCCTACACCTCCGAGGAGGCCAAGCAGAAGGTGCTCACCCTGGCCAAGCTGCTCACCCCCTGGTGCGGACGGCTCACCGTCCACGTGGTGCCCTTCACCGCCATCCAGGAGGAGCTGCGCCGCAAGTGCCCGGAGGAGCTGTTCACCGTGCTCATGCGGCGGTTCATGATGCGCATCGCCGAGGCGGTGGCCCAGCGGTGCGGCGCCGGGGCCATCGTCACCGGCGAGTGCCTGGGCCAGGTGGCCAGCCAGACCATGGAGGCCATGCGGGCCACCACCGCCGTCACCACCCTGCCCATCCTGCGGCCGGTGGTGGGCATGGACAAGGAGGAGATTGTCCGCATCGCCCGGAAGATCAACACCTTCGAGACCTCCATCCTGCCCTATGAGGACTGCTGCACCGTCTTCACTCCCCGCCATCCCCGGCTGCGCCCCGTGCTGGGGGAGCTGGAGGCCGCCGAGGCCGCGCTGGACGTGGAGGGCCTGGTAAAGGCCGCCGTGGACGGCATCGAGCGGGTTCAGGTCTGACCACGGCGACGGGAAACGGCGGGCGGCCATAAAGGCCGCCCCTACGGGTTGTCCCCCTACGGAGGAGAACTCCCAATTACTACATCCTCGGGCGGAGTGAATCCGCCCTGTGGAGATGCTGCGCTGCGCATTTGCGGCGGCACCCGCCGCCGATGCCGGTGTTGGCGACAGGAGGTCTTTTTTATGTCTCACACTGCGGAGCTGATCGCGGTCGGTACGGAGCTGCTGCTGGGCAACATCGCCAACACCGACGCCCAGATGCTCTCCCAGGGCCTGTCGGCCCTGGGCATCAACGTCTACTACCACACGGTGGTGGGCGACAACCCCCAGCGGCTGCGGGCCGCGGTGGAGCTGGCCAAAAGCCGGGCGGACATTCTCATTACCACCGGCGGCCTGGGCCCCACCTGCGACGATCTGACCAAAAACGTGCTGGCCGAGTGCTTCGGCAAAAAGCTGGTGTTCCACGCGCCCTCCGCCCGCCGCATCGAGGCCTACTTTGAGCGGCTCCACGCCGGCCGCCCCATGACGGAGAACAACTACCAGCAGGCCATGCTGCCCGAGGGGTGCACGGTGCTGGACAACGACTGGGGCACCGCCCCCGGCGTGGCCTTCGAGGCGGACGGGGTGCGGGTCATCATGCTCCCCGGCCCGCCCCGGGAGTGCAGGGCCATGTTCACCCACCGGGTGATCCCCTACCTGAAGAGCCTGGCCGACGGGGTCATTGTCTCCCGGACGCTCAAGCTCTTCGGCATCGGGGAGTCCTCCATGGAGGCCCAGCTCCGGGAGGAGATGGAGGCCATGACCAACCCCACCCTGGCCCCCTATGCCAAGGAGGGTGAGTGTGAGCTGCGCATCACCGCCAAAGCGGCGGACGAGGCGGCCGCCCGGGCCCTGATCGCCCCGGTGGAGGAGCGCCTGCGGGCCCGGTTCGGCCCCCTCATCTACGGCGCCGACGTGCCCTCCCTGGAGGCGGCGGTGTTCCAGCTTTTGAAGGAAAAGGGCCTCACCCTGGGCTGCGCCGAGAGCTGCACCGGCGGGCTGATCGCCAAGCGCATGACCGATCTGTCCGGGGTGTCCGCCGTGTTCCGCGGCGGCGTGGTGAGCTACGCCACCGAGGTGAAGCACACCGTCCTGGGGGTGGATCAGGCGCTGCTGGACGAGTTCGGCGCGGTGAGCGAGCCGGTGGCCCGCGCCATGGCCGAGGGAGCCCGGCGGGTACTGGGGTGCGATCTGGCGGTGGCCTCCACCGGCGTGGCCGGGCCCGATCCCGACGAGCGGGGCAACCCGGTGGGACTGGTCTACCTGGCCCTGGCCGCGCCGGACGGCACCTGGGTGCGGAAAATCCAGCAGGGTCTGGGCCGGGAGCGGGTACGCCACGTGTCCGCCTCCCACGGCTTTGACCTGGCCCGGCGGTATCTCTCCGGCCTGGAGGTAAAATAAAAACAGCGGGTATTCTGCCAGAGACAGAATACCCGCTGTTTTTGTATAGGGGCGGACAATTGCCATCCATAGGGGCCGGGCGGCCACAAGGGCCGCTCCTACGCCGGTGCTAAAACGGCTCGCCTCTAGCCCTTCAGGGTGACAGCCACGGCGTATGCCCGATCGTACTGGTTGAGATTGGCCAAGTCGGAGAACCCGCCGGGCAGGGGAGGAATTCCCACGCCCTCCCCGTCATCATAGATCTCCAGATAGAGCGGCGTGCGCTCCCCTATGGTCATGGCCTGATCTTCCTCCAGCCAGACCGAGGCCCGGCCTGTCTCCAGGCCGCGGTCCATCCCGTCCAGCCGGGGGGCGTAGCTGTATTGGGTGCCACCGTCCTGGACATTTACGGTGATCTTATCCCCGCTGAGGACGACCCCCAGCCGCCGCGTCCCGGCGGCGCTGATGGACACGCCCCCCTCCGCCACGGTCTGCCAGGCCCCGTTCTCCCAGGACAGCACCTCCACGGTGCAGTCGCTCACACCCTCGCCGGCCGCGCACTCAAACAGGCCGTACTCCGCGTCGGAGCCCCCCACCAGCTTCAGCAGGGCCGCCTCCTCCTCGGTGAGCTCCAGGGGGCGGATAGTGTTGTCCCCCAGCTCCTCCCCCTTGTCTCCGCCCCGGGCGCCGCAGCCCGTCAGGAGCAGGGCGCACGCCAGGGCCAAACCAAGCAGCTTTTTCATGTCCATCGTCCTCTCTTTCTCTCTCATACAATCCAGGCCGAGCCCACCACGGCGTCGCCGTCGTAGAACACCGCCAGCTGGCCGGGGGTTGGGGCGCGGGCGGGGGTGTGCATCCGCAGCAGCACGCCGTCTTCCTCCGGCTCCAGGGTGGCCGCCGTCTGCGTGCGGGAGTGGCGCAGCCGCACCGTCACCTCCATGGGGCCGGTCAGGCCGTCCACGGCCAGCCAGTTGGGCTCCGTCCCCCGCACCTCGTCCCGGCCCAGATCGGAGCCGTCGGAGAGCACCACCTCGTTGGCGTCCGGCCGCAGGGCGGTCACATAGTACCGATGGGGCCCCGACACCCCCAGGCCCCGGCCCTGGCCCAGGGTATAGCAGTGGATCCCCCGGTGCCGGCCCAGCACCTTTCCCTCTTTATCCACAAAGTTTCCCTCCGGTGTGGAAAACCCGCGCCTCTCCAGCCAGGCGGCGTAGTCCCCGTCGGGGATAAAACAGATCTCCATGGAGTCCGGCTTGTCCGCCACCGGGATGCCAAAGTCCCGGGCCAGGGCGCGCACCTGGGCCTTTTCGTAATCTCCCAGCGGAAATATTACTCTCTGTAATTGTTCCCGCGTCAGCCGGGCCAGCATATAGGACTGGTCGTTGGCGGGCATGCCCTTTTTCAGCCCCCCGTTTTCCACACGGGCGTAGTGCCCGGTGGATACATACCGGGCCCCGATGCGGCCAGGGCAAAGAGCGCGGGGAACTTCACCGCCGGATTGCAGCGGGCGCAGGGCAGGGGGGTGCGGCCCGCCCGGTAGTCGGCGGCAAAGGGGGCGCACACCTCCCGCTCCAGCTCGGCCCGGATGTCGGCCGTCTCGAAGGGAATGCCCAGCCGCTCCGCCACGGCGGCGGCGTCCGCCGCCCCCGTACCGCCCAGGCCGATGTCCAGATAGAGGCCGGTGACGTCGTACCGCTCCTGCAAGAGCCGGGCCGCCACGGCGGAATCCACCCCGCCCGACAGGCCCAGCACAATCTTTTCCTTCATAGCGTCTCCTTTTCCTGGGATTTTGCGGGGCAGGGGCCCGCCCCCTCTCCGCCCTGGGGCCGCTCCAGATGGATCATGAGCGCGGCGATGTCCGCCGGGGAGACGCCCGAGATGCGGGAGGCCTGCCCCAGATTGAGGGGGCGGATCTTGTCCAGCTTCTGCCGGGCCTCGGTGCGCAGGCCCCGCAGGGACAGGTAGTCCAGATCGGGGGGGAGGGGCCGGTTTTCCATCTTCCGCTGCTCGGCCACCTGGCGGAGCTGGCGGTCGATGTAGCCCTGGTATTTCACGGCGATCTCCACCGCCTCGGTGACGGCGGTGGGCAGCGGCCGCCGGTCCGGATCCGCCCCGGCCAGACTCTCATAGGTGTTCTCCGGCCGGCGGAGCAGGTCGCACAGGCGGCCCTCCGCGGTGCCGGTGTGCTCCAGGCGCTTGATCTCCCGGTCCACGGCGGCGTATTTGTCCACCACCCGCCGGTACCGCTCGTCGCTGATCAGGCCGATAGCATGCGCCACGGGGCACAGCCGCCGGTCGGCGTTGTCCTGCCGGTGGAGCAGGCGGTACTCGGTGCGGGAGGTCATCATGCGGTAGGGCTCATTGGTGCCCTTGGTCACCAGATCGTCGATGAGCACCCCAATGTACCCCTGATCCCGCCGCAGAATGAGGGGCTCCCGGTTCAGAAGCTTCAGGGCGGCATTCACCCCGGCCACGAAGCCCTGGACGGCGGCCTCCTCGTAGCCGGAGGAGCCGTTGAACTGCCCGGCCCCGTAGAGTCCCGCCACCCGCTTGTGCTCCAGGGTGGGGAGCAGCTCGGTGGGGTCCACGCAGTCGTACTCGATGGCGTAGGCCGGGCGGGTCATCTCCGCCCGCTCCAGGCCGGGAATGGTGTGGAGCATCTGCACCTGCACGTCCTCCGGCAGGGAGGAGGACAGGCCCTGGATGTAGAGCTCTTCGGTGTTCAGCCCCATGGGCTCCACGAAGAGCTGGTGCCGCTCCTTGTCGGCAAAGCGCACCACCTTGTCCTCGATGGAGGGGCAGTACCGGGGCCCGATGCCCTCGATCACCCCGGAGAACAGGGGGGAGCGGTCCAGGTTGGCCCGGATAACGGCGTGGGTGGCGGCATTGGTGTAGGTCAGCCAGCACACCGCCTGATTCTCTGGTGGCCGCTCCGTCTCGAAGGAGAAGGGGAGGACCCGCTCGTCCCCCGGCTGTACCTCCATCTGGGAGAAATCCACGCTGCGGGCGTTCACCCGGGGGGGCGTGCCCGTCTTGAACCGCCGCAGGCCCAGGCCCAGCCTTTTCAGGCTCTCGGTCAGGGGGAGGGCGGCGGCCAGGCCGTCGGGGCCGGAGGAGCGGGTCACATCCCCCACGATGGTGCGGCCCCCCAGGTAGGTGCCCGAGGCCACCACCACCGCCCGCACCCGGTACACCGCCCCGTAGGCGGTGCGCACGGCGGTGACCCGGCCGCCTTCGGCATAGATATCGGTGATCTCCGCCTGCTTCACCCACAGGCGCTCCTGCTGTTCCAGGGTGTGCTTCATGATCTCCTGGTACCTCCGCCGGTCGGCCTGCGCCCGGAGGGACCACACCGCCGGGCCCTTGCCCCGGTTGAGCAGCCGGTACTGGATGCAGGCCTGGTCGGCGGCCCTTGCCATCTCTCCCCCCAGGGCGTCCAGCTCCCGCACCAGGTGGCCCTTGCCCGTGCCGCCGATGGCCGGGTTGCACGGCATGTTGCCCACCGCGTCCAGATTGACGGTGAAGCACAGGGTGTTCAGCCCCAGCCGCGCCGCGGCCAGGGCGGCCTCAATGCCTGCGTGGCCCGCGCCGATGACGGCAATATCGTAACTTCCTGCTTCGTAATCCATGTATGTTCCTTCTCGCTTCAAAGTATCCAATGGGTCGGCAGCGAAAAAAACGCCAAATTCGGCTCAGCGGGCCGATGTAGGCATCGGCCCCTACATTTTGCGGGAAATACTTCCCTTGCCGCAGACCCGTAGGGGCGGGTGCCCACACCCGCCCGCAGCCCCCGCACTCCGCCAGAGTCCCCAGCCCGGCCGGGCGGCCACAAGGGCCGCCCCTACTTGCCGTAGACGATGGTCACCGCTTTCTGGCGGTTGACGATCTCGGCGACGGCGGGTGCGCCGCCGAACTCGCCGTCCAGAGTCCAGGGCAGCTCCTGGCCGCAGGCGACCCGGAGGCGGCTGGTGCGGAAGCTGGTCACCAGCCCGCCCTCGTCAGGGGACATGGTGAGCAGCGCCTTGATCACCGCCTGGAGCTGGAGGGGATTCTGGGGCTGGCGCACCAGCACCACCTCAAAGAGCCCGTCGTCCAGGCGGACGGGCTCGGCGGGCATGCCCTTGAAGCCCCCCACGGACACGGTGTTGCTCACCATGCCGTAGCAGAAGCCGCCCTCCTCCACGCCGCCGTCGTGCTCCACGGTGAGGGGGTAGGCCTGGATGGATCCCAGGCGGGTGGCCCCCTCCAGCACGTAGGCCAGGTGGCCGAAGATATTTTTCACCGGCTGGGGCGTGCTGTAAGCCACGTCGGTAAAGGCCCCGAAGGCGGCCACATAGATGAAATAGCGGTCGTTGAAGGAGCCGATGTCCACCGGCCTGGGCACACCGGCGGCGGCCACCCTGGCCATGGCCTCCATCCCCCGTGGGAGGGAGAGGTTTTTGGCAAAGTCGTTGGTTGTACCGGCGGGGATGTAGCCCACCTCCGGCCGGTTCTCCAGGCCCATCAGCCCGGCCACCACCTCGTGGAGGGTGCCGTCGCCGCCGGAGCAGACAATGCGGTCAAACTCCCCGGCCCGGGCGGCGGCCACCGCCGTGGCGTCCCCAGCCCCCTGAGTGGGGTGGATGGTCACGTCCCACCCGGCCGCCGCCAGCGCGTCCTGCACCGCGGCCAGCCTGCTTTTCAGCAGGCCCTTGCCCGCGTGGGTATTGTAGAGAAAGAGCAGCTTTTTCATGGGTGTCCTCCATCTGTTTGTGCATCCATTATACCGGATTGTGGGCAAAAAACAACCTCCGCTGTGGACGGAAGCGCCAAAAATCCGCCATCCCTCTTGCTTTTCCATGCTAAAGTGTGTAAAATAGAGACTCCACTGTTTGGCAAAAAGGGTGTATCGTATGGACCGCAAAGCGCTCTCCGCGGCATTCCCGGTGACGGTGCCGGTGCTGATGGGCTACCTGGCCATCGGCATCGCCTTCGGGCTGATGCTCCAGGAGATTGGATACAACTTCATCTGGGCTTTCTTCATGAGCCTGACCATCTACGCCGGTTCCGGGCAGTACCTGGGGGTGACCCTGCTGGGCGCCGCCGCCTCCCTGGGCACGGTGGCGGTCATGACGCTGCTCATCAACTTCCGGCACCTGGTATACGGTCTGTCCATGCTGGAGAAGTTCCGGGGCATGGGGCCCCGCAAGCTCTATATGATTTTTTCCCTTACCGACGAGACCTATGCCCTGCTGTCCTCAGCCCGGGCCCCGGTGGGGGTGGACCCCCGGAATTTCTATTTTGCCATCGCCCTGCTGGACCAGAGCTACTGGATTCTGGGCTCGGTCATCGGCGCAGTGGCCGGGGCGCTGATCCCCTTCAGCACCGAGGGGGTGGACTTCGCCATGACCGCCCTGTTCGTGGTTATCGCCGTGGACCAGTGGAGGAGCTACCGGAGGCACCTGCCCGCCGTTCTGGGGGCCGGGGTGACGGTGCTGTTTCTGATTGTCCTGGGCCACTTCTTCGGCCAGGATCAGATGCTGCTCATCTCGCTGGGCGTGATTGTGCTGTGCCTGCTGGTCCTGCGGGACAGGCTGGACGAGAAGGAGGAAGAGACATGCTGAGCACCGCAGGGGCCGTCGCCGCCATCGCGGTCATGGCCATTATCACCTTTCTGACCCGCGCCCTGCCCTTCCTTCTCTTTGACCGGGGGGAGTCGCCCCCCAAGCTGGTCCTCTACCTGGGCCGGGTTTTGCCACCGGCCATCATCGCCATGCTCATCGTCTACTGTCTCCGGGGCGTGTCCTTTGCCGCCCCCGGCGGCTGGGTGCCCCAGCTCGTGTCCGTGGCGGCGGTGGTGATCCTTCACCTGTGGCGCAGCAATACCCTGCTGAGCATCTTCGGAGGCACCATTTTGTATATGGTGCTCGTCCAGGCCGTGTTTCCCTAACGCAAGCGCCCGCCCCCAAAAGGGGGCGGGCGCTTTTGCCCGGTTCAGCGGGTGCGCAGGCACATCACCCGTTCGCCGTGGGTGTCCCGCTCGCCGGTAAAGCGGAAGCCGAAGGACTCGTACAGCGCCGCAGCCGGCCGGTTGGCCTCCACCACGCTGAGGTAGATCCGCTTTTTGTGGTACTCCCGCTCCAGCCGCTCCAGCAGGGCGGCCAGCGCGGCCCGGCCGTACCCCCGGCCCTGAAAGCGGCGGTCGATCAGCAGCCGGTCCAGCCACAGCCGTCCAAAGGGCAGGTACTCCCAGAAAAAGCCGTACATGGCGAAGCCTATGAGGGCATCCCCATCATAGACCCCCACGGGCCGCCAGCACCGCCGCCGGTCCGCCTCGGCCAGGCACTCCGCCACGCTCTCCACAAAGCCCTCCTGTCCGGGCGCTGTCTCCAGCCGCTCCACAGCGGCCCTGGAAGCCACGGTCACCGGCTCCAACCGGATTTTCATTGTCTCACGCTCCATATACGCGAAAACACAGGCCCGCCGCCTTTCGCGGGCCTGTGCCTTCGTAATTGAAAGAAGAGAGGAAAGAGAGGGGGTGTGGTCATCTCTGACCACGCTGTTATCCTATTCCATCCCTGTGAACCCCTTTTGAACCGGATATGAATATTTTGTAAAGGAATGACCCGCTTACTCCGCCAGCAGTTCGGCCATGGCGGTCAGATAGTTGGGCTCTAGCTCCTCAATCCGGCCCGCGTCGCAGGCGGCGGCCACGGCCGGATCAATGGGCAGGCGGGCCAGCACCTTCAGGCCCAGAGCGGCGGCCACCCGCTCGATGTGGCTCTCGCCGAAGATGGCGTGCTCCTTGCCGCAGTCGGGGCAGCGGAAGTAGCTGTAGTTCTCCACCAGGCCCAGAACGGGGATGTGCATCATCTCGGCCATCTTGACGGCCTTGGTGACAATCATGCTCACCAGATCCTGGGGGGTGGTGACCACCACGATGCCGTCCACCGGCAGGGACTGGAACACCGTCAGGGGCACGTCGCCGGTTCCGGGGGGCATATCCACAAACAGGTAGTCCACGTCGCCCCAGATGACATCGGTCCAGAACTGCTTCACCGCCCCGGCGATCACCGGGCCGCGCCACACCACCGGGTCGGTCTCGTTCTCGGTGAGCAGGTTGAGGCTCATAATCTCAATGCCGGTTTTGGTCTCCGCCGGGTAGATGCCCAGCTCGCTGCCCTCGGCCTTGGTGTGGACGCCGAAGGCGGTGGGGATGGAGGGGCCGGTGATGTCGGCGTCCAGGACGCCCACCGTCTTGCCCATGCGGCGCATGGCCACCGCCAGGGAGGAGGTGACCAGGCTCTTGCCCACGCCGCCCTTGCCGCTGACCACGGCGATGACCTTCCCGATGTGGGACAGGCCGTTGGCCGGGGCGCGGAAGTCCTGGGGCGCGGTGCGCTCCCCGCAGCTCTCGCCGCAGGAGGAGCAGTCGTGCGTACAATCGGACATAGTTTTCGTTCCTTCTTTCCTATGTGATTAACAGGGTTTTGGGCGGGACATACGGACGGCGGACTGGGACACGGCCGCGATGTATCGCGGCCCTACCCCGCCGCGCCGCCCATACAATCCGCGGGGCCCGCAGCCGCCTGACGGGCGCACACGCAGGTGCGCCCCCTACGGGTGGCCTTCTGATACGGCACAGAGGGCGGCCTATGTGCCGCCCCGCCGGTCAGTAGTGGTAGCTCCCCCCGCCGATGAACTCCCGCAGCAGGGAGTCGGGGGCCACCAGGGCGGGGTCCACCGGCTCAAAATACCGGAAGGCGTCCACCAGGTCGTGGTACTCCCGGCAGCGCTCGTTGTCGGGGGGCACCTGCTCCACCGCCGCCCGCAGGGCGTCGGCGTAATGGGCAAAGACCGGCACCTCATAGCGCAGGGAGGAGTCGATGATCACATGGGCGCGGCCCTTGTAGGGCGAGATATACTTTTTCTCCCCCCGGCGGACATTATACCACATCAGCAGCGTTTCCAACAGGTCTGTCCCGCGGAAATTGTAGTCCCGCACGGCGCGGCGGGAGATGCGCATCCAGGTGCCCTTGAAGCGCAGCTGCTCCCCCTCCAGGATGTTGGAGCGGGCGGAGATATACATGCCCGTGGCCTCCGGGTGGCGGCCGGCAATGTCGTCGTTGAGGGCGTGAATGCCCTCGAAGATGGCAATCTCGTCCTTCCCCAGCCGCAGGGGGGTGCCCCGGCTGTCGTTGCGCATCTGGCGGGCGAACTCGAAGTGGGGGACGATGACCTCCTCCCCCCGGGACAGCCGGTCAAAGGTCTCGTCCAGCAGCTCCATGTCCAGCAGTTTCGGGGACTCGTAGTCGATGTCCCCCTCCGGCGTGCGGGGGGCGGTCCTGCGGTTGAGGGTCTTGAAGTAGTTGTCCATGGACACCGTGTGGGCGTTGACCCCCCGGCGCTCCAGCTCCCGCTCCACCTTCATGGCCGTGGTGGTCTTGCCCGAGCCGGAGGGACCGGACAGGAGCACGATGGGGCTCTCCTTCATCCGCGCCAGGATCTTGTCCACGGCGGCGTGGATGCGCTCCTGGTAGTGGGCGTCACACTCGGCTAGAAAGGCGGCCGGGTCCCGCCGGATTTTTTCGTTGATCTCACTGAGCTGATAGGGCATGTCTTCCCTCCTTTACCTTCCGTGCGCGGCGTAAAATTGGGCCACCCTGGCCTTGTCCGCGCAGATAGCGTCGATCTTCTGGATGTACTCCTGAGGGTATTTGGCGTTGGCCAGGCGCTCGATGTGCCCGGTGGCGCGGTCGATCAGCTTGGTCACCCCGCCGCCCCCCAGGGAGACGATGGTGTGCAGCTCCTCCATCATGCAGATGTTGTAGAGGCTCTCGGCGCCGGGCCGGCACCAGCCCACGTTCTCAAAGGAGCCGGACATGTACTTCTGGCGGTAGAGGTAGTAGGGCCTCTGCCCGGCCGCCCGCAGGGCGGCCCAGGCGAAATCCAGCATATCCGCCACCGCCGCGCCGGAGGGCAGGCCGCCCCCCTCCTCCATCAGCCGGGAGCCCTTTTTCAGGGCCAAAGTGTGCACCGTCACGTTCTCCGGCCCCAGGGCCAGCACCTGCTCCAGGGAGGCGCGGAAGCCCGCCGCGCTGTCGCCGGGCAGCCCGGCGATGAGATCCATGTTGATGCAGCCGATGCCGCTCTCCCGGGCCAGGGCGTAGGCCCGGAGGATGTCGTCCGCCCGGTGGGCCCGGCCCATCCGCTCCAGCACCGCGTCCTGCATGGTCTGGGGATTCACCGACACCCGCGAGCACCCCCGGCGGGCCAGCACCGCCAGCTTCTCCGCCGTGATGGTGTCCGGCCGCCCGGCCTCCACCGTGTACTCGGTGCAGCCCGACAGGTCGATGTGCTCCGCCAGCTCCCCCATGAGCCGGTCGAGCTGGGGGGCGGAGAGGGTGGTGGGGGTGCCGCCGCCGAAGTAGACCGTGCGCACCCGCAGGCCCGCGTCCGCCAGCATGGCCCCCGTGGCGGCCAGCTCCCGGCACAGGGCGTCCAGGAAGGGGTCAATGAGCTTGAGGGCCCGCCCCACGTCGGCAGAGACGAAGGAGCAGTAGGCGCACCGGGTGGGGCAGAAGGGGATGCCCACGTAGAGGGAGACCTCGCCGGGGGCCAGGCTGCGCAGGGCCGCCAGGCTGGCCCCGGCGCAGTCCATGGCCAGCCGCCGCCGTCCCTCCGTCACCCGGTAGGT
>ERZ791908.1645-NODE-1645-length-12564-cov-3.689663_pt1 | contig 12564 bp, 5 predicted proteins | sample MGYA00510144_ERZ791908 | MGnify/ENA primary metagenome ERZ791908 (study PRJEB30046, sample SAMN00792105) | human gut metagenome | study: EMG produced TPA metagenomics assembly of the A metagenome-wide association study of gut microbiota in type 2...
AGAAAATTATGACTGAAACTAAAACTGACACACAGCAGCAGCAGATGCTAAGAGGGACGGCGTGGATGACAGCATCCAATATTATCAGTCGTCTATTAGGGGCACTTTATATTATTCCTTGGTATGCTTGGATGGGTAAACAGGGCGACCAAGCCAATGCCCTCTTTGGTCAAGGGTATAACATTTATGCCCTTTTCCTTTTGATTTCTACAGCAGGGATTCCAGTCGCAATTGCCAAACAGGTGTCTAAATACAACACTCTTGGAAAGATGGAGACGAGTTTCTTCTTACTCAAGCGTATCTTGTATTACATGATTGGTCTCGGATTGATTTTTGGCGTTTTCATGTACTTTGCTTCGCCGTGGATGTCTTACCTTTCTGGGGGAGACGAGAATCTGGTTCGCGTAATGCGTAGTCTTTCTTGGGCAGTTGTTATTTTCCCATCTATGTCTGTTTTACGAGGCTTTTTCCAAGGCTTTAACAACATGAAGCCTTATGCTTTAAGTCAGATTGCGGAGCAGATTATCCGTGTTATTTGGATGCTGTTGGCGACCTTCTTCATCATGAAAATTGGGACAGGCGATTATGTGACAGCAGTTGTCCAATCGACTTTTGCTGCTTTCATCGGTATGTTGGCTAGTTATGGGGTGCTTTTCTTCTACCTTTGGAAGGAGGGCAAGCTCAAGAGTCTTTTTGGCAAGCAGGCTGTTCATCCAGATATCAATCCGACTGCAATTGTTATTGAAACCTTTAAGGAAGCCATTCCCTTTATTATTACTGGCTCAGCCATTCAACTTTTCCAACTCATTGATCAATGGACCTTTATCCGTACTATGGAGCGGTTCACAAGCTATAGTAACAGTCAGCTACAGGTTTTATATGCTTACTTATCTTCAAACCCGAGTAAAATTACCATGATCTTGATTGCCGTTGCCCTTTCTATTGCTGGGGTCGGCATCCCACTCCTGACAGAAAATATGGTTAAGAAGGATTTGAAGGGAGCGGCTAAACTAATTATCAATAACCTACAGTTGCTTTTGCTCTTTATTGTACCTGCCATTGCAGGATCAGTGATTCTGGCTAAACCACTCTACACAGTTTTTTACGGGGCACCAGATAGCCAGGCCCACTTGCTCTTTGTAGCCAGTCTGATTCAAGTTATTTTCTTGGCCTTGTATAGCGTTTTAGCACCTATGCTTCAGGCAATCTTCGAAACCCGTAAAGCTATCAACTATTTTGCGATTGGGGTTTTAGTTAAGGGAATCTTACAGTTACCATTGATTATTTTCCTAGGAGCTCTTGGACCAGTTATTTCAACAGCCATCGGTTTAGGTGTTCCGATTGCTCTCATGTATAATCACCTCCACACTGTTACGCACTTTAGTCGTAAGACAGTGTTTAGAAAAGCCTTACTCATCTGTATCCTTACAGTGCTCATGGCTATTCCAGTTGCAGTCTTCTATGGGGTGTTCCAGTTTGTACTTTCACCAACAAGCCGTGTGGGCAGTGTGATTTACTTGGTCATTGGAGGAGGCCTTGGAATCGGTGTCTATGGCATTCTTGCTCTTGTAACTCGTATGGCTGACCAATTGCTTGGCACCCGAGCAGCTAGCCTACGTGCTAAATTACATATTAAATAAGATTTAAACCAAGTCGTGTGGCTTGGTTTTTTCTTTTCAATATTTTCTGAAAAAGGAGTATAATAGTGGTGAAAAAATGAAATCGTTTTAATGATTTAGAATCGAGGAAAGGACTATGACTGATTCTAGACAAGAAAAGATAAAATTAGGGACCTATCCTCCTGAACAAGTTTACCAAGTCTTGCAGACAAGCCGTCAAGGTTTGAGCTCACAAGAGGTTAAGGAGAGGCAGGCGACTTATGGACCTAACCAATTGAAGGAAAGTAAGACGGAGCCTATTTGGCTGACCTTTTTCAGACATTTTACTAGTCTCATGGCTCTCTTATTGTGGGCTGGTGGCTTTATCGCTATGCTCTCTCATAGCTTAGAGTTGGGGATTGCAATTTGGTTGGTCAACATTATTAATGGTCTCTTTAGCTTTATTCAAGAATATAGAGCAAGTCAGGCTACGGCAGCTCTTAACAAGCTTCTTCCATCCTATGCGCGAGTTCTTCGTGATGGTAAGGAGGACAAGATTCTAGCTCAAGACTTGGTGCCAGGTGACTTGGTTTTCATTGAAGAAGGAGACCGTATTTCTGCAGACGGACGCTTAGTCGCTGTGACAGATTTGCAGGTTAATCAATCGGCCCTCACTGGTGAGTCTAATCCTATTTATAAGTCAGATCAAGCAGATTTGACTCCCAACAAGACTGAGTTAGAATATGACAATATGGTATTTGCAGGGACGACAGTCTCTTCTGGTTCTGGACATTTTATAGTATCTGCTATCGGTATGAAAACTGAGTTTGGACAAATTGCAGACTTGACGCAAAACCTAGCTCAGGAAAAAAGTCCACTGCAAAAGGAACTAGACCATTTAACCAAACAGATTTCGGTCATCGCAGTATCTGTAGGTCTCTTCTTTATGGTGGCAGCGACTCTATTTGTCCATCAGCCTTTGTCTCAAGCCTTTATTTTTGCATTGGGGATGATTGTGGCCTTTATTCCAGAGGGACTTCTTCCCACAGTTACTCTCTCTCTAGCCATGGCAGTTCAGCGTATGGCTAAGGATCATGCTTTGGTTAAGAAGTTGTCTTCGGTAGAGACGCTAGGAGCAACTTCTGTTATTTGTTCGGATAAAACAGGGACTTTGACGCAAAATGCTATGACGGTTAACCACCTGTGGACCTTGTCAGACAGTTATGGGGTAACTGGGCTAGGTTACGCACCGGAAGGGCAGATTGAGCAGGAAGGACAACCTGTTTCTCTTGAAGAAAATGAGCTCCTTAATCGTTTGGTCCGATTCTCACATTTGGCTAGTAATGCTCAAGTTGTAGCTCCTAGTGCTGATAATCCCAATTATACGATTTTAGGTGATCCAACTGAGGCTTGTCTTAATGTTCTCGCCGAAAAAGCAAGAATAAATTTAAATGACAATCATACTTGGGCCCCTCGAATCAAGGAAATTCCCTTCGATTCTGATCGTAAACGGATGACAACAGTGCATAAGCTTGAGTCAGGATTGGATGGTAGTTATCATATATCTATCACCAAAGGTGCTCCAAAAGAAGTGATGGAGCTTTGCTCAGATTACTATGATAATCAAGGGATGATTAAATCATTGACAGCTACTGAGCGTCAGGCTATCCTTGCGGCTAATGATAAGTTTGCCCGTGATGGTCTACGTGTTTTAGCTGTGGCCTATAGACCTTTAGATAGCGAGCATATTGGAGAAGACCGGTGGGACATGCAGACCCTGGAGGACAATATGGTCTTTCTAGGTTTAGTTGCCATGAGTGATCCGCCACGTCAGGGGGTGCGAGAGGCTATTGAAAAATGCCATAGAGCCAGTATTCGTATTATCATGGTGACAGGTGACTATGGTTTGACAGCTCTTAGCATTGCCAAGAAAATCGGAATTGTACAAGGTGATGATGCGCGTGTTGTTTCAGGCCTTGAACTAGCTGCCATGGATGACGACCAGCTCAAAGAAGCGCTTAAAGGGGAAATTGTTTTTGCTCGTGTAGCGCCTGAACAGAAATACCGTGTGGTCAATGCACTTCAGGAGCTTGGTGAGGTTGTCGCTGTTACTGGTGATGGTGTTAATGATGCCCCTGCCCTTAAAAAAGCTGATATCGGTGTAGCTATGGGGGTATCGGGAACCGATGTTGCCAAGGAATCTGCGGATATGATCTTAACAGATGATCATTTTGTTTCGATTGTACATGCTGTTGAAGAAGGTCGTGCGGTTTATAGAAATATTCAAAAATTCCTGACTTATATTTTTAATTCCAATACACCTGAAGCTGTGCCCTCTGCTTTCTTCTTGTTCTCTTTGGGACGCATACCTCTTCCCTTAACGGTTATGCAAATCCTAGCTATTGACTTGGGGACAGATATGGTACCTGCTTTGGGATTGGGGGTTGAACCACCTGAAGAAGGAGTGATGGATAAGCCACCAAGACGTTTATCGGACCGCTTACTCAATCGCCAACTATTGATTAAAGCTTTTGTCTGGTATGGACTGATTGAAGCAGCCTTAGCTATGGGGGCTTTCTTCCTTAATTATTGGGTTAATCAAGGGAACTTAAACCATTTGGCTAGCTCAGGTCCTCTCTACCGAGAGGCAACTACCATGACATTAGGAGCTATTATCTTTACCCAAATTGGTATGGCTATGAATAGTCGTAAAGGTAGAGGGTCTATATTCCAAGTTAAACCATTTGCTAATCGGATTATTAGCTTAGGGATTGTTTTAGAAATTGTCCTCTTTATCCTCCTGTCTTACGTGCCTTTCTTCTACACGTTATTTAACACTGCACCTATTGGACTTGATGATTGGCTCTATTTACTTGCTTGTCCGTTTGTTATTATGGCTTTGGAAGAAATCAGATATCGCTTATTTGATAAAAAGTAAGTCAGTAGCTTACTTCGGATTGCAGCGAGACTTTTAAATCATTTCTTAGTGCTTGAAACTATGATGTTTCAGGCACTTTTTGATGCTTGAAAATCTACTTTAGATAATCTCAAAAATTGGCCTTATTTTAAATTAGAGTTAGTATCTATCTGTCTTTTTAGGTTATAGAAATAAACTATAACTAACTATCAAGAATCCGTATGATGAACTTACCATTATTTTCAGAAAATAGTGATAAAATAGAGGTCATAGATATGGAGCATATCCACTTTACCATGTAGAAAGGGCACATTATGACACAAGAATATCAATTAGAAACCATTTTGGCACACGCAGGAATCAATTCGGATGAAGCAACAGGAGCCTTGGCTTCACCAATTCATTTTTCAACAACTTACCAACATCCAGAATTTGGCCATTCTACTGGTTTTGACTATACACGAACTAAAAATCCAACACGCGCAACAGTGGAAAAAACACTTGCAGCTATTGAAAAAGCAGATTATGCTATTGCAACAAGTTCAGGGATGAGCGCCATTGTTTTGGCCTTTGAAATTTTCCCAGTAGGCAGTAAGGTTGTAGCTGCGCGTGACCTTTACGGAGGTTCTTTCCGTTGGTTTAATGACAAGGAAAAAGAAGGTCGCTTCTTTTTTGAATACACAAATACAGAAGATGAGATGATTGCGGCTATTACAGAAGATACCGATATTGTCTACATCGAAACACCGACAAACCCACTCATGATTGAGTTTGATATTGAAAAAGTGGCAAAAATTGCTCATGACAAGGGTGCGGTGGTTATTGTTGATAATACTTTCTATAGCCCAATCTATCAAACCCCGATTACTCAAGGTGCTGATATCGTTGTACATTCAGCTACTAAATACCTATCAGGGCATAATGACGTTTTGGCTGGTGTTGTTGTGACCAGCAACCAAGAATTCTACGATAAACTTTATTATAACCTCAATACGACTGGTCCTACCTTGTCACCATTTGATAGCTATATGCTTATGCGTGGTCTTAAAACCTTAAAACTTCGTATGGAGGCATCGACAGCCAATGCTCAAGAAGTTGTAGCTTTCTTAGAAAAGTCACCAGCTGTTAAGGAAGTCCTCTACCCAGGCAAGGGTGGTATGATTTCCTTCAAAGTGGCTAATCAAGATAAGATTCCTACCATTATCAATTCTCTAAAGGTCTTTACCTTTGCGGAGAGTCTAGGTGGTGTCGAAAGTTTGATTACCTACCCAACGACACAAACCCACGCAGATATTCCAAGTGATGTGCGTGCTTCCTATGGTTTGACAGACGACTTGCTTCGTCTTTCAATTGGTATTGAAGCAGCACAAGATTTGATTGCTGACTTGGAAAATGCCCTTAGTCTTTAAGGAGTTATCTATGACACGTTATGATTTTACAACACAACCAAATCGCTTGGATCAAAATACCATGAAATGGCACGAAGCCGAAAGTAATCCAGAACTACTTGAGCTTTGGGTTGCCGATATGGACTTCCTACCTGTTCCTGAGATTAGGGATGCAGTTATCAACTATGCTGAGACACATATTTTTGGTTATCCTTATCCAAGTGAAGAGCTTTATCAGTCCATCATTAATTGGGAAAAAAATCAACACGGTTACGTCGTTGATAAAGAGAGTATTGTTCTCATTGAAGGTGTTGTTCCAGCCATTTCAACAGCTATTCAAGCCTTTACCAAAGAAGGAGATGCTGTTCTCATCAACACACCAGTTTATCCACCTTTTGCTCGTTCGGTCCGTTTGAATAATCGTCGGTTGATTGAAAATAGTCTTGTTAAGGTTAATGGCCATTTCGAAATTGATTTTGAACAATTGGAACGTGATATCGTCGAGAATGATGTTAAACTTTATGTTTTCTGTAGCCCACATAACCCAGGTGGGCGTGTCTGGACTAAAGAAGAATTGACCAAGGTAGCAGATTTGTGTCAGAAACATGGTGTTCTCTTGGTATCTGATGAAATCCACCAAGACTTAGCCCTATATGGGAATAAGCACATCTCTATGAATACCATTTCAGATGCTTACAAGGACTTTACCTTGGTGCTTAGTTCGGCTACTAAAACCTTTAATATTGCTGGTACCAAAAACAGTTTTACTATCATTGAAAATGAAGACTTACGTAAAGCTTTTAAACAAAAGCAATTGGCAAATAATCAACATGAAATTCCAACCATTGGTTTGATTACAACTCAAGCAGCTCTGACCTATGGGAAACCTTGGATAGAGGAATTGAAAACTGTCTTTGAAACTAATATTGACCTTTTAACCAAAGAACTTAGTGAAAAGACCAATATCAAGGTCATGAAACCTGAGGGAACTTACTTGGTTTGGCTTGATTTTTCAGCCTATGATCAAGACCATAATGAACTTGGACGTTTACTTAAAGAAGAAGCCAAGGTAGTGCTAAATGACGGTATTACTTTTGGTTCCGAAGGAGAAAAACATTTCCGCTTTAACGTAGCTACGCCAACTACAGTTGTTGCAGAGGGAGTTAAACGTCTCGTTTCTGTCTTTGGAAAATAATAAAAGTGATGCGAACAGCATCACTTTTATTATTGTTATGAGTGTACATCGTAAATTTTCAAGTTTAATAGAAGATCTTTCTGAGTGGAGAAAACTTTGACATCCTGCTTGCCAGAGGTATTAAATCTGGCTAGAGTGTAGGTTTGGCCATTGGGAAAGAAGATTTCCAAGCTACGATTGTCTGTAATAAGCGTTATAGTGATATTATCAGTTTCCTTATAGTGACTGTCAGCTTTATAACCTTGACCGTTACCCAAGAGTCCATCGTAATAGTAAGAAGAGGCAGTTTGACTACCATCCATGCTGTTATTCAGTTCGGCAGCATAGGCAGAGACCTGATAGGTACCACTTGTTATTTGGTAGGCGATTTTAACGTAATCAGAGCCTTGCCAGATATCAATGTAGATATAGCCTCCTTCTTTCTTAATATTTGAAAAATGCAGTTGGTAATACCCTGCACTATTTTTTCCAGCAAGATCAAGAAGGCCATTAGCATTTTGATTGTGACTTTTATCAATCCAAGGTTTTCTATTGTCACTAGTGAGTGGTCTTTGACTTGAAATGTTGCCATTTTGATTTTTGAGGGTTAATTGTTCATTCTTATAAAGGGGAGTGGACTGAATAATATTGTTCTTATCTAGCTGTAGCTGTCTGGGTGTAGCGTAAAAACCGATAGTTTTTAGAAAATCACTCTTGGGCTCTTGGTCACTGTGAATGCCTGACGTGAAGTAATTCCAATTACCAACCCAGCCAAGACTGATAAGGTTATGATTGCTTTCTTCAATTCGATCGCTTCCAGTGAAGTTAGCGCCATAATAGTCTGAGCCTTGATCTAAGCGTTTTGTTTCTGTATCTGCAATAAATAAGCCGTTACCATCTAAATGCCCTACAGTATAGTAGGTTCCAGTTGTTTCGCCTGAAGCTGTATCCTTAGCTCCAAAAAAGAGAACTTGCTTGTCCTGACCGTCGGTTGTTGTCATTGTTTTGAGAACGGGACACTCGATAGGAGCATTGTCCTGCCACTTACGACCCTTAAAAAATGTTTCGGGTAGGATTTTGGAGACTCCCTTGCTATCTGCTTTGTTCCAGTTGATGCCATCTTGAGATTGATAAACACCTAGTGCGTCACCTTCAGCGACATACATGAGTAATTTGTCTTTGAAGTGGAAGACATAAGGATCGCGGAAGTCTTTACCGTTATAGGATTGTTCCTTTGTCAATAAAGGTTTACCATCTTTTAAGGCATTAGTAAAGCTAGCTCCCTTGTCATTTGATGCACTAGCATAGATTGCTTGGCTTCCATCATCCGTGAGTCCAGTAAAATAGGCGACAGGTTCTTCGTTTTGGATATCAGAAATCCCCTGACTATCTGTGACTACACTACCTGTCCAAGCAGAATGCCATCCTTCTTTAGAGTCGCCACCCTTTGATGGTATAGCAGTCTCTTGTTTACTATAGGTGATAAAATCTTTAGTCGTTGTATGTGTCCAATCTTGACCGTTGGGTCCAAAAGGATCAGTAGCCCCATCCACAGAGTGTAGAAAATAGATATCATAGTAATTTTTTTCTTGATTCCATACGATAGTCTGTAGGTCGTTAGACCATCCTTTATGAGATGCTAGATGAAAGGTTTGACTCACAGAAGCCTTATTTGTTTTTGGAGAAGGATTGTTAACGTTCTCATTTTTCATTATAAAAACAAAAAATAAGATTAAAAAAGCAATAATAAAAATTAGAGAAGGATATTTTGATTCCATATAGTAATATTTCCTGATTAAATTGCATGTTTTTATAGTTATTATTTTAACAAAAAAATAGTTTTTTACAAAAAATATCAATTTGTCATTAAAAAAAGATTGGAATTTAGATAAAAAAATGATAGAATGGAACATGTAAAAACCTAAAAGGAGAGTTTATATGGATATTACAGTTAATTCACAGTCAAATACAGTAGCACCAAAGCAAGCAGAGTGCAAAAAGATGCGTTATAGCATCCGTAAGGTAGCCACAGTAGGGGCAACATCAGCACTCGTTGGTACCTTGGCGTTTTTGGGTGCCACTCAGGTAAAAGCTGATCAAGTTACAGAAACAGCACCAGCGGTAGCTACTGCGACAGCAACACCAGAAACAAGCACAGCATCTCTAACGGTAGCCAGTGAAACAGCAACAAGTGTGGCAACTTCAGAAGCAGTTGAATCTTCAGTTGCACATTCAGAGGTTGCAACTAAACCAGTTACAGAGACACAACCAAGCAACACAACTCCATCAGTAGTTGAAGAAAAGGCGTCTAGCACAGTAGTGACATCTTCATCAGATGCAACAACACCTTCAGCGACTGTTGCTGCAGTTTCTGCTCCGGCTCATACATCAGAGGCTGCAGTAGAAGCACCAACTTCAACAGCAAGCTCAGAAGCAGCTGATACACACACTGAAGTAGACCTTAAAGTTTCTGAAAACAGCGCGGCTAATGCCAACCTTAGTAAACTTAATGGTCGTATCAAGTCTATTGTTGAAGAGAATATGACCTCAGATCAAATCGTTGCCTTGACTGAGGAAGAAATTAAAGCACTTAATAAAGTTGACTTTAGTGATGATGCTATCAAGGGTACAGGTACTAGCTTGACTTACCGTAACTTGAAAGATATCGTTGCTAGCTTCTTGAAGCAAGACAGCAAATTGGCAGTTCCTTACTTTAAAGCAGATACAATCATCAATATGCCTGCCTTCAACACTGTTGATGCCCAAACGATGAAAAAAGAAGAAATCGACGTTTGGGATTCTTGGCCAGTCCAAGATGCTAAGTCAGGTGTAGTTAGCAACTGGAATGGTTACCAGTTGGTTATCTCAATGGCCGGTGCACCAAATAAAAATTCAAACCACATTTACTTGCTCTATAGAAAATATGGGGATAATGACTTTACTCATTGGAAAAATGCGGGTCCAATCTTTGGTTACAATGCCCTTGAAGATGACCAACAATGGTCAGGTTCAGCGACTGTTAACTCTGATGGTAGTATCCAACTTTATTACACTAAGAATGATACTAGTGGTGGTAAATTAAACTGGCAACAATTGGCTAGTGCTACACTTAACTTGGCTGTTGAAAACGACGAAGTTGTTATCAAGTCAGTTGAAAATGACCACATTCTCTTTGGTGGAGATAATTATCACTATCAAAGCTATCCTAAATTTATGAGTACTTTTGATGATGACCATAACCATGATGGTAATCCAGACCGTACGGATAACTACTGTCTTCGTGACCCACACATCATTGAAGATAACGGTAGCCGTTACCTTATTTTTGAATCAAATACAGGTGACGAAAACTACCAAGGCGAAAAACAAATTTACAAATGGTCAAACTATGGAGGAGATGACGCCTTTAACCTTAAGTCATTCCTCAATATTGTTAATAATAAACACCTTTACAACCTTGCATCATGGGCAAATGGTTCTATCGGTATCTTGAAACTTGATGATAATGAGAAAAATCCATCTGTAGCTGAACTTTACACACCGCTTGTCACTAGCCACATGGTTACTGATGAAGTAGAACGTCCAAGTGTTGTTAAGATGGGTGGCAAGTATTACCTCTTCACTGCTTCACGTATCAACAAATCTACGGATGCTGAAGGTACTGTAGCAGCGCGTGAAGCTGTCGGTGATGACGTTGTCATGCTTGGATTCGTATCAGACAGCCTCCGAGGAAAATATCGTCCACTTAATGGCTCAGGTGTGGTCTTGACAGCCTCTGTACCAGCTGACTGGCGTACATCTACCTATTCTTACTATGCGGTTCCTGTTGAAGGCTCATCAGATACTCTTTTGGTAACTTCTTACATGACTAACCGTGGTGGAATTGCCGGTGCTGAGAATAAATCAACATGGGCTCCAAGCTTCCTTATCAAGATGAATGCAGATGATACTACAGAAGTTCTTCCTAAGATGACGAATCAAGGTGACTGGATTTGGGATAAATCTAGTGAAAGCTTGGTACACGTAGGCGATCAAAACAGTGCTAAATTGCCAAACGAGGACTTTAATGTAGATTATTATGCGGTATCGGGTTATGGTCTTAAACCACATACTTATCCTACAGTTGATGGTTCAACAGGCGTTTCTGAAGCTCACGGTGTCTTGACTGTAACTGTTAAAGATGGTAAAGACAAGAAGGCAGATAAGCCAGAAACACCAGTAAGTCCAACAGAAGGTAACCATTCTGTTGATGATAAGACTAATAAACCAGGCACTTCTAAACCAGCGGACAATAATCAACCATCAGCTGATAAAGAAGATAAACCAACAAATCCTACGAATCCGGATTCTCCAGCTCGTACTCCTTTCCCATATTATGGAGACCACTCTAATGATAACAATTCTTCAAATGATCATCATGTAGCGGTCCCTGTGAAACCTTCGACAGGAGATTCTGTGGGTGATCGTCGTCCAGTAGCTCAAGCCGCAGAGATTGCGACACCAGTACCAAAGACTATTGTAGCAACTGGACCAACTGTTCCAACGAATACTGTTAAAGAAGAGTCTGTGACTGAAACAGAAGCTCCAAAACCAGTTAAGTCTGAAGAAAAAGTTCAGTCTCACGGAGTTGATAAAGCTAATGAAGTAACTAAGTCTGATGAGTCAAGTAAAGGCAACAATACTAAAGTTGCTGCCAAACTTGCTACGACTCCTAAGACACCAAGTGATTCAGAAGGTTCAAACAGCAACATTCTTTCAATCTTGGCGACTATCTTTGCAGCAATTGCTAGTCTAGCTCTTCTTGGCTATGGTTTGGTCACAGGAAAGATTCATTTACCTAAAAAATAATCCTTTTCAAAAACGTTTGCAGAAAAGCAAGCGTTTTTTTTGCCTTTTTGATATAATGGAGTGAGTATAAAGCAAAGGAAGAAACTATTATGGGTAAATTTCAAGTTATTTCACATCCACTGATTCAACATAAACTTTCAATCCTCCGTCGTGAGGATACTTCTACTAAGGACTTCCGTGAGCTAGTTAATGAAATTGCTATGCTTATGGGTTACGAAGTATCTCGTGACCTTCCTCTCGAAGAGGTTGAAATTCAAACACCAATTACCAAAACAGTACAAAAACAACTTTCTGGTAAGAAATTAGCGATTGTTCCAATCCTTCGTGCGGGTATTGGTATGGTCGATGGTTTTCTTAGCCTTGTACCAGCAGCTAAAGTTGGTCATATTGGTATGTATCGTGATGAGGAAACTCTTGAGCCGGTTGAGTACTTGGTTAAATTACCAGAAGACATTGATCAACGTCAGATCTTTGTAGTAGACCCAATGCTTGCGACTGGTGGTTCAGCAATCTTGGCAGTAGACTCACTTAAAAAACGTGGTGCAGCTAATATCAAGTTTGTTTGCTTAGTTGCAGCACCAGAAGGTGTCAAAAAATTGCAAGATGCTCACCCAGATATCGATATCTACACAGCATCTT
>ERZ791908.1655-NODE-1655-length-12507-cov-2.886123_pt1 | contig 12507 bp, 9 predicted proteins | sample MGYA00510144_ERZ791908 | MGnify/ENA primary metagenome ERZ791908 (study PRJEB30046, sample SAMN00792105) | human gut metagenome | study: EMG produced TPA metagenomics assembly of the A metagenome-wide association study of gut microbiota in type 2...
GGGAAATTTTTTATGGAAGGAGAGGGGCCGGGGGTGGGGGATGAGAAAGAATAATGAATAAATAATAAAGAATCATGTCGGTGGGCCGCGGCGCAAATACTCTCCTGCAAAATGAGTCAACCGTGAGCATGGAAACCTCCGAAACAACAAAAAAAGCCGCGCGTCCCACCCCCATACAAGGGGCAAAACGCGCGGCACAAATTTATTTTGTTGGTGCTATATTAAAGAAAGCAAACAGGCGTAACGCTGCCCAGCCGATTACTTCTCATCCTCATCCCACGTGCGGTCACTGATGATGTAGCGGGGGCGGCGCTTGGTTTCCATGTAGATCTTGCCGATGTACTCGCCGATCACGCCCAGGCAGATCAGCTGTACGCCGGAAACAAAGCAGATGATGCTGGTCATGCTGGCCCAGCCGGATACGGTGGCACCCAGCAGCGCTTCCACAATGGCCCAGATCACGCCGATAAAGCTGATGAGCGCCACAATAACGCCAAACCCGGTAATGAACCGGATGGGCTTGACGGAAAGGCTGGTGATGCCGTCAAACGCAAGGGACAGCATTTTGGACAGGGGATAGTGGCTTTCACCCGCAATGCGCTCGTGGCGCTCGTAAGCAACGCTGGTGGATTTAAAGCCCACCAGCGGCACCATGCCGCGCAGGAACAGGTTGACCTCCTTGAAATTGGCAAACTCATGCAGCACGCGGGCGCTCATCAGGCGGTAGTCCGCGTGGTTGTAAACAACCTCGGCCCCCATGGCGTTCAGCAGCTTGTAGAAGCTTTCTGCCGTAAAGCGCTTGAAGAAGGTATCCGTATCGCGCTTGGAGCGCACGCCGTACACAACTTCGCAGCCATCGTTCACATAGGCATCCACCATGGCGTCCATGGCGTTGATGTCGTCCTGACCGTCGCAGTCAATGGAGATGGTGATATCGCACTTGTCCTTGGCTTCCATCAAACCGGCCAGCACTGCGTTCTGGTGGCCGCGGTTGCGGCTCTGGCTGATGCCGATGTAGTGCTTGTCGCTCTTGGCCAGGTCGCAGATGATGGACCAGGTTTTGTCCTTGGAGCCATCGTTGACAAACAACACGCGGCTGTCATCGCTGATTTTACCGGCGGCAACCAGGTCGGTGATCTTTTTCAAAAACAGCTTGCTGGTAATGGGCAGAACCTCCTGCTCGTTATAGCAGGGGATCACGATGTACAGGATCGGATTTTCGCGGGTAGCCTTCATGGTTTACAGCACCTCTTTTTTGCTTTTTCTGCTGCGCCGCCCGGCCAGCAGGTAAATTGCCGTCAGCAGAATGCTGATGGCGCTGACCCCGATCCCGCACCAGAGCGGGGTGGGGGAATAGTGGAAACGAATACAGTTTTTACCGGCATCCACCTTGACGGCCATCAGGCCGTTGATGTTCAGGATCTCTGCAGATTCGCCGTTGACCGTGGCGCTCCACGCTTTGTCATAGGGAACACTGAAAAACGCGTACTGCTCGCTGCCGGATGTGATTTCGGAATAAAAATAGTCTGTGCCATAATCAAACACATCGGTGCAGGCTTCGCGGCGCTTGTCCATGTCGGCATACTTGTTTTCCTGGCTGATCTCACCATCCAGCGCGGCATCATAGTGGCGCAGTATGGTGGAAACCGTGGCTTCGTCCTCGTCTGTCACCACAAGGGTCTTTAACATGGCATGGGCGCGCTCGGCGGGGTCAATCTCGTCAAACTCACTGCGGGTCATGTAGGTATCATAGCAGAAGCCGATGGGCAGGGCGTGGGAATCCTGATAGACGTTGATCTGCTCGTGACCGTTGGAAAAACTGGTGTAGATTTCATCCGGCCAGTCGGAGTTGTTGCGGATATAATACCCAACGGAAAGCAGCTCGTTGGTGCCCTCCGGCCCGGCGGGGGTAATGGCGTGGCGCTCATCCCCCAGGGCATCATACAGTGTAAAGATGGAGGGGGAAAGCGTGCTCAAAAAGGAGGTACGGTCCGGCAGGTAAGCCGCCATGCCGCGGTTGGAATACGGCTCCCAGAAATAATAGCGGTAGGGCAGGGCATCAGGCAGGCCGTCGCCGCTGTGGATAACGTCACCATAAATTTCTGTGGTGGTCAGGCCGATCGTATGGGTGTAGGCACGCTGATAGGTGCCCACGGTAAAACCGGTGGTCAGTGCAGCAACCAGAGCAGTGCAGGCCGTCAGGGCAGCCATGGGGCGGCGCAGGCGCAGCCGCTGCACCCCGCCCAGGGCAGCAAACAGCAGAACCACGCCGCCGATGGCAATCAATGTCAACACAACCAGCCAGTATTTGCGGTACACTATGGTATCGCGCTTGACGTACAGATACAGCGTGATAGCGGCGATGACTGCAGCCGAAATACCGCAGCCCGCACGCCAAGGGTAGTCCTGCAGATGGTCCAGCACCTTGATGGTGGCCAGCACCAGCAGGAACACCAGCATGTAATACCAGCGGCGGTACGGCTCGCTGGTGAACATGACGAACAGACTGTTGCTGACCGGGCTGGCTGCTACAAGGAACAGCCCCACCAGCAGCACATGCAGCCAGTCCCACTTCCAGCGCAGCAGATAAGCCAGAACCAGGCAGACGCCTACCAAGGGCAGGTACGCCGCGATGGAATACCAGTTATCATGCACCACAGCGGAAAAATTGAACATATTCTCCGCCGGGAAGAAGAGCGCCCGCAGCATTTGCAGGTAATTGGGCCAGTCAAAGGTCAGTTGGCTCAAGCTGATGTGATCCGATACGCGGGGATTATTGAGCACCGCCGCAATGGAGGGGATGAACAGTACCCCCGCCATGCCGACGCCCAGGCAGCCTTCCAGGATGCAGGCCGGAATTTTGCGGGCATTTTTGCGCAGATCCGCCCCGGGGCGTGCGTCCTCGCCGCCAAAAAGATACCGCGTAATATAGTAAAACACCAGGAAGAAAACTTCCCCGATAAAGAAGTAATAGTTGACCAGCGCGTTGATGGTAACGGCAAACAGGAACGGAGCTTTTTTGCCCTCCTGCATGCGTTTGTCCAGCCCCAGCATCAAAAGCGGGAACAGGGCGATCACATCATGGAAGTGATAGAACACCACGTTGATGCAGGAAAAACCGGAAAATGCATACAACACACTGCCAAGCAGGGCGCTTTTCTCGCTGGCACTGCGGCGGAAGTAGGCAAACGAGGTCAGCCCGGCAACAGCATATTTGAGCATATAGATCCAGCCGACCAGATAGGGAAACGCGCTGGCGGGGAAGAGAAAGCTCAGCCAGAAAAACGGGCTGCCAAGGGTGTAAAAGCTGAACGAGGATACAAAGTCCGAACCAATATCAATGCGCCAGTTCCACAGCACCTCGCCGCTTTTGATGGCGTTGTTGCACAGCATGTTGTAGGAGAGCTGTTCTGCGTCAAAATCCGCCGCAACCAACAGCAGGCCGCCGTCACGTATCATGTAGGGCAGCAGTGCAGCCGCGGCAATGGCAAAGTTCAGCACAAAAGCCAGCAGCAGCCACCGGCGCGGGAAACGGTTTTGCAGTGTTTGTTTCATGTAGCAGCCTCGCGGCATCAGCCCTGACCGTTAGAAAGTTCGATCCCGCGGGTGGGCATGTTTGCCATATTGTTCAAGGTAGAGCTGTATTTTTCACTCAGGGATTCCATAGCCCAGTCAGTGCAGTCCATAAAGGTATTGTCAAAAATATCATTCATGAACGCATCTTCGCCCATAAACACCCCGGCGTAATGCCCGCCGGAAATGGTGTTGCGGGCAATGATGTTCTCATAGCAGGGGGTAAAATCCAGGCCCTGCACGGCTTCGTCCGCGTTCAGGTCAGTGCTGAGCTCAATACCAAAGAAGTGGAAGGTATCGCTGGCACCCCGGTTGTTGTCAATGATCTGGTTGCACAGAATGGTGTTGCTGAACGCCGAGCGCACAGCCTTGATGCCGGAACCGTAATTGTCCCGCACAATGTTGCCGTAAATGGTGTTGTAGGCGGTGTTATCCAGCGAGATGCCGGGCAGCTTGGCGGGGGAGGAACCATCCGCCATGCGGCCCTGATCCAGAATAAAGTCAGCTTCCAGATCCTCATCACTCATGCGGCTGCGGCCGCCGTTCTGGCGGATCTCACATCCGGTAATGTAGTTGCCGAAGGAGCCGTAATCCAGGCACATGCCCTCTTTTTCGTTCTTGTAGATCGTGTTCTCTACATAATAGTTCAGGTAGCCGCTTTCCGAATAAATGCCGGAGGAATGGTTCTGCGCAACCGTGTTGCCGCGCACAACCAGCTGATGGGGAGACTGTAAAATATCGTACAGCATTTCATCCGGGAACGGATTGTAGGCGGTCTCAATGTCCTCAATGGGCATGGAGCAGAGCACCAGCCCGGCGGTCAGGTTGCGGGCACCAGAGTTATTTTCAATGCGGTTGCCCTCGATCACGCCATTGCTGATCTCGCCGTTCAGGAAGATGGCACCATTCTGGTTTTCATGGATGCTGTTATTGACCAGTGCAAAGCCGGTGTTCTCCCCCATAACGCAAAGGCCCTTGAGGGAAACATTGCTGATGTCAAGGTCAGCCAGATAGAAACTGCTGGAATTTTTGACATACACACCGTAATTGCACCCGCCGTTGATGACAAAGCCGGTCACGGCGGTATTTTCCGCCTGGTCCAGAACAATGGCTTTGTCCAGCGTTTCATTGCCGGGGGTCAGCACTGCGCCGTTGCCGTGCAGGATCGTACCAGTGGGTACCACCAGGGTGGCATCCATCACCAGAGCAGGGGAGATGACCTCCACCGTGCTGCCGGGGTTGGCTGCCAGAAAGTCATTCAGTTCTGCCAGGCTGGAACCGGTAAAATTCACAGCCTGGGCGGTTTCGATGGTGGCCAGGGGAGCCAGCCGGGTCATGACAGAGTTGTACAGGTTTTTCCAGTTGGCCTCCGGGGTATCAAAGGTGGCAGGGTCAATACCGAGGGTCTGAATGCGCTGGATGACCTGCAAAGGGGCAATCAGGCTTTCGGTGTCGGACTGGGTCATCCGCTCCAAAGCGGGCAGAGCATAGCGTTCGGTCAGGCTCTGGCTGTCGGTATCCAGCAGGGAAACATATTCCTCTGCGCCGGGATCCGCAAAATCCACAACCTGCCCGGTACCGGCCAGCACGCAGCTGATGGGCTCCGGCTCAGCGGTAGCCTGTGGTTCTGCGCTGGGGGCCAGGCTGAAAATCACATGCGGGGCAGGGGTCAGCTTGACCCCGACCACGCCGATCACGGTGGCAGCAGCAATGCCCGCAATGGTAAGAACAAACGAATTTGCCTTTTTTTTGGCCATAAGTGTAAGATTCCTTTCCGGGAAAAACCGGGGATAGGCCCGGTAAAATTACTTGTCCAGGTTCAGATACTTTTTCCAGAAGTCCAGACTGCGCACTTCGCCGCAGCGCTCGCGGTAGCTCTGGGCGGCAGCGTCAAACTGGGCGTCGATCTCCTTCATGCAGGCTTTCATCTCGCGCACGCAGCGGCTGTATTCTTCCTTGCTGCGCTCGGTTACAAAGCCTTTCTGGGAGTTGGAATCATAGTTCAGCACCTTCTGCACGCGGTAAGCATTGTAGGCGGTCATGTGCATCATGCTCACAACGGTGTTTTCGCGGGTGGGGGGCACCAGCCAGCCGTTGCGGGTCAGCTTGACCTTGAGGTTTTTCAGCTTGCCCTTGTTTTTTTCTTCCTCTTTGGTGGCGTACAGGTAGCGGGAATAATCAAACGGAACATCCAGCTGGTCCACCGGCTGGGCCTTGTAGCCATATGCCATAATCTCTTTGTGCAGGGCTTCGGCATCGGTCTGTTCCAGCCAGTCAATGCCTTTCAAAAAGTCGCGCACGCCGCGGATCAGCAGGTCAGCATTCTTATAGCGGTAGCGGTTCACTTCGCCCATCACCTGGCTGCGCAGGTCGGCTTTCAGGGCGTTGGCATCATAGCCGGGGCAGTGCATGCTGTTGTCAATGCACTGGTTGCGCAGGATGTAGTAGTACATCGAGGAAGAATACTTGCTCTCAAACGGCTCATGCCATACGCAGATGCCGTTCAGGGTGACCAGGCGTTTGCAGTTGCGTAGGCCGTATTCAATGTCATCGCCGCGGATAAAGATGGGCATGGGCAGGTTGTCCGGCCGCACAACGGCAATGGGGATGCAGCAGTACCACCAGGCGTTATACTCATGGTGTTCTTCCAGCTCATTGGCAACGCACAGGTCAACCTTGGTCAGATCAAAGTTGGCTTTGTGGCTGATCAACTGGCCCTGGTTCCAGGCGGCGCCGTTTTCTACCTGAATGTTAGGGCGGTCCAGCCGCAGCATGGCACCGCCGACAAATACATCCGCATATTCCGGCTTGCGCAGGCTCAGCAGGGTGTAGGTGCGCAGCAGCACATCGGTATCCAGCACAATGTCATCATCCATGACCAGTACATGGGTAACGCCTGCGCCATTTTCGTTGGCTTTCAGGATCTCGATCATGCCGCGGGTAAAGCCGCCGGCACCGCCCACATTGGCGTTGGGCACAACATGCACGGTATCGCTATTCAGCTTATCGTAATCTAGCGTCTGGCCGTTATCGGAAACAAACACTTCCAGGTGGTTGTGCAGCGGGCTGGCGGCGTTTTCCAAAATATCGCTGCGCATGCGGGCAATGTTGCCCATAACGAACGGCTCCCGGCGGAAGGTGCAGATATCCACGCCGATTTTGACGGGCTGCACATCCTTTTCAGCGGCATCGCACTCATAAGCGCCGCCGCAATAGGCGGCATTGCCGCTCAGGGCCTGCAGCTCAAAAAACAGCATGCCGTCAGCGCCCTTGGGAAAATCGAAGCAGAATTCCTGCACGGAATCCGCCTGCACTACTTTTTCGGCCAGCACGGCGCGCACGCTCTGGCTGTTGATGAAATGGCGGCTGCACAGCACAACGCGCAGCTTGCCGCTCAGTTTCAGCCGCAGCGAAAAATTCTGCGCGGCGGTGTAGCGGCGCCATTTGTCTGCGCTGACGCTGTTAAAGTAGGTATCAAAGCAGACGCGTTCGCCCTGCTCAATGCGCAGGATATCCCCCTCATCGCGGAAGCTGGGGGCTTTCATACGGTAATACAGTCGGTCCTCGGTGCATATGCCCACGCGGGGCCAAAGCAGCTTTTGCAGCAGCATACGGTATTCTCCTTTCACTTTTTGCCTTATCATATCCGGCAAAGTATTCAAGTATCCGGCACAGCATTATAAAATGCCGCCGTTGGATTGTTTTCCGCGCGCCCATGCGCTCAATGTGCGGTAGGGCAGGTAACGCCCGGCCCGCAGCAGACGGGTGTTTTTGTTGGTCATCATGGCAGCGATGTGTGGGTAAGTCTGGCACAGCATCTCGTCATACCGGCGCAGGGCCAGGCCGGTTTCACGGTCGGGGGAAAAGCGCAGGTACAGCTCAATCAGGTACTGCGCCACATCCCGCGCCCGCTGCACCAGCAGCAGGTCCCGCCCGGCGGGGGCAGGCTGTGCGGCCAGCGGTTCGGCAACATCCAACAGAATGCGCGCTACGCGGATGTAATCCTGCGTGTGGGCGCGGTAGCTGGCCATGCTCACGCTCTGGCCATCCCGCCCCAGGCGGTACTGGTACAGAACCACCGGCACAAAGCAGATGGTCTGCGCCGCAGCCATGCCAACAAACGTATAGCCCATATCCGTGTAGCTGCAATGCTCCGGCATGGGGCGCCATGCGGCGCGCAGAGTTTTGGTGCAGAAGGTCAGCGCGTGCATCTCCATGCACAAATCAGGTGTGGCCTGCTGCACTTCACCCACAGCATACACACGGTTTGTATCAAATTTGCAGCAGACATCAAAGGCCTTTCCGCTGCCGTTTTCCTGCACGGTGCGGTAGTTGGTGTATACCGCATCCGCCGTGCAGTTTTGCAGGCGGCGCAAAAGGGTCTGCAAAGCATTGGTGTCAAACCAGTCATCGCAGTCCAGCGTGCGAAAGTACCGCCCGGAGGCCAGCTCTACCGCGGTATTCAGCGTGGAGCCGTACCCGCCGTTCACCTTGCTCACCAGCCGGAAACTGCCGGGGTGTGCCTGCACAAAGGCCTGCGCCAGCGCGGCGGTGCCATCGGTGGAGCCATCATCAATAATGATCACATCCAGCAGCGCCTGCAGGCTTTCATCCGCCACCAGGCAGGATTCAAGCGCTTTTTGCAGTGTGGCAGCGCCGTTATAGGCGGCAACCGAAACCGTCAGCAGCTTTTCCATCAGGTTTCACCGGCCTCCATAGCGCGCACATAGTCCGCGCAGACTTCACGCGATGGCCCATCCCCGCGCAGAACACCGTGATCCAGCCAGATGGAGCGCTGGCACAGCTGCTGCACCTGGTTGATATCATGGCTGACGAACAGCAGCGGGGTGCCGTTGGAAAGCATCTCTTCCATGCGGCGGTGGCATTTCTGCTGGAACATAAAGTCGCCAACGGCCAGCACTTCGTCACAAACCAGAATGTCGGCCTGTACTTCAGTGGCAATGGAAAAGCCCAAACGAGCGATCATGCCGCTGGAAAAGTTTTTGACCGGAACATCCACAAAATCTTTCAGCTCCGAAAATTCAATGATGCGGTCAAAATGCTCCATCATATAGTCCCGGTCGTGGCCAAGCACCGCGCCGTTCAGGAAAATGTTTTCCCGCGCGGTCAGATCCATGTCAAAACCGGCGCCCAGCTCGATCATGGGGGCAATTTCGCCGTTGACGGCAACGCTGCCGCCGGAGGGGTACATCACGCCGGAAATCACTTTCAGCATGGTGCTTTTGCCGCTGCCGTTGCGCCCGATCAGCGCCAGGGATTCGCCGCGCTTCATGCTGAAAGAAACATGTTTCAGTGCGTAAAATTCGTTAAAAAACAGCTTGTGGGTCAGCAGTTTTACGGTGTATTCTTTCAGGGTCTCAGTTTTTTCCTGCGCAAGGTTAAAGCGCATGGAAACGTCATTGACTTTAATAATCTCGTCCATACGTTACCTCACGTCAGATATACAGGATAAAGTTCTTTTGCAGCTTGCGGAACACCAACAGGCCAATAGCCATAGAGGCAACGGCGCAAAAAATGCAGGCAATCCAGGTGTTGGGGCCGGGAATGTTGCCGTACATCATCAGGTTGCGGAACAGGTTGATGTAGTGGTACAGCGGGTTCAGCTTCATCAGTTTCTGCAGGGTTTCCGGCAGGGCGGTGATGGGGTAGAACAGCGGGGTGGCGTACATCCAACCCATGGTAAGGATACTGTACAGGTGCATCATATCACGGAAATACACCGCCAGCGCGGAAAGCAGCAGCCCCAGCCCGCAGCTGAAAAAGAAGAGCAGCACCAGCGGCAGCCAGCTCAAAAAGATGGTCCAATAGAAGGTGGCACGGGTAAAGATCATGACCAGCAGAACCGCACCAAAGCTGAACAGCATGGTGACAAAGCGGGAAACCGCCTGGCTGATGGGGAAGATGAACTTGGGAATGTACACCTTTTTGATCAGCGGGGCGTTCTGGATAACAGAAGTCAGGCCCATGCTGGTGGTCTCGTTGAAAAAGGTAAACAGGGTGTTGCCGCAGATCAGGTAAAGCGGGAAGTTTGGGATATCGTTGCGGAACATGTACGAAAAGATGATGCTTTGCAGCAGCATCATCAGCAGCGGGTTCAAAATGCTCCAGATGTAACCCAGAAAGCTGCGGCGGTATTTGACTTTCAGATCGCGGCTGACAAGTTCATGGATCAGCGGTTGGTATTTTTTCAGGTGGGTCCAGGCGCGCTGCGCGGAGACCTGCATTGTTTCGGCCATGTTTGGCTCCCTCCAGATGTATGGCCCGCATAAAACGTCAGAACGCTGTTTTGTGCGGCACTTGTATCAACACCCCGCGCGGCAGCCGCCGCCAGGGCACAGTTTCTACTATTATACAATAAAAGACATTAAAATGCAATTCGAAGCGGGCGGCAAAAAATCATGGGTGTGCGATGTTTTTTGCCGCCCGGTACCGCCCTTTTTGTGCAACAGTGAAAAGGAACGCAAAATATGAGCGCAGTTTGTGTGAAAATCGTTGAAACCGGGACGAAAATACGGTACAATAAATATGACATAACAAACCCTGCGGCGGGCCATGACCTGGTTTTGCCCGTGGGGCCAGAAAAGAGAGGTAGATGTTATGGAACATTTTAACCCCCTGCTCCTGCATAACGACAGCCCGGCTAAATTTATTACGATTGGTGAGGTCATGCTGCGCCTGACCCCGCCGAACTATGAAAAGATCCGTATGGCTTCCAACTTTGAAGCCAGCTATGGAGGCAGCGAGGCCAACATTGCCCTGGCTCTTGCCAACCTGGGTGTGGACAGCACGTTTTTCAGCGTGGTGCCCAACAACTCTTTGGGCAAAAGTGCGGTGCGCTGGTTGCGCTCCAATGATGTGCACTGCACCCCGATGATCCTTTCCACCCCGGAGGAAACCCCGACCCACCGTCTGGGCACCTATTACCTGGAAACCGGTTACGGCATCCGCCCCAGCAAGGTTACTTACGACCGCAAGCACTCCGCTTTTACTGAGTATGACCTTTCCAAAGTGGATCTGGACGCCCTGCTGGACGGCTTTGACTGGCTGCATCTTTCCGGCATTACCCCGGCTTTGGGCCAGAACTGCGCCGATTTTGTGATGGCCTGCCTGAAAAAAGCCAAGGAAAAGGGCCTGACCGTCAGCTTTGACGGCAACTTCCGCTCCACCCTGTGGACTTGGGAAGAAGCCCGTGACTACTGCACCAAGTGCCTGCCCTATGTGGATGTTCTGTTTGGCATTGAGCCTTACCACCTGTGGAAAGACGATGCCGACCACGCCCAGGGCGACTGGAAAGACGGCGTGCCCCTACAGCCCAGCTATGAACAGCAGGATGAGATCTTCCAGCGCTTTGTGGAGCGTTACCCCAACATCAAGTGCATTGCCCGCCATGTGCGTTATGCCCATTCCGGCTCCGAGAACAGCCTGAAAGCCTTTATGTGGTATGAGGACCATACCTTTGAAGCTGTTTACCTTTAATATTCTGGACCGTGTAGGCGGCGGCGATGCATTTGCCAGCGGCCTGATTTACGCCATGCTGCACAACTACAAGCCAATGGATATGGTCAACTTTGCGGTGGCAAGCTCCGCCATCAAGCACACCATCCATGGCGATGCCAACATCACCGATGATGTTTCCACCATCCGCAACCTGATGGACATGAATTACGATATCAAGCGCTGAGAATAAGTTTGTTTTCAGCAGTGCCCCAAAACGGTGCAGCAGGCTGCGGCTTTGCTGCACCGTTTTTGTATGGGGGTAAGATTGGTTTAGAACCGTTTAAGAATGTACAAACCTTGCATCCCGTGTTATAATAATGCCGGATCAGTAAATGAAAAAGGTGGGTAGATTATGGAACAAAACACCGTTCAAAAACCGGATTGCGCCGCCATTACGGCGCAGGCACGCCAGGCAGCGGAAGAACTGCTGGCGGCTGCACACCTGCGCGCCGGGGATATTTTTGTGGTCGGCTGCTCTTCCAGCGAGATCGTTGGCGGGCATATTGGCAAGGACAGCAGCATGGAAGCCGCCGCGGCTGTGCTGGCGGGTATTCTGCCGGTGCTCAAAGCGCAGGGCGTCTATCTGGCGGCCCAGTGCTGCGAACACCTGAATCGCGCCATTGTCATCGAGCAGGAAGCTGCCGAAAAGTATGGTTATGAACAGGTGAACGCCGTGCCGCAGCCCCATGCGGGCGGCAGCTGGGCAACCAACTGCTGGCAGGCGTTTGAACATCCGGTTCTGGTGGAGGAAGTGCGTGCCGCTGCCGGAATTGATATTGGCGGTACGCTGATTGGCATGCACTTAAAGCGCGTGGCCGTGCCGGTGCGCCTGACCATCAAGCAGATCGGCGCTGCGCCCATCATCTGCGCCCGCACCCGCCCCAAATACATCGGCGGCAGCCGCGCCGTTTACCAGGAGATGTGAACCATGCTGACACAGGAACAACTGACAATGATGGCCGAAAATGTGGCCCGCATCCGTGAAAATATGGCCATCGCCGCCCGTGAAGCCGGCCGCGACCCGGCAGATATTTTGCTGTGCGCCGCCTGCAAGACCCGCACCGTGGAAGAGGTGATTGCCAGTGCCGCTCTGCCCATTGACCTGTTTGGCGAAAACCATGTGCAGGAACTGGTGGAAAAGACCGACGCCAACGCTTATTGCGGTAAGCCGGGGCATTTTATCGGCCATTTGCAGACCAACAAGGTCAACAAAGTGGTGGGCCGTGCTGCTTTGATTGAAAGCGTGGACAGCGAGCACCTGCTGCAAAAGGTGGAGCGCGCCGCTGCCGCCGCAAACCTGACCCAGGAAATTTTGATCGAGATCAACATCGGCGGGGAAGAGAGCAAGTCTGGCGTTTCTGCCGAAAGCCTGTGGCCCCTGCTGGATATGGCAGCCGCACAGCCGCATATCCGCCT